>ERZ773073.523-NODE-523-length-19633-cov-8.008224_pt1 | contig 19633 bp, 13 predicted proteins | sample MGYA00580616_ERZ773073 | MGnify/ENA primary metagenome ERZ773073 (study PRJEB29015, sample SAMEA2737960) | human oral metagenome | biome: human oral; feature: human-associated habitat; material: dental | place: China | collected 2131 ...
ACCTAAAAGAATAAGGGTAGTGTAAAGCTATCAAACTTCTTAGAAAATTTTTAAATATTTTTAAAGATTTTAGAACCCTGCAACTTTAGTCGTGGGAGGTTCAGAGCTTTGGAGATTCTATGTTTATTTATTAAATTTTATTTAACTTGAGATCAAAAACCTTTTGTCAAGGAGTATTTTAATGAAAAGTGATGATTTTAGATGTAAAAATTGTGGTGGAATGATGCGGTTTGATCCGAAATCTGGGAATCTGAAATGTGAGAATTGTGAAACAGAAGAAAAATTGCCAAAAGTTTTTACACATAAAAGACATGATATAGATGATTATGAAGAAAGGATAAAAAGTAAAATATCTGAAGAAAAAACTATTGTTCAATGCAGTTCCTGTGGAGCTATGGTCGAGATGGAACCACTTGAAACTTCAAAAAAATGCCCTTATTGCGATACAAATATCGTGTTGAGCGAAAAGGCGGTATCTGTATTAGAACCTGATGGAATAAGACCTTTTATTGTGGATAAAAGAGAGATAGGAAATCTTTTTTCAAATTGGATAAAAAGAAGATGGTTTGCTCCGAATGTTTTAAAAAATTTGTATCAAAGTGGAAAAGTAACTGGAATATATCTTCCATACTGGTCTTTTGACAATAGTGCAGATAGTGAATATACCGCTCAGGGAGGGATTGATAGAACGGAAACTTACGAAGAGGATGGAAAGACTAGAACAAGAATAGTCACAGACTGGTATTATGTAAGTGGAGAAGTTGAAAATAAATTCAGAAATGTCATAATGAGAGCTTCCAGAACGCTAAATGACAGGCTTTTAAAAAGTCTTGGAGGATTTAATGTGGAAAATACGATAAATTTTGATTCAAGATATTTGTCAGGGTACAATTCTGAAATTTTTAAAATTTCCATGAGGCAAGGCTATGAAGAAGCTAAAGTAAAAATGGAAAATGAAATTTATAATACAATTTCTTCAGATGTGCTAAGAAGATATGACAGAGTACGAGATATAAGATATTCTGTCTATTGGAGCGATGAATATTACAGGTTTTTACTATTACCTGTATATTCAATGTCTTATTCATTTAATGGAAAATCTTATCAAATTGTTATAAATGGGGAAAATGGGAAAATAGTTGGAGAATATCCAAAATCGGCTGTAAAAATAGCTATTGTAGTTATATTGGCTGTAATAGCATTGGGATTGTTATTTTACTATATGAATAAATAAAAAAATATATTGGAGGAATTAAAAATGGCTGGTATTTTAGAAAGATTTAAAACAATAATGGCATCAAACATTAATGCGGTGCTGGATAAAATGGAAGATCCTGAAAAAATGATAGATCAGTATTTAAGGGATATGGAAAAGGATCTTGGGAGTGTAAAGGCTGAAACAGTTGCTGTTATGGCACAGGAAAGCGCAGCAAAAAGAAAAGTTTTGGAATGTGAAGATGAAATTAAAAAAATGGAAAGTTATGCGAAAAAGGCACTTCAAGCTGGAAATGAAGCTGATGCTAGAATGTTTTTGGAAAAAAAGGAATCTATTAAAATAAAATTGGAATCGCTTGAAAAGGAAAAAATGGTTGCGGTTGAAAACTCTTTAAAAATGAGAGAAATGCATGATAAACTTACAGCGGATATACAAAAACTTAATGCTAGAAGAAATGAAATAAAGGCAAAAATAAAAATGGCAAAATCTGCTCAAAAAATTAGTAAATTATCATCTTCTACTGGCATAAGCGGAAAAATGGATGCATTTAATTCTGTTGAAGAAAAAGCTAACAGAATGTTAGACGAAGCAAATGCAAGTATAGAACTTGATTCTCCCAAAAGAGATGAAGTAGATGACCTTATGAAAAAATATGATGATGCGGAGTCTAAGGAAAATTCATCTGCGGTTGATGATGAGCTTGAAAGATTAAAAAAGGAAATGGGAATATAAAAATTGAAGGGAGAAATTTATAATGGGATTATTTGGAAATCAGCTTGCTAACGTTATAGAATGGGAGCAGTATAATGATGAAACTCTTTTTTGGAAATGGTCAAATAAAGAAATAAAAAAAGGATCAAAATTGATTATAAGACCTGGACAAGATGCAATTTTTCTTTTTAATGGAAAAATAGAAGGTGTTTTTGAAGATGAAGGAAGTTATGATGTCGCTTCACAAATAGTTCCTTTTTTGTCGACATTAAAAGGATTTAAGTTTGGATTTAATTCAGGAATGAGAGCCGAAGTGCTTTTTATCAATACAAAGGAAGTTACTGTAAAATGGGGAACTAAAAATGCTATTAATATTCCAGCACCAGGACTTCCAGGAGGAATGCCAATAAGAGCATTTGGTGTAATGGCTTGTAAAGTTGATAACTATAATGTATTTATTGATAAAATTGCTGGAATTAAACAGCAGTATAACATTGATGATGTAAAAGAAAGAGTAATCTCAATGCTGGATCAGCTGCTTATGAAATGGATAGTTAGAGAAGGAAAGGATATGTTCAATCTTCAGGCAAATTCTTATGAAATTGGAAATGGGATTAAAGAAGATATGGATTTTGAGATGAGAAAAATCGGGCTTTGTATTCCAAGCTTCACTATTTCCAGCTTCAATTATCCAGAAGAAATAAAACGTATGCAGGAAAAGGCAGCGGGACAAAGTATGGTTGGAGATGTAAACAAGTATACTCAAATGGCAATGGCTGACTCTATGGAAAATGGAACAGGTGCAGGAAATATGGCTGGAAACGTTGCAGGCATGCAAATGGGAATGATGATGGGACAGCAAATGGCAAATCAAATGAATCAGCAGAACCAAGCCCCCAATAATAATCAGCAGCCATCAGAAAATAATCATCCAGCAGGAAATACCGCTGCTCCAAAATTTTGTCCAGAATGTGGAACAAAGACAAATGGAAGCAAGTTTTGTCCAGAATGTGGAACAAAATTATATTAATTTTGTGAATCAATACTAAATTTATTTAGTACTAAATCCCTTTTGAAAAGGAAAAATTATATAAACAAGGGGTCTTGCCCCCTTGTGTTATAATAAATCTGTTATTTTAATGGAAAATAGCATAAAAAAAGGACTTAAAGCACAAAACTTTAAATCCTGAAACTTAATTAATAAATTTATTCAATGCCAAATGCTGATTTTATAGCATCATATTGCATAGTTCCACCTAAAATTTCTTGGATTTTTGAATTTTCAATTTTTATGTTGTATGGAATACTGTTTGCTTTGAATCCCTTCATTATTGAATCATCAGCATCGTAGTAAACTGGGAAAGTAAATTTGCTTTCTTCTGCATATTTTTTAGTTTCTGATAAATTTGTTTTTCTTCTTGTAAATACAACTACTACGTTTACGTTATCCTTATTTTCTTCATAAAATTTTTGAACATCAGGCAATTCTGAACGGCAATATGGACACCATTCTGCTGCTAGAACTAATAATGTAGGCTTTCCATTATTAAATATTTTTCTACTATTTGTGTATTTTCCGCTGAAGTCCCTTAATTGAAAACTAGGAATTTTAGCTCCAGCCTCCATATTTACATCAAGTGCCTTTTCTTTTCCGTAACCAATCATAAATACCATAAACATTGAGATAATAAGTAGTATTTTTTTCATTTTGAATCATTCTCCTTTTTTTAATTTGATGTTAAATTGTAGATTTTATTTAAATGATTTAAATAGATATTTAACATTTTTGATTGCTAAATTTAGTATAGCATATATTTTAAAATTTTTCAAAAATATATTTTTTTATTTGACATTATGTATAAAAATTATTATAATTGTACTAAGGAAGTAAAATGGATTTAAAATAAAACTCAAAGAAATTTAGATGAAAAATTGTCTGTAAATGGTGTTGAATGCTAGAAATTGGTGGAATGATTACAACTTTTTAGATTGAGTTTTAAGATAAATTTGTTATAAATCAGAAGGAGGAATGAGAACAATTATATGAAGAAAATTGGAATAATAATGATAGGATTATTGGTAATAGTGTTTTTATCAATGGTATCGGGAAAAGTGGAAAAAAAGTCATTGAGCGGAGTTTCCAAGGAACAGGAAATATTGAGTAGAAATAAGGATAAATACAGTAAGCATATACGTTTTTATAACAGAATACTCAATATTGATAAGGGACTTTTGTATTATTTTGAAGATGCTGGAACAGATAAAAAATTTAGAACTATTCAAAATGAAGATATTACAGCAGATATTGCGATTGATAAGAATTTTATTGATAAATTGAAGGAATTGGAAACTAGTAAGGAAAAAGATGAACTGGATAAAAAGGCAATTGCAATGATTCCAATACTTGAAAAAATGATGCCAATTACAGATGAAATGAGAACATATTATAAAAACAAAGAATATTTGAAGGATAATTATGAAAAGGCACAGGTTTTGCATACACAGTTACTTGCAACTTTGGATAAGTATAATCAAATTACTAAAAATTATAAGAATGTATTTGAAAAAAAATCTGATGAGATAAAAAAATTAATGATAAAGGATTATGATAAACGAAGACAATTCATTACATATAATCAATTTATGTTTATTATTGAAGGTGAAAAGATTATAAAAGAAATACATAAACAAGAATTAGATGCAAGTGACTTTATTTTAAAGGGAAATGCTAAACAATTTAAGAAAATGGAAGAAAAAATGGATAAGGCTCTTATAAAATTTGAAAAATCCTTAAAAAATACAAAACAGCTTGAAAAGGAAGGATATACACCTGGAGATCACAGTGAATTTGTCCAAAAAGCCAACAAATTTAATCAGTCTGTAAATGTATTTATTCAAAGAATAGAGAAAAAGGAAAAAGCCTCACATTCATCAGTAAGCGACAGTTTCTTTGCCCAGACTGAGGAAGGAACGCCAGAAAATTTACTTGCAAATTTCAATGAAGTGATAAAGGAACATAATAAATTATTGGTTAAAAAAACTAAGAAATAATATTTTAACAAAAAGATAGCAAGAAATCTCCTTATTCTATAATTTGAAGATGAATTGCGAAAAATAGTTATAATACATCTAGAGTAGGGACTATCCATTGAGCTCGGTAAATATATACAGCTAACATTTCCAAAGAAGCTTATGCTTCTAAAATCGGGAGCAGTTCATATAAAAGGAAAGATTTGATTTCATCAGATTTTTCTTTTTTTTAAAAAAGATAGGGTATAATTTTAGTTGAAGAAATATTAAGGAGTGATAATAATCGAAGAAAATAGTTTTATTTTTACTGACATAGACTTTAAAAATTCAGAAAGTAAATAAAATTGAAATTTTATTTAAATTGAGAAGAGGATAGAAATAAGATGATGAAAAAATTAATTATATTTTTGATGGGAATAGTAAGTGTAAATACATTTACAGGAGAAATTTTGAAAGAAAAAGAGAAAATTGAACCACCAATGACAACTCAGATAATTTGTGGCTTTCCACCTTGTGATATAACAGAGGGAAAATGTGTAATTCCTGGATTTAAGGTGGATGGAGAAAAAATGAATGAAGCTGAAAGTTATGATTTGAAGTATATTGCAAATATGCTTAATACTTATATGGAAAAAGGTTCACTTGAAATTATAGGACATACAGATTCATATGGTTCAAAAAAACATAATTTGAAATTGTCGTTGATAAGGGCGAGAAATGTGGCTAAATTATTACGAGAATATGGGCTTGATAAAAGATTTTCTATTGAGAAAATTATAGGAAAAGGTGGAGAGAGGCCTATGGATACAAATGAAACTGTAGAAGGGAGATATAATAATAGAAGAATTGAAATTATTTTGAATAATTTAGAATATAAAAAAACGAGATTTATAAATGAATAAAATGTAAAATAAGTTTAAAGTAATATTACTATGAATTTTTATGATTGTTATTCTTTTCAAGTTATAAAGTTTTACAGTTTGATACAAAAGGAATCGAAGTTAGCATGTTAAAAAATTTTTAAATAAAAAAACTATTTTACCGAAATAAAATAGTTCTAAACTTATAATATGAGTGATATTTTTAAAGTGGTGCCGCTTGTCGGACTCGAACCAACCACCTACTGATTACAAGTCAGTTGCTCTACCAGATGAGCTAAAGCGGCAAAACTAACAAAAGTATTATATCGAATTTTTTAATTAATGTCAAGTAAAAATTTAAAAAAATGTATTGTTAAGCTAAGTGCAACAGAAAAGTAAAAATAATATAAAAAAATTGTAATTTAACAAAAAACTAAAAATTATTTATTTGAAATTATAAATAAAAAATGTTAAAATATAAAAAAATTTAGATGTTATATTTTCAGTTGGGAAATGTTAAATTGACCTGATTAAAATATAATGAATTAGAGGAAAATATGAGTGAAAAGAATTTAAAAATTTTAGGATGGCTTGGAACATTACTTTCTGTAATAATGTATGTATCTTATGTTCCCCAAATTATGGGAAACTTACACGGTCACAAAACATTTTTTTTACAACCTCTGGCAGCTACTATTAACTGTGCGATATGGACAAGTTATGGACTTTTAAAAGAACAAAAAGATTATCCATTATCAGCAGCAAACTTACCAGGAGTAATTTTTGGATTTTTAGCAACAGTAACAGCATTTTAAATATTTTTATTTTAAAAAATTGTTTAGTAATTGTAAAATAAGCAAGAAATTTTTGACTTTTAATAAGTGGAAGATAGATTGCTTTTTTTTGTTAAAAAATATAGATATTATTTTGAAATTAAATATTGATACTATGTTCTATTTAAAATATGGATTTGTTTTGAAGTTTTATCTTTTAGAGAATTATAGTTTTTTATTATTGAATATATAAATATTATTTTATTTCTTAAATAGAATTTAGTATAAAGAGATTTCTAAAAAAATTCTTGAAATTAAACTAAAAAAATGATATTATTAAATATGATATATTTATCAGAATAGTCATATTTTTTAGACTTGTTATCATAGTTTTCAATATTAAATTTAGGAGATGAATTGAGTTTATTTATTTTAAAAATAATTGGGATAGTGACAATGTTTTTGGATCATTATCATTATATAGTTGGTGGAAGTGAGATTTTAAATGTTATTGGAAGAATTGCATTTCCGATATTTGCATTTACGCTTAATGAAGGGTATGTGCATACTCGAAGTTTGAAAAAGTATCTTTTAAGGTTATTTATTTTTGCTGTTAGTATTCAAATGCCATCAATCCTATTTGGTTATGACTATCCAATGAATATTTTTTTTACATTATTTTTAGGACTTTTGTCTATCTATATTTTTAATTTAAAAAAGATGAATGTAATTTTAAAAATTATTCTAATTGGATTTATTTTATTTTTTTCACAAAAATTTAAATTGGATTATGGAATATATGGGATTTTAGTTATTATAAATTTTAATATTTTTAGAAATAATAAATTTAAAATTTTGATGAATTTTCTTGTGCTAAATATTTATAATGTAATTTTTTCAAAGGTCTTTGATTTGCCTGATACTCAATTGTTTTCATTAATTTCATTAGTGTTTATTTTTATGTATAATGGAGAAAAGGGAAGAAGTATGAAGTACTTTTTTTATTTATTTTATCCGATACATTTTTTTATTTTGGAAGTTATAAAATTTATTTTGGAAAAGATGTAAAAATATTTTTTTTAAATTTTGGAGAGAGAAATGACAAAAAAGGAAAGATTAAAAAAGGTATTTCCAATATTAAAGGAAAAGTTTGGAAATCCAAAAGCAGCTTTAGAATTTGAGACACCTTATCAGCTGATGGTTGCGGTGATTCTCTCGGCTCAATGTACTGATGCACGTGTGAATATTGTTACAAAGGAACTTTTTAAAGTTGTAAAGGAACCTAAGGATATAAGGAAAATGGACTTGGAAACATTAGAAAAGTACATAAAGTCAACGGGATTTTACAGAAATAAGGCTAAAAATATAAAATTGAATGCTGAAATGATGTTGGAAAAATATGGTGACAAAATTCCGAAAGAACTGGAAAAACTGGTGGAATTGCCAGGTGTAGGTCGAAAAACTGCAAATGTCGTTCTGGGTGAACTTTGGAACATTCGTGAGGGAATTGTAGTTGATACGCATGTAAAAAGGGTGTCTAACCGTATTGGATTTGTAAAAAGTGAAAACCCTGAAATTATCGAGAGGGAACTTATGAAATTTGTGCCTAAAAAGGACTGGTTTGTGTATTCACATTATATGATTTTACACGGGCGAGATAAGTGTATTGCTAGAAGTCCAAAATGTGATATATGTGAAATTCGGGATTATTGTAAATATAATTTGGAGAATTTAAAAAAATAATATTATAATTTTTAAATTTTATTTTATACTATTTCTTATTTAAATATTTTAAATAGAATTTAGTATTTAAGTTTGTTTTAAAGTAGTTCGTCATAATTATTAATTTTAAATAATATAAGAAAGGAAAAGAATGGTTAAGAGAGTAAAAAGAGTTTTGGTTTTGGGAGTTGTTGCATTACTTGCGTCGCTAGTTTATGCTGAAGGTGAACAGGAAGGTGGGAGTGCTGCTCCAAAGGAAAATAGTGTTACAATTAGAGAAGAGAAAAAAAATTCTTCAGTTGTGAAAGAAAATAATGAAAGACGTAGTGAATTTGAATATCAAACTGTAAAAAGAAAAGGAACAAGAAGAGAGAAAAAGAAAAAATTTGAAAAAAGTAATGAACAAGCAAAAATTGTAAATCAGAAAAATTTAAAAGATAATACAACAAGAGAAGTTAATAATAAAAATAAATCTACAAAAAATAATGATAGTACTCCTGCTCCAAAAAGAAAAGTTGTAAAAGCGATAGAACACGAGCAAGAGGGTGTTTCACAATATTCTGGAGAAGTAATAAAGTATATTGCAACTACAGATGGAAAAGTTTTGAAGGATAAGATGTCAAGACAAAAACATCCAATAGCTTCACTTACAAAGGTTATGAATATTCTTGTTGCACTTGATCAAGTGGATAGAGGAAATGCAAAACTTGATGATAAAGTATGTTTTACACCTGAAACAGTGAATATGGGAGGAAGCTGGTTAAATGCAAAAGCTGGTGACTGTTATACATTAAGAGATTTATTACGTGCAGAAATTATTTATTCTGCTAATAATGCTGCATATTTAGTGGCATATCACATTGGACACGGAAATTATGATAATTTTGTAAAATTGATGAATGAGAAGGCAAAAGAACTTGGAATGAAGGATACACATTATTATACTCCAGCGGGGCTGCCATCTTCTATGACAAAGAAAAATATGGATATTTCTACAGCACATGATATGTATCTTCTTGGAAAAAGAGCAATTAGAGATGAAAGATTAAGAGCATGGATGAAAGAATCTGAATTAGTTTTGCATAATTCTGAAGGAGAAGATGTAGTTTATAATAACAGAAATCATCTGTTGGATCAATTTGGTATTTATGGATTAAAAACAGGATTTCATGCGCAAGCTGGATATAATATGATTGTTTCAAGTAAAATTGGAAATCTTGAAATTATTTCAGTAACATTGGGAAATAAGACAGATAGCGACAGAACTGAAGATCAGAAAAAAGAATTTACACAGCTGGAAAAAAGAATGATCCCAGTTTATAAGGCAGGACAGGAAATAGGAAGCAAATTTAAAGTAAAAAATGCTGAACAAAAGGAAATAAGCGGTATCCTTTCAAGCAATGTATATCAAATTGACAATACAAATTACAAATTTGAAATAAAGGATTTACAAGTTACAGCTGAAAAACAAGGAATTTCTGAAGGTGATGTGATTGGTAAGCTGGAAGTGCTGTCAAATGATAATAAAGTTGTAGGAACTGTGGATATTTTGGCTCAGAATAATTATAAGCAGTTATCAATGTTTGGACGTATTTTGAGATTTGTAACATTTGGAATGGCATAGGATAAAAAATATGGAGTTGTTTATTTAAAGATTTAAATGACTCTTTTTTTTTGAAATGAAGTTTAGCATTGAAGTAATTCTGAGAGTGTCCATAATAATTAATGGCATCTTCAAGCTGATCTAAACTGCTATTCCCTAATTTTAATATTTCAGCATAACTCCAATCCGCGAAATTTCAAATTCAAGCATAGTCTGAATAGCATCTTAAAGCAAATCCTTAAACATATCTTTAATATCATGATTCTCAAAAATTTCCTTGTCAATTTTCTTTTTATACTAAAACTCCATTTATAGAAATTATATTTTACCTTGCAAAAAAATTCATAACTATTCCGATATTTAAATGGGAAAGTAGTATTAGCCATAATAAAAACCTCCAAATATTATATAGTTCTTTACCATATATTATTTAGAGGTTTACACAAAAATTTTTACACACCCCCTTAAAAATATCCTATTTGATAAATGGATACTTTCTTTTCTTTAAAATTTAAATATATTATCAGTTCAGAATTTAGTAAACAGCTCTAAATCCAATACCTGCCCTTACATTCTTACCTTTAGTATCGTATCCGCCATTTACTGTAACTCCAAATTTTGTATTGTCAACACCAACATTCAAGTCAAACTTACCATTTCCTTTTCTATCTTCCTTTTCCCCTCTGATTCCAAACCAGTCTGCTGTTGTGTATCTTACTCTTGCCTTGTTGCTTACATCTCCAACTTTTCCTAGTTCATTTTCATAGGCTGCTGTAAGTCCTACTGTCAAGTTTGTTCTTACTGCTAATGGCTGAACATATCTGAATTCCATTCCAACTTCAGGTTTTACTGAGAAATAGTCATTTCCTTTTACTTCCAGTCTCATTTCCCCTCTATCTTCCTTGATGCTGTTAAATTTACCATATTCCATCTTCAAGGCCCCATACGGACGGAAATGTGTTCTTTCACTCAATCTTACATCGTATCCCAAATCAGTTTTCAGAGCCGCTCCGTAAGAATGGTAGTCAGATTTTGCCTGGAATACGTCGTCTACAACCAGGTATCTACGTTTCATATCATTAATACCTACAAATACATCTCCACCAATTGTCCATTGCAATGCTCCATTGTAGTCCTTCTTAGGTGACATTGTCTTGAACACTCCTGCTTTAAGTATTGTCTGGTTTTCTTTAGATTTTCCAATATCCTTGAACTTGAATCTGTTTGTTACAGCTCCTGCGTACCATCCGATTGAGTTACCCATCTTAATTTTTTCATCCTCATGAACGTAAGCCACACCGTAGGCATTGCTTGTATAATCAATAATCCCAGCTGTATCAGTATTGTATTCGTCTCTCATTCCGAATACTTTAATCTTGTTGTTTTGCTTAGATGGATTTCTCCAGTCGTGTTTCAAGTACTTGAACTCTTTGTCAAGCAAGCTTCCAGTTGCATTGATTCTTTGTTGAAGGTTTCCATACTGGTGTCCCATCATTTCGTCAAATGCTTGGTACAGTAATACTTCCTCGTTGTTTCCAATTCCATTTAATTTTTGGAATAATTGATTTTCACGTGAACCTAAGGCTTCGATTCCATATCTTTGTTCCAGTCCGTTTAAGAAATTATATGTATCTGTACTATCTACTGGCGTTGCATCTTTTCCAGCCCAATCAGTATAAGGTTTTTTTACAAGGTACATCTTATTTATTTGAACGTGTCCTGGGAATGCACTCATGCTGGCATCTATTATTGTGGCAGTTGCAGCCCATGTAAGTGCTCCTGAATAAAAATTCCATTTGTCTACTCTTCCGTTACTTCTCATTGATTCATTATAAGGTTCTATTATATTTGGGTCATCTATTACTATTTCTTTAGCTGTTGTTCTTCTTGCTGCTTCTGATCCAATTATTAAATCCGCCTCTTTTGTAAGATTTTGAAGTCCAACTACTGGTATTGTATATTCTGTTCCAGATGTATCCACATAAATTCCTATTGAACTTAGACTTACTTGTTTAGGTGCTGATATTACGTTAAATTTAACAGGTTCAGGCCGTACAACTTGTCCATTTACTGTTATTGTTGCTTCAGGAGCATTTGGTTCCGCTGATATTGAAATAATATTTGGGAAAGCTGACACTGGTTTTCCAGTCGAACTTTGTTCAAACACTTGAGTTTCAGTTGACCCTATTCCACCTCTAACTTCTATTGTTCCTCTGTTAATTATAGTCGCACCTTTCAAAAGAACTCCTACACTGGTATCTGCATTTTTTATCAATATTTTACCACCCTGATTATCAAGTACAGAATTTTGTCCAAGTACAACACCTTTTACATCCTTCAGTCCATCAACAGTAGTTTGAATTGTACCTCTGTTTATTACTCTTGCCCCTTCTTCTGCAAATATTCCTATTGCTCCATCAGATGCAAGATTTATGAAAGAGCCGGCTGCATTCGTTATAACTGTATTTGAACCAGCTCCATACATTCCTGTACTATCTTTTCCAACAACATTTATTGTACCTGAATTTGTTATTCTTCCTTGATCATGTACAATATTATTTCCTGCCGAATCTTTTACAAGAAGATTTGTTCTAGGATCTCTTTCAAGATATCCAGCCGCCATTCCTACACTATACAAAGTTCCCACTGGATCTAGTGGTTTTGTTGGATCTTTTAAGTTTCCTGTTCTTGAATCAATAGGATTGTAATTTGGATTAGTCCCACTTAAACCAACAGTTATTGTTCCACCTGCTACATTATGTGCATCTCCAGATTTACTATACATTCCTATATTTCCCAAACCTGTCGTCATATTTATGTGTCCACTATTTTCTGAATGTCCAGCAGCATATACTCCATAGTTTCTATTACCGCTAGCTGTTACATTTCCTTTATTATATATTCTTCCCGCTGCATCAGATGAATATATATGTATATTATTATTATGTAAACTTACATTTGAATTACTTTCTACCATGTTATTATTTCCAACATTTACAAATCCAAACGAATTTTCTGCCAAATTTATATTTCCAGAAGAATATACATTTTGTCCATTTCCTACTGTATAAACTCCGACTCCTTCATCAGTACCAACATTAAGTGTACTTCCTGTCAAAAGCTTAACTGTTCCGCCTTTAGAATATATTCCTATTCCTTCTTTACCTACTGTTGTAACTGAATTTGACCCAAGTTCGGCATCTAGTCCATAAATTCCAACAGATTTATCTCCAGCTACTATATTTTTATTATTTACAGCTTTTCCAGAACCTGTTACAACTATACCTATATTAGGTTCTGAAGAATTTGTAGAATTTGCAACATTAAGCACACCTTCATTTACAATGCTTCTTCCATCTCCTATTATGTTATACCCTTTTACAGTTGAAGCATTTATAGTTCCATAATTTGTCAAAGTACCGCCACCAGTTGCATATAGTGAAGCAATACCACCTGTAGTATTTGTTGCATTTACAACATCTACATCAACATAATTTTTGGCATCAGGATTTCCGCTTTCTCCAGCAAGACTTCCTCCGAATGCAAGTCCTGCACCTTTTCCTGTAGCAGAACCATTATATTTGTATTCAAATTTTCCAGGTCCATTTATAGTTGAAGTATTTCCTTTTACGTAGATACCTGCTCCCTCTTCTTTTGTTTCAATACCATAATTTGTAAGTAAATTAACATTTGAATTTTGCGCATATATTCCTGTTCCAGTTGCTCCTGTAACTATATCAGAGCTTCCGTTTCCAGTAAGGTTTATTGTTCCACCATGTAATGGATTTCCGCCAGCTGTCTTAGAAGATGCCGTAACAATTATTCCAACACCTCTATCACCAAGAGTAATATTATTTTTATTATTTATAATCACTCTACTTCTATCAACTTCATCCGCTCTGTTATTTTGTGCTAATATTCCAATCGGATTTGCCATTCCTGTTGTCACAAGGTTTCCTTCATTTGTAATTTCTATAGCTGTCTGAGTATTTCCTGACTTATCAGTTCCATAATTTAAAAGACGTATAGTATCAGCCGTAACTTTCGCCGCAATAGCCGCTCCTGAATCTGTTACAGTTATAGTTGCCCCAGCTTCATTTACAAGTTTACTTCCATTAGTTCCATAAATTCCAGCCCCGTGATTTACAGTAACATTTGCGCCAGATTTATTTGTTATTGTTCCATAACTCACATTCATTCCAGCAATATTGGCAGCTGCTGTTCCTCCAGTATTATTTACAGTTCCATAATTAATATATGCAGTTTCTGTATTCGATGTTGCATTTTTATTAGAACCCATTGAAAGTCCCTGAATATTTTCATTTAAAGCTGTTGTAGCATTTATCGTCTGAGTAGAAGCTATTGTTATTCTTGATCTTTCAGCAGTAATTGCATTAAATCCTTCATTAGTATAAGGTGTTAATGTCAAATTAATAGCAGCATTAGTATTATTGCTTCCTGGAACTGTACTTGTAGTATCTAGTGTTATATCAGAATTTTCAAACACAGTTTTTACAAATGGATTTGGATTACTTGAATCATAAGTAATAATTCCATTAAATCCTAGTCCACTTGCTAAATCCTGAGTACTTCCATTCCAAATAACATTTGATTTATTATTAAATACTCCAAATGTAACTTTATCTCCAACTATCTTATACTTTACTTTTCCCATATTAAAGTATTTTGTTGCTGATGAGGTAGGTGTTGCAGTTTGAGAATAAAATTTAGTATCAGAAGTATCAGGAATAATTAATCCATTGTGCATTTCTATTTCTGTATTGGCATTAAAATTAATTTTTCCACCACCACTAGCATAAAATGGTGTTGTACTATCATGGCTTCCTGATGTCTGAACAACATTTTTACTATCTAAATATCTTATATCTTTAACTTCTATTTTCGTTGTTCCTGCGATATTTACTACTCCTTTATCAAATGCCGCAAGTCCTCCAGTTCTACCAGCTCTAATCACATTATTTGCACCATTTAAATTTACAATAGAACCATCTCCTGTAGCAAGTGCTCCTATACCATTAATTTCAGCCGTTCCATTAATATCAATGTGTCCTTTATTTTTAGCCAATCCCCCTATATTCTTATAAATATACGGAACTGTCTTATCATCATTTGAAACCCATTCGTCAACAGCTGATATTTTACCCGTTGTTTCTACTTTCGATACTGTAGTTTGGTTATTAGAATCAAAGCCTTCCGCATATGCAATTATTGAACCAAATCCTTTAGCATCTGTTGCTCCTTTAGCATTAACTAATCCCCCGTCTTTTGCAAGATAAGCAATAGGATTTATTCCTGTCTCATTTCCATTCGCATCTACACCTGTCTTCAAATATCTTGCAGAAAGTTCTACATTCGCACCAATATTAATTTCACTTGGTTTTCCTTTAAGAGCAGTATTTGTAGCATCACTCATACTATGTTTGCTATTATCCCAAACACCATTTGAATAAGCAATAATGGTTCCAGTTGCCGCCTCATTTAAAGAATCATCGGCTGAAATTTTTCCAGCACCTGATGGTCCTACCATTCCTATTGATGTAGCATTTCCATTGTCTTTTATATCAGTTGACAATGTTGTTATCACTTCTTTGTTATTTGTACTCATTGCTACATCCATTATAGTTCCATATTCAGATGCAAACATAATTCCACTCTTAGAATATTTTCCAAATTTAATATCAACATTATTTATTTGTAAAGAATGCACTTTATCCTTATCAAAAATACCTAATGCAGCCATATCATTAGAAGGAGTAATGTCTTTTCTTTGTCCAGATCTTGCAAATACTCCAACATTTGTTTCAACATATTTATTATCTCCACTAGTTTTATTTCCTCCAGTTTGAGGAGTACCGTCATTTGCTATATTTAATTGATTTCCAATAACTGCTTTTGCCGAAATTTCTCCCTGATAAATCCCTACTACTGCTTCTTTCCAGTTATCAATACTGTTAGCACCTGTAGTGATACCTTCTTGATATGGATCTCCTGCTGCATTTTTATTTTTATTTGCAAAATACAAAATTATATTATCATCTCCATACGATTGTACATATTTCTCTAAATTTATATATGGTATTCTTGAAGTTCCAGGAGCACTAATAGTTACTGAAGCAGTTCTTCCGTTTGAAGTGCTATAAGTTTCTCCATTTAAATTTTTATAATTTGGAGAATATCCATATCCTGAGTACACCATGTTTCCTTGTCCTTCAAGTATATAATTTCCTCTGCTTTCCACAGCAAAACTTGCTTGAGCCCCTAACACATTGTAGATAATATTTTGACTTGCAGATTCTGGTATCGTAACGTCTACACTTCCGTTAAATTCACCTCTTTTATTATGAGTACCGTTAACACCGTTCACACTTGTGTGTAAAATCAACGATTCCCATGCAGCTGGATAAATAAGAAATACTGTATTATCTGTCCCTTTAAGATTAACAGTCACATTATCATATAAATTATGTCCTGCATGCCAAGTTTCTATTGAATGAAATGCAGCTCTTCCATATAAACTAGCTGTAATATTTGCCAATTTACCATCAGCCACAGAGTGAATCCCTATTTGCCCCGCAACATGACCACCATTTCCTACATTTCGAGTTCCGTTACTGCTTCCAGCTAAGTACATTGTTACACCAGTTGCATCATTACTAAATGAAAAACCATGTCCATTTACATTATGAGAATTATTTATGTATATCACTTGAGCTGGTCTTGGAAGATCATTAAAATTTCCACTACTATCTACTCCTGCATAATATGTCGCACCCCCTCCAGAACGTCTAGAATCAGCCGCTACCCAACTATTACTATTTCCACATCCTGTGAAACAGTAATCAACAAAAGGGCTTGCATTTGGTTCTGGCAAGTTTGGATTTACATTTGGTGCTGTTGGTTCCACAATTTTTATTGATTTTGGCGGTTTTATTGCTATATTAGGTGTTGTTGGGTTGGGTTCTGTCATTGTGGGAGTTACCACATTTAAAGGGTTTTTTAGTACTGTTCTTGGAATTATAGCTACTTCTGCCTTAGCACTTACTAATGGTTCCTGTTCACGTATATTACTTATTAAACCGTAGCTTGTTTGCGCCAAGCCCATTGAAGGTAATTTTTTGTACTGATTACTTAGTGGGGATGTATTTCTTACAAACACATCATTACTTCTTGTATATACACCTTCATAAGGATATTTTGCCTTTTTATCTCCTCTACCTTTATAAGTACCATTCCAGTTGTTATTAAAGTAATTTATACCATATTGCCAGCTGCTCCAAGGCGCTTTTACAACGTGATCTCCTTGTTCCATTAATTGAATTAGTTCAAGATTTGTGCTTTTCAATAATTTGTCATTTTCTTTTCGTGTTGCTTTGACTTGCTGATGTATTGTCTTAATTGATGTAGAAATTGCTTGTTTCTGATTTTCTATACTTGTACCTGCCGAATCTGAGAATAGATTCCTCGCTGCAAAAAGCATTCCAGTAATTAAAAATGTTATTACTAGACCTTCTGTATAATGAACATCCTTACATCTTTTTGCATAAGCCCGCAAATCCTGCTTTATTTTTGTGATGCTATTTGTCATTTTAATATATCTCTTTATAAAAAAATTTTTGTGATAATTAAATTTTTCATTTATGATATAAAACCAAAAAAAATTTTAAATATAGTGAAATTGCTTGAAAACTATTAAGACTTTTCCATGGTTCTTTTCGATAGTGCTCAAAATAATTTTTGATAAAAGTGATTTTTTAGTGATTGTAAGTGATTTTTTTTTGAAATATTTTTTTAAGTGTAATATAAACTTTAAAAATATGATTTTAAATTTATTATTTTTTTAAAAAAATATTTTACTATTATTATACTAAAATTTAAAAAGAAAAGCAAGTAAAAAAACTAGGTAAAATGTCACAATTAATATTGTAATTTATGAAATAAAAAAATCTTTATAACAATAAAATAATGTAATTTAGACAAAAATGTGATAAAATATATTCAAAACTGATTTAAAATTAAATTGATAAAAATTAAAAATTTTAAATTAAAAAAAACGTTATTATTGTAATTTTACAAGATTATCAAAAAGAGGAGTATATTTATGAAAATATTAGGAGTAATTCCAGCGAGATATGCATCTAGCAGGTTTGAAGGAAAGCCATTAAAAGATATTTGTGGACATTCTATGATTGAATGGGTTTACAAGAGGGCTAAAAATACGGATATTGATGGATTGGTTGTGGCGACAGATGACGAAAGGATTTTTGAGGCTGTGAAAAAATTTGGGGGAAATGTGGTTATGACTGCTGAAAATCATCAGAATGGGACTTCTAGAATAGTTGAAGTTATAAATAAAGATAAATTTAAAAGTTATGATTTTGTGATAAATATTCAGGGGGATGAGCCGTTGATTGACATTGAATCAATCAATGTTCTTGCAAATAATTACAGAAGTGAAAAATCAGAAATTATTACACTGAAACAGGAAATAAAATCTCAAAAGGAGATTGAAAATCCAAATCATGTAAAGGTTATTGCAGATTTTAATGACAATGCCATTTATTTTAGCCGTTCTGTAATTCCTTATGAACGTAATAAAAATGCAGATTTTAAGTACTTTAGACATATTGGGATTTACGGATATACCACGAGTTTTTTGAACAAATTAAAAAATTTGAAGGAAGGTGTGCTTGAAAAAATTGAGTCGCTTGAGCAGTTGAGATTTATTGAAAATGGGTATAAAATAAAGGTGTTGGAAACTAAGTCGAATGTGATAGGTGTGGATACAGAAGAGGATTTGAGGGAAGTTGTTAAATTTATAAAGGAAAATGGAATAAAACTTGAATAAAAAATTGTAAAATTAAAAATATTACAAAAAGGAGAGAATTTTTATGGAAAATGGAGTAATGATACAGTATTTTGAATGGAATTTGCCGAATGACGGAAAACATTGGAAACGATTGAAGGAAGATGCAAAGCACTTGAGTGAAATTGGAGTAACTGGAGTATGGATCCCGCCTGCATATAAAGGGACTTCGCAAGATGATGTTGGTTATGGAGCTTATGATTTGTGGGATTTAGGGGAATTTGATCAAAAAGGAACTGTTAGAACGAAATATGGAACAAAACAGGAATTGATTGAGGCAATTGAAGAGCTTCATAAGTATAATATAAATGTGTATTTGGATGCGGTTTTGAATCATAAGGGCGGTGCTGACGAAACAGAGAATTTTTTGGCAATTGAAGTTGATCCGGAAGATAGGACAGTGGAAATATCTGAACCTTTTGAAATAGAAGGGTGGACAAAATTCACTTTTCCTGGAAGAAACGATAAATATTCTGCATTTAAGTGGAATTATAACCTTTTTGACGGTATTGATTTTGATAACCGAACAGGTAAAAATGGAATTTATAAGATTGTTGGAGAAAACAAGGACTGGGATGAAGGAGTTGATTCTGAACTTGGAAATTATGACTATTTGATGAATGCTGATATTGATTTTTCTCATCCTGAAGTACGGAAAGAAGTAATCCGATGGGGAAAATGGGTTGTAAATGAATTGAAACTTGATGGATTCAGAATGGATGCAGTAAAACATATAAAAGATGAGTTTATAGCAGAATTTTTGACACAAATAAGGGCAACTTATGGAGAAAAATTTTATTCTGTTGGAGAATACTGGCGAAATGACTTGGAAAA
>ERZ773073.526-NODE-526-length-19595-cov-29.822006_pt1 | contig 19595 bp, 16 predicted proteins | sample MGYA00580616_ERZ773073 | MGnify/ENA primary metagenome ERZ773073 (study PRJEB29015, sample SAMEA2737960) | human oral metagenome | biome: human oral; feature: human-associated habitat; material: dental | place: China | collected 2131 ...
GCCAGCGCCGCCTCCGCAAGCTGGATGAAGCTCACGACCGACGTCAAGACGGGCACGATCGTCGTGGAAGTCACCCCCAACACCAGCACCAAGAAGCGCGGCGCAACGATTGCGGTGGTCTCGTCCAGGAGACGGATAGGCCACCGCACCCCCATCACCCGCCACATCCTCGTCACGCAGGAAGCCGCGAAGGCCGTGGAGCCACCCGTGGCCGCCACCGGAATCTCCCTCAACCCCGCAGCCATGACCATGGGCAGCGGCGGCGGCACGGTCGGCTTCAACGTCTATGCCGGCAAGGGATGGACGATCAGCGGCAGCCCCGAATGGATGCACCCCGACGCCACACGTGGCTCGGGCACGCGCCTCGTCATCGTCCGCTTCGACCGCAATGAGTCCGGCGCCGAACGCACGGGCAAGCTCACCGTCAAGAGCGACGACGGCAAAGCCGAACGCACCTTCACCCTCACCCAACGCGCCGGCCAACGCAAGCCCACGCCCAGCCCCGGCAGCACCCCACCCGAAGAATACGACTACGACCTGGCGCTGAACCCCGAAGAGATCACCGTCGGCCCGTCGGACGGCGCCGGTAGCTCGATCAGCGTCGCGACGAGTCGCCTCTGGGCCGGCTCCACGACCGAGGACTGGATCCGCCTCGAGAGCGCCGTAGGCCGCGGCAATGGCACGTTCACGTTCAGCCTCGCCGCCAACCCGTCCAAGGAGATGCGCCACGGCACGATCACCGTCCGCACGCAGCAAGGCATGGACGAGCTGAAAGTGGCCATCCACCAGCAGGGCAACGACGGCAGCGTCGTGCCACCCGCCGAGGTGAAAGTCTCTAACGTCACGCTCGACCCGGCCACGCTCACCGTCAACGGCGACCTCTCCACGGCGCTCATCTCCGCCATCGTCTCGCCGGACAACGCGCGCAACAAGGGTCTCCTCTGGATGAGCTCCAACGCCTCCGTGGCCACCGTGCAAGTCTTCACCCCGAAGCAGTCGGCCGCACTGCCCCAGCTGCGCTTCGCCCCCGACGCCGACGACTACGCGCTCGTGACCATCGTCGGCAAGGGTAAGGCCGTGATCACGGCCGCCGCCTCAGACGGCAGTGGCATCGTCGCCCGCTGCGAGGTGAACGTCCTCTCGACCGTCGCCAACACCGTGCCCTACGCCCCGCAGGCGAAGGTCTACACCGTCGGCCCGACGCTCTACCTCTCCCTCCCGACCGCGGAGACGGTGCAGGTCTACACCCTCGCCGGCACCCTCTATCGCACATGGCAAGCCCCCGCCGGCGACACGTCCGTCACCCTCCCCATCGGCACCTACATCATCAAGGTCGGACAGCTGACCGAGAAGGTGGTGGTTAGGTAGGTGTTTAGTTGTTGGGGCTGCGCCCCGTTGAGATGTTTAGGCGTTTGGCCGGGTACCCGAATGCACGTACCCGGAGCGGCCTGTAGGGCCGCCGGACCATAGCCCGGGGCGAAACCCTGGGCGGCGAAACCCCGGGGTGCACGGGTACCCGGGGCGGCCCGACGGGCCCGCCTCAACACCTAAACGCATAAACGCATAAACATCTAAACGGGCCGCAGGCCCCAACACATAAACAATTCGAGAGGGCGTCTGCGGACGCCGGCGAAGCTGGCCAGGTACCCGGCAAACTTGGCTGGCGTCCCTGACGCCCCCAACATATTAACATCATAAACCCCAAAAACAAGATGAAAACAAAAGCATTCACCCTCATCCTCGCCCTGGCCATGCTGGGGCTGATGGCAGTCATTAACCCCGCCGCAGCGCAGGACATCCGCCTCAGCGGCTCCGTGGCCTACGTCGTCAAGTCCGACGGCAACGTCTACAACGGCTCGAACAGCCAGATAGGCCAGTTCCGCGGCAACACGCTCCACAATCGCGGCGGCGCGAGCGTCGGCGAGATCCGCGGCAACAGCATCTACCGCGGCGGCTCCAGCGTCGGCGAAGTGCGCAGCGGCACCGTCTACAACCGCAGCGGCCAGAGCATCGGCGAGATCAAGAACGGCACGATCTACAACGCCTCACATTCCAGCATCGGCAGCTATAGCAATGTCGACCCGACCCGGGTGGCCGCGCTCGTCTTCTTTAAGCTGCTCAACTAAGTAACACCGTAACCCCAGAGAGCAGGCGGACGCGGGGAGGGCAGCAACCCGTTCCTCCCCCCCGCCCTCTCTCTACAACACCACACAAACTCATGAACTCGAAACGCAACCTCTTAGGAATCCTCTTGGCCCTCGCCGTAGGGCTCTTCTGCCTCGCTCCCGCCGCTCAGGCGCAAGAGAGCGAATCCGACCTGTCGGCCATCCGCGAAATGTGGGAAGGCCAACCCCTCACCGTCAAGATCTCAGGCAACCGTGCGGCTGGCCTGGCCGACTTTGCCCGCACCTTCGCCCGCGCCTATCCCTCAGACCTCACCGACGCCCTCGTGGCCCGGCTGAACGACCCGAACAACACGCGCAAGGACCCGAACACCTTCGTCTTCGACCCTCCGCACGGCTACCTCAAGTATCGCTACGCGATGGACGGCGGCGCGTGGTTCGAGCTCTGCTACTGGACCCTCCCGAAGGGCCATCGAATGGTGGCCGTGAGCATGGTCGACCTCTACAACAGCGACAAGGAAGGTCTGCTGGCCTTCTACGACTACGACCCCACGACGCACCGGATGAGCCCCATCACGCCGATGCCCGTACGCCGCGGACTCGAGCGTGGCATCGACGGACGCATCGTGGAGCTGCCGCGCGTGGGCTACGACATCCGTCTCTACGAACCGTCTGACCGTCGGGCCAAGCCCGAAGTGCTGAAGTGGGTCAAAGGCACCCAATTCTTCGAGTCAGACTGATAGCTAACCATGCCCCCTCGGAGCGTCCTCATCGTGCGACGCCCTGAAGGGGTCATGACTTCTTATTCATATCACACTTCAAACCCACCCACACAATGAAAACTATGCACCGCATCATCGCATGCTTGATCGCACTGATCTGTTTCAGCACACAGCGCGCCGCGGCCGACTCGCCGCTCACCTCGACCGATTTCCATCAGGCTTATGCCGACGAGCCTATCGTGGCGCAAATCGTGCAGGGCAGAACACCCTCCGACGAGACGTGGGCCTACTTGGCCGCACCCGACAATCCCGTAGCCGTCAAGATGGCCATCATCAACAAGATCGGATGGGCTTTCGAGGGCAAGAACAGCTACCAACTCTTCCTCAGCTACCTCAAGCGCCAAGGCATCTGCAAGCGGGAGAAAGATCTCTACCAGAAGCGCCCGGGCGACCTGCTGCTCTCGGCCGCTTACCTCAAGGCGCTGGACAACTATTTCAACGTCGAAGAGGCGGCCCGCATGGCGCGTCGGGCACGGCAAATGCACCCGGACAGCTACACGGTGAACATCATCTGCGCCCTCATCGAGGCACAAATAGCCTTCGACAGCGACTGGGGCGAAGTCTACCGGCTGACCGACGCTGTACGCCGCAACACCACGCTCAAGGACGACATGAACGACGAGGCCAAACGCATCATCTTCGAGTATATGGATCTCTACGGCTCGGATGCCTAACGCGGCTGGCTATTATCCGCGACTATGCGGACCTTTACGACCAGTAATCACCCCTCATTTACACACACAATGAAAACGACCAAGCATCTTTTTTACGCAGGGCTCATGGCCCTCCTCCTTGGGCTGATGACCCTCGGCGCAGCGCCCATCGAGGCACAGACGGGTAAGCACGACCTGACGCGCCGCACGTGGAGCGACGGCTTCACGGCTTACACCGTGCGACGGGGCACGGGCGGCCTGCTCCTCTTCGAAGGCGGATCCCTCTATGAGGGTGGGTATGCCTTCGCCCTCAAGCCCGAGGGCGGCGACTTCTACCGCCTGCAACCGGCTCCGGGCCGGAGCGACATCCCTATCCTGGGCGAGCCGGGCAACATTGTCCGCCTCAGGCCCTACGGCCCGGAGATGTATCTCGTGGTCTACGACGAGAAGAACCTCCCGTTCAGCGTGCTGGCGCCCATCCGTGACCTCCGCCAACGGATCGAGGACGACCTTTCGAACTACTACTTAGCTGGCGAATACCGCACCGCGAACGGTCGCACGATCACCTTCTACCCTGCCTCCATCACCTCTAAGCGGCGCGTGCAGGGACTCACCGACGAGGGTGACGAGGCCGTACCCTACACCTTCGGTCTGGAGTACAACACGCCCACGAAAGTTGTCATCCTGCCTGACGGCTCGGCCTATCGGGTGGAGAAGACCGACTTGGGGCTCACCATCCACCGTGTCACCCAAGACGAGGAGGGTCTCTGGACGGGCGACGGCGAGGAGATCATCCGCAATGCGCGGCGCACACGTTTCCTCTCGGAGCTGGACGATCTGCCGGGCGACTTCCCCTGCACCGCCATGCGGGCCCTGACGATAGGGCAGCTGAGCCGCCTTGCCGACGTGGATCTCCGAATCATGCGCAACGAGATCTATGCCCGCCGCGGACTGCGCTTCGCCGGCGGCGGAGAGATGCAGCGACATTTCGAGTCGAAAGACTGGTATCACCCCGAGGCCGACGACGTCTCCGACCGCCTCACCGAGCTCGATGCGCTCAACATCTCCATGATCCGACGTGTGGAGGAGATGATGACTAACGAGACCTGCCAGCATTGAGATGGATAAGAAACAAGGATGAATGATCCATGATTCTCCCCGGAGATACACCGGGGAGCATGGTGCCGCCCATTGAGAATAGATCACTGACCACTACTTATTAACCACCCATCCCCCCAAAAACGCCGATGAACGCAATACATTTCCTACTCAGCCCCTTGGCCGTGCTGCTGGTCGTCCTCGCCCAATGCGACGACGGAAACGAGGTGCCCGGCCGTCACCGCACGCCCGAGCCTACGGCCGTCCGTATCGACCCCACGGCCCACATCTGGAGCGACGGCTACTACGCCTTCGTGGTCAGCCGGACGAACGGCGGAGCGTTCCGCTTCCGCGGTGTCTCCTGTCGTAAACGCGAGGCCGACGTCAGCTTCCAGCTCGTCCCCGACGGTCGGGACGGCGCCTACCGTATCGAGGGACGCGGACGCGCCTTCAAGAACGCCCGCTCGGGCGACCCCATCCGCTTGGAGGGCTTCGACGGCACGGCCTACCTCGTCGCCCGTGACGAACGGGGACGCGCCTGCGCCGCCCTCGAGATCATCGCCCCACGGCCCGCAAGCGCAGGCGACGGCTATCGGCCCTACGACGAACTGATCCGCACCGTGGAGCGACACATGGCTTACTACTACCTCTCGGGCGAATACCGCACCGATGAGGGTCGCACGATCCGCTTCTCGCCCGACCGTCAGGCCGTCAGCGGACTCACCGCCGGCGGCGGCGAAGTGGCGTACACCTTCGCCCGTGAAGGAGGCGACCCGGTGAACGTCATCCTGCTGCCCGACGGATCGGCTTACCACGTCTTCAAAGGCAGCATTTCGAGAGGACTGAATAAGTGCGACGACCTCATCATCCGGCGGGCCACGCGCCGGGGCGACCGCTGGGTGGACGGCGACACCGTGGCCTGTCTCTGCACCACCCGCCGCTACTTCGAGATCGAGAGCGTGCCCGGCACATACCCCTTCCCCAGCACGCGCATCCTGACCTACGGCATCATGCAGCAATTCAGCTTCGAGGAAGCCAGGCTCCTCTCCTTCGAGCTGACCGCCCGCTACGGCGCTCGCTTCTCTTACCCGGTGAGGGAGATAGAGCGCCAGCGCTGGTATCAGCGCATGAAGAAGCGCGACGTGAAGCAAGACGATCTCTCCCCCTTGGAACGCATCAACTACGACCTCCTCCGCTGGGATCAGGAGCATGGCTCAAAGCGCCCCTACCCCTGGGAGTCGTCCGAGGGCAACGGCGGATGGCGGGAGTCGGACATCCAAGAACTTCGATAATCCCCAATCGGCCATTGACCCATTTGGGTTGATAATTGACCATCGATAATTCTCACAGATATGAAAACAAAAAACTCTCCCCTCATTCTCACGCTACTCCTGGCCCTCCTCGCCATCATTCCCGCCGTTCAAGCACAGGGCGACGGCTATAAACAATGGGGCACCCACGCCTTACGCGTACACACCCAGCCCGGCAAGCGGCCCACGATCGCCGACTTCGCCCGCGCCTTCACGAAGCAATACCCCACCCCGCTCAACACCGCCGTCTTGGCCAAGCTCGACGGCAAGGCACCACAGCCGAAGAGCTGCACATTGGAATACCTCCTCGATGCCCCCAGCGGCTATCTGAAATACAGCTTCCATGAGAATAGCTGCAATCGGACCGACTACCCGACGATGGAGATGTGCTACTGGCGCACCGACGCTGGCCACTGCTTAGTGGCCGTCAATGGCAACACCTACATGGGCAACCTCCTCCTCGTTTTTTACGACTACGACCCCGCCACCGGACTCATGACGCCTCGCAGCGCGCTTCCCTTCAAAGACTTCTACGACGACGTCCGAGAGTTCATCGTCCAACTCCCCCGCAAGGGCAAAGACATCCACCTGGAAGGCTGGTCAGACCGAAGCGCCCCCGCCCCCCTCACCCTCCGCTGGGACGGACTGGGCGGATTCACCCTGGTCGGCGCCGCCGAACGCTATCGGCAGCCCGGGGCCGGCCTTTGGAGAAACGGCCAATTCCCGGCCACTTTCAAGACCCGCTTCGGAGACTCCGACGAATACCCGACCCCTTTCAATGTTCACTTCGGGAAAGCCGACGAATCCATTCCGCGCTATAACGGGCCCAGCGGCTCCGCCACCCATCCCATCACACCCGGCGACTTCTGTTACGACATCACCGTGGAAAAGGTGCAGACGGGAAGGGCGTACATCCATTACGCTCAAATGTCCGAGGATCCCACTGTCGAGCCCTCATATGCTTACGCTTGGGTAGACTGTTCCTCGCTCTACGTCTTATTACACTCCAGACACGAAAGCGTCGCCGTGACCCTCTTCGCCGAGCCTACCCGCACCTCGCGCCCCCTCCAAACCATCAAAAACGAATACGTCGACGATTCCCAAATCCGTCCATTCCCTTGGCAGCTCTTGGAAGCCCGCCAAGGATGGCTGAAAGTGCGCCACCTACGTACACACGTCACCGGATGGGTCGAATCACGCTTTGCCACTGACGACTTCGTTCAGTAATCCCCCTGACAGCCTCTCACTCCCCCTCATTGAAACAGGTATGAAAACGAATCTCTTTTGGACGCGCTCACTCGCCCTACTCCTCGCCCTCCTCGCCTTCTCCTCCGTCGCCCCAGCGCAAGAGGACGACTCTCCCGATTACTTCCGCCGCCCCTTACGCGTGCAAACCGCTGCGGGCAAGCAGGCCACGATCGCCGACTTCGCACGCGCCTTTGCCAGCGCCGACCAAGAGGAGGATCCGCTCTTCAGCGCCACCCTCGCCCGGATCGACGGCCGCCAACCCAAGCTCCCCCAAGGCGACCGGTTCACCTGCCTCATCGACCGTCCACACGGCTACCTCCGCGCCTGCTACACCTTCGGCGAAGGCGGCATAGATCCGAACCAAATCCTGGAAGTATGCTACTGGCGCACCGACACCGACCACCGCCTCGTCGCCGTCTGCAGCTACAGCGACATCGGCACCTACATCCTCATCTTCTACGACTACAATCCCGCCACCGGACTCATGACGCCCCTCACCCAGCCGCCCTTCGAAGATTTCCACGAGCTCCTCGGGGAACTCATCGTCCAACTCCCCAGCGAAGGCAAAGACATCCACATGAAAAGCTGGTGGGCAGGCGGCCCCGCCTCCCTCACCCTCCGCTGGAATGGCCGTGATGGATTTACCCTTGTCGACGCCGCTGAGCGCTACCGACAGCCCGCGCCCAACCAACCCACCACCTGCGACTTCCTCGCACTCTTCAAACCCGAGGTAACTACCGGCGGCGAACCCGTCGACCTCTACGACGCCCCCGACGGCAAAGTCATCCGTCATCTTACCGACAAAGAACTCGATTACGACTTGCGGGTCAAGCGCGCAGAAAATGGCTGGGCTTACGTCGACTACGGCAATAACTTGCTGGGAGCGGGCTCATCCGAGGGTAGCGCCTGGGTACGCTGCACCTCCCTCTACGTCCTCCCCGCCGGCCCCGTCTACACCAACTACATCTACGCCGAGCCCACCCGCGCCTCACACCGCGTCGCCACCTTCAACGAAGCCCAGGACAATAGCTCCGATATCTGGTGGAAAGTCCTCGAAATCCGCAAAGGCTGGGTCAAAATCCGCACCACCCATTTAGGCATCACCGGCTGGATCGAGGCCCGTATCCTCTGCGGCTCCATGGGCGTAGACTGCTGACTCGGCCGCATACCCTTCTTTTCGCGGATACCCGGATAATCATCGACAATTCACAATGGATCATTATGAAACCCCTCTTCCTCCTCCTGTTAGGACTCACTCTCCTCGTCCCCGCCACCCACGCGCAAGACGACGACACTCAATACGACAAATACACTGACTACGGCGACGAATACGCCGACGAGATGGAGATCATGCGCTCCTTAAGCATCGAAGGCTGGGCTCACGAACCGGCGCTCCCCGTGCACGCTTCCACAAGCAAAGGGCCGATGATCGCCGACTTTGCCCGCGCCTTCCTGAAGCAGAAGCGATACAGCAGCTCCTTCAGCCGCGCTATCCTCGCCCGGCTCGACGGTCACCATCCGGAGCCCGACAACGGTATGTCCGCTATCTCATCGACGTGCCCCACGGCTACCTCTCCGTCGATACCCCCTTCAACTGCGGTGCGGACTGCACCATCTCGTTAGAGATGTGCTATTGGCACACCGCCAACGGCCATCGGCTCGTGGGCCTCACTTGGGGCGACCGGGGCATCGGCTGTCTCCTCTTCTACGATTACAACCCCCAGACCCGCCTCATGACGCCCCTCTCCGAGCCCCCCATCAAGGACTTCTACGACAACCCCGCCATGCTGAACGCCCACCTGCCCCGCCAAGGCAAAGACATCCACATAAAGCCCATCTGGGATAACCCCTCCGACACCCTTACCCTCCGCTGGAACGGAAGCGACACCTTCATCTTCGACGGCGCCGCCGAGCGATATCGGAAGCCCACGAAAAGCAACGAGGTGGCTCTCTTTGCCCGAGCATATTTCTATCAGACGCCCAACATGCCCGACCTCTCGGCCATGAAGGACGCCCCGCTCTACGACGCCCCGAACGGCATCATCACCCGTCGCCTGACCCCCGCGGAGCAGCAGGAGTACTTCATCATGCTCACCTGCGTCCGCGGCGACTGGGCCGAGATCGCCTACATACAGCCGGGCGATCGATACCCGGTAGATCTGACCCGTAGCCTCCGGCAAGGCCGCGACTACGCCACCGGATTCCGCCGCGCCTGGGTGCCCCGCACGGCCCTCTTCGTCGACATCGCCGACAAAGACGGGCCCTTCGACCTGATGCTCCACCTCTACGCCGAGCCCACACTCGCCTCGCGCCGCCTCTATGCGGTGGAGGACATGCGAAACAGCGTCGAGGTGGCGCTCGCATTTCACCTCCTGGAAGCCCACCACGGCTGGGTCAAGGTGCAAATGGTCACCACCAACTACATCGGCTGGATAGAATCGCGCTACCTCTTGGCCGATTAGGACAGCGATTGCGGATACTGATCCCTCTTCATCATAGATAATTGAAACCGATATGAAAACGAATCTCTTTGGGGCGAATGCGCTTCGCCCCTGTATTGCCTTATTGATCGGGCTACTCACTGTCGGCCCTGCTTGTACGCGGAAGTCGGCCAACGCGCAGGAAACGGCCAGCGCCTCGCCGAAAGTCGCTCAATCCGTCGACCGGCCGGAAGACCCCGTCCGCGCCGAGATCGTAGACGGACGCGTCCGCCTCACCGCCAAAACAGACGAGCTCGGTTGGCCCCAGCCCACCCAATTTGTCGAAGGCCTCACAGGCCGCTGCGTCGGGCTCTTCGTCGGCGACATCGGCCAAGACACCAACCCCTTCCTCTGCATGCTCATGGACGACGGCGGCGTGGAGCTCCTCTCCTACAACAGCCTCGGCCACGAGGCCTACGGGCGTACGCTCTGCTTCACCTCCTCCGGCCGCTTGCCCGGTCTGAAGGACATCACGCGCTTCCGCGAAGGCCCCGTCATGAACGAGTATGGCTTCGCCGATTACGGCACCATCTTCGCCATCGATCGTGAAGGCCGCGAGCACGAGATCGAGCCCTGCATCCGCCCCTTCTCCGCGCTCTACAGCTACTCCTCAGGCGGCACCGGCGTCGTCCTGGAACAACAACTCGTCATCTATCCCGATTGGACCTTCCTGTTCACCCTCGGCATCGCCGAAAGCGAACTCGTCCACACCTACACCGGCCGCCTTCGCCCGATCAAAATGGATTACGAAAACGAAGTCTACGAGTACAGCTACACCATGCTCACCCGCTTCGACTACCCGCCCGTAGGCGACGAGGAAGCGTACGAAAACGCCCGTCCTCAGCCCGCCACCGAGCGCGGCTCCTTCCGCCTTACCTACAAAGACGGAAGTCGCAGCTACGACCTCGTCGTCCTCAGCGGCCCCCTTCCCTTCGCCACCGAGAAGGGCTCCCCCGCACGCTACAGCTCCGTCCGCAGCAACGATATCCCTGCCCCCAGTCTCGTAACCGACTAACCCCCTCACACATCACAGATATGAAAACCTCCCTCTTTACGCTCCTACTCGGGCTACTCGCCCTCACCGCCACCGGCTGTAACCGCAGCAACGCCCAAGGCACTGCAGCGACGGACGTCTCGGAACTCCCTTGGGGAGAAACCGACATCGTGGCCGTCGCCTTCGTGGGCTACGGCGCCTCGTTTGAAGACTTCAAGCAGACGCCTGCCTTCGCCGATCTGAAGCAGCGCTACGGCCTGCCCGACGACATCAGCTGCATCAGCCGCAAGGACGAAGAAGGCGAAGAGAGCGCCACCGACAATGAGCTCTACCTCGTCATTCCCCGCGATCCAAACGCCTCCGTAGCCGTCAACGACCTGCCCGTCGAACGCCTCATCGACCCCGACGCCGACGTCTACGGCCCGATCCTCTACAAAAGCGAGTCGGGCACGCCCTTCTTCGTCCGCTGTCAGAGCAGTGGCGGCATGATGAACCTTGAGATTATCATCGTGGACAACAACGGCCGACAGATCATCTACCGCCCGCAGCTCTCCACCGACGACGGCTCGCTCGTCACGCCCGGTGTCGTCAACCAGGGCGAAGGCTCCGTGCTCGACATCACGCAGCCGCTGCCCACGAGCCGCCTGCCGCAGTCCGTCGAGTGCCCCGAAGATCCCATCACGGCCCGCATCGCTCAGGGGCGCGTCTTCCTCGACGTGCAGAAGCCCTTCGGCGCCGTTGAGAATCGCACCTATGTGCTGGAGGGCATCACGGGTCGCTGCGTCGGACTCTTCGCGGGCGAGATCGGCCGTGACAAGTTGTTCTTCCTCTGCCTGCTCATGGACGACGGCGGCGTGGAAGCCTTCTGTCCGGCCAGCATCAGCGGCTTCAATCCGAACAGCGGCGCGGACTTCATCTCCAGCGGCCGCCTGCCCGACCTGAAGGACATCACCGGCTTCCGCCAAGAGGGCGACGCGATCCAAGCCATCGACAAGTCGGGCGGCAAACACGCGCTCCGCCCCAACCTCCTGCCCAAGCCTTACCGCTCACTCTTCCACGATGTCGACGGCGAGGAGTATGAACTGCGCATTTACCCCGATTGGAGGTTGATGTTCATCGACGGATCGCGCGAGGGCGGCACGATCGCGTGCTACGCTGGGCAAGTCTTCCAGACGAAGGCCGACGCCAAGTCCGGACAGTACGAGTTCCGCTACCTCATGCGCTCGCACACCGCCTTTGAAAGTGGCGACGACAATCCGGACATCGTCGAAAAGACCACTCCCTCGACCGCGAGCGGCTCCTTCCGCCTCACCACCCACGATGGCGGCCAGACCTACGACCTCGTCCTCCTCAGCGGCCCCGCCCTCTTCCGTTTCAAGCCCGGCAGCCCTGCCCGCTTCAGCATCGTCAGCAGCTACGAAGGCCAACCGCGCTGGAGCGAGGAATAAGCGGACAGAGAACAGCCCCGTAATTCCCGATCGAGCCCCGTTTCCGCCTCGAAACAGCCCCGGATTTCCGGATTACAGCGTGTTGCTCGGAAGAAACTGGGGTGGATTTCTCGATTTAGGCGCGTTGCTCGGAAGAAACACGGCAGAATTCCCGATTTGGGCGTGTTGCTTGGAAGAAACAGGCCGAAATTCCCGATTTGGGCGTGTTGCTTGGAAGAAACAGGCCGAAATTCTCGATTTAGGCGTGTTGCTTAGAAGAAACGCGCTGGATTTCTCGATTTGGGCGTGTTGCTTGGAAGAAATACGCCGGATTTCCCGATTTGGGCGTGTTGCTTGGAAGAAATACGCCGGATTTCCCGATTTGGGCGCGTTGCTTGGAAGAAACAGGGCGGAATTCCCGATTTGGGCGCGTTACTTGGAAGAAACTCGCTGGATTTCCGGAACGTCGGTTCGACGTAAAAAGTCTCTGTCTCTCATTCGTCGGCAAGTCGCTTGACGGAGTACCGCTCCTTCCAGTCAAAGCGGGATGCCTACAAGCATGCTTTGCATTACTCACAACGCATACTTTGTCTATGAGCCATTGTGGAAGATGTCTTCACTGAGGTATGAAAGATGTCTTCACTGAGGTATGAAGAATGTCTTCACCGAGGTATGAAGGATGTCTTCACTGAAGTATGAAGGATGTCTTCACCGAGTTGTGAAAGATGTCTTCACTGAGATGTGAAGGTGTCTCCCTCTGTTACAGGGAAATGGATTTCTTACGTCGAACTCACGTTCCGGATTACGGCATATTCCTCCAGAAGAAACGGGGCGAAATTCAGGATTGAGGCACGTTTCCGGGTGGAAATGTGTGCGAGATGAAAACAAGACGTCCTGCCGACAAGGGATTTCCCCTCCGCCGGCAGGACGTTTCGTTTGTAACCCTTGCGCCTCTTACACGTTGCGCCCCACGATATAGTCCGCCAAAGCCAGCAGACTCTCGCGCGCCGGACCGTCGGGTAGATAGCGGATCTCGTCCTTGGCACGGTCGCGATACTCATTCATGCGCTGCTCAGCGTAGGCTATACCGCCGTGCTCCTTGGCAAAACGGATCAGCGCCGCCACGTTCTCCGGCGTAAACTCCTGCTCACGGATCATACGCAGGAAGGGCGCCTTCACGGCCTCGGTCGTCGCAGAGAGCGCGTAGAGCAGCGGCAGCGTCACCTTGCCCTCACGGATGTCGTTACCGCCGGGCTTACCCGTGGTGGGCATGTCGAAGTAGTCGAAGAGGTCGTCGCGGATCTGGAAACTGTAGCCGAGCAGCCGGCCGTACTCGCGGCAGTGCGCCTGCACCTCTGCGTCCGCACCCGCCGTGACCGCCCCGATCTCGGCACAGACAGCCAGCAGCATGGCCGTCTTCTTCTCCACCGCGGAGAAGTAATCCTCTTCCGTAAGGAGCTGTTCGCGCGCGTTCTCCAGCTGCTTGATCTCGCCCGCGGCCATCTGTCGGCTGAGGGTGGAGATGATGGAGACGATCAGCGCACTCCCCGTTCGGGCGGCACGGATCAGTGCCTCGGACAGCACAAAATCGCCCACCAAGACGGCGATGCGATTGTCGAACACCGCATTGATGGAGGGCTGTCCACGGCGTTGACGCGTATCGTCCACCACATCGTCGTGGATCAGCGAGGCCATGTGTAGCAGTTCTATGAAGACGGCCGAGTGCACCGAATCGGGGCGGACGCCGCCCGCAGCCTCGGCCGTGAGCAGCAGCAGCAGTGGGCGGACATGCTTGCCGCCAGAGTGATATACGGCCTCAATGGCTGCACGTATCGTGCGCACATCGCTGTGCAGCGCCTCGGTGTATTCGCTCCGAAACTGCGCAAGTGCCTCTTCCACCGGCCGCTCTATATCTCGTTTATTGATCATGTTCTGGGGTCTATTTTAATGCCGGGCAAAAGTAGATAGTGGTGGGAATTATCCTTTCATCCTGGCCCCATCCGCCGTTACAATCGCCCCCTTCTGCCGAAAGGGGATTCGTTGGGGGCATGCTCACATGTACCCGGCCAAACTTCCCTGCCCCGGCAGGGGCCTCCGCCGGATCTACTCTTACTTTTACGCCCGCAAATCCAAACTCATACATCCCAAATGAAGCTCCTCCTCATCGATGCTTACGCACTGATCTACCGTTCCTACTACGCCTTCATACGCAATCCTCGCGTCAACTCGAAAGGCATGAACACCTCGGCCATCTTCGGCTTCATCAACTCGCTCGACGATGCCCTCCGACGACTTACACCCACCCACGCCGCCATCGCTTTCGACCCCGCCGGCCCCACTTTCCGCCACGAGGCCTTCCCCGAATACAAAGCTCAGCGAGAGAAGACGCCCGAGGACATCCACGCCTCCGAACCCTATATCCGCCGGTTCATCGAGGCGCGGCACATCCCCCTGCTTGAGGTCGCACGCTACGAGGCCGACGACGTGATCGGCACCATCGCCACACAGGCCGCGCAGGAGCAGTTCGACGTCTACATGATGACGCCCGACAAGGACTACGGGCAACTCGTCACCGACCGCATCTTCCAGTTCCGACCACGCCACGGCGGCGATTACGAGACGATGGGCACGACCGAGGTGCTCGCCAAGTATGGCCTAACATCCGTCAGCCAAGTGATCGACCTGCTCGGGCTGATGGGCGACGCGTCGGACAATATCCCCGGCTGCCCGGGCGTCGGTGAGAAGACGGCGCAGAAGCTGCTCACCGAGTTCGGCAGCATCGAACGGCTGCTCGAGTCTACCGACCAACTCAAGGGCGCGCTCCGCACGAAGATCGAGACGCACGCCGAGCAGATCCGCTTCTCCAAGTTTCTCGCCACGATCGTCACTGACGCACCTATTCGGTTCGACGCCGCCGCGTGTGCCGTCAGCGAACCCGATCGCGACGCCCTCCGCGAACTCTACACCGAACTTGAGTTCCGCAGCTTCCTCACGAAGCTCGATGCGCCAACCGACGCTCCGGCACCAGGCAGTCAGCTGACGCTCTTCGCCAACGAACCCACGGCTATGCCCCCGCAATCGCCCGACGAGGCCGACACGGCTGATGCCACCACGACGCCGCACACGTATCACTTGGTCGATACCGAAGAGGCACGGCGCGCCTTGGCCAAGCAGTTGAATCAAGCCGAGGCCTTCGCCTTCGACACGGAAACGGAGGGCGTCGACGCGCTCCACACGCGGTTAGTCGGTATGTCGTTCGCCCTTCGTGCGCACGAAGCGTGGTATGTGCCCGTGCCAGCCGACGAAGAGGAGGCGCGCGCCACGGTCGCCCCCTTCGCCGCGCCGCTCCAGAACAGCGCCATCCGTAAGGTGGGGCAGAACATCAAGTTCGACCTCATGGTGCTGATCAAATACGGCATCCGTGCGGACGGCCCACTCTTCGACACGATGATCGCCCACTACCTGCTCCACCCCGAGCTGCGCCACAACATGGATTACCTCTCCGAGACCTATCTCCGTTATCGCCCCATCGCCATCGAGTCGCTCATCGGGCCGCGCGGCAAGGGGCAACGCTCGATGCGCGAGGTACCCGTCAAGGAGGTCTGCGAATACGCCGCGGAGGACGCCGACGTGACGTGGCAATTGATGGAACACTTCCGCCCACTGCTCGCGGAACACGGCGTGGAGCAACTCTTTCACGACATTGAGATGCCCCTCGTGCCCGTCCTTGCAGAGATGGAAGAGGCCGGCGTCACGCTTGACACGGAGGCGCTCCGGCAGTCGTCCGACGAGCTGAACGCGACCCTCCGCAGCTTGGAGGAAGAGATCCACACGTTGGCCGGCATGCCGTTCAACATCAACTCGTCGCGGCAGGTCGGCACGGTGCTCTTTGAACATTTGCGGCTGGAGGAGAAGGTGAAAAAGACGAAGACGGGCCTCTACAGCACGGGCGAAGAGGTGCTCGAGAAGTTGCGCAGCAAACACCCCATCGTCGACAAGTTGCTCGACTACCGACGGGTGAAGAAGCTGCTCAGCACCTACATCGACGCCCTGCCCGAGCGCGTAGACCCGGCAACGGGTAAGATCCACACCTCGTTCAACCAGACGGTGACGTCGACCGGCCGACTGAGTTCGTCGAACCCCAACCTGCAAAACATCCCCGTGCGCGAGGAACTGGGCCGCGAGATCCGCAAAGCCTTCACCGCCGACGACGCCGAATCCGTCTTCTTTTCGGCCGACTATTCGCAGATCGAGCTGCGCATCATGGCCCACTTCAGCGGCGACGAACACATGACCGACGCCTTCCGCAACGGTGCCGACATCCACGCCGCCACAGCCGCCAAGATCTTCGGCGTCGCCCCCGAGGAGGTCACCTCCGACATGCGCCGCCGCGCCAAGACGGCCAACTTCGGCATCATCTACGGCATCTCCGCCTTCGGCCTGGCCGAGCGCCTGGCCATCCCCCGCGCCGAGGCCCGCGAGCTGATCGACGGCTACTTCGCCTCCTACCCCCGCATCAAGGCTTACATGGACGCATCGATCCAAACAGCCACGGAGCAAGGTTACGTGGAGACGCTCTTCGGCCGCCGGATGTTCCTGCCCGACATCCGGTCGCGCAACGCCGTCGTCCGCGGTTACGCCGAGCGGGGCGCCATCAACGCCCCTATACAGGGCACGGCGGCAGACATCATCAAGATCGCCATGATCGGCATCCGGCGCCGTTTCCGTCAGGAGCACCTCCGCAGCCGCATGATCCTGCAGGTGCACGACGAACTCAATTTCAACGTCCGGAAGGAGGAGCTGGATGTGGTCCGCCGGATTGTCCGCGAAGAGATGGAGGGCGCCGCCAAGCTCAGTGTCCCGCTGACCGTCGACTGTGGCGTCGGGCGCAACTGGCTCGAGGCGCATTGATCAACGGATCAACAGATCATCTAAAAACGAAAAGCTAAAAACGGATGGCTACAGGATGGGAGCGTATGCATGTGCGGGCCCTTTTTGTTGCGTCTCTCACAACACAGACTTAAGAGACGCTCTTAAGCAGGCTTGCAGCCGTCGTGCAAGGTGGCTTGCACGATGACCGAGGGGCTATCCCCTTTAGTCATCATTAGGTCATTGAAGCCCACGCATAGGGGTGCCGCCGGGTGAGGTAGCTCGGATCGGCCATGTAGCGGTAGGCCTCGCGTTCGAAGCGGATAGCCCGATAGGCCGCGAGAGGGCTCTGCCTGCGCAACAGTCCCCACAGCCATTCCGAGATATAGATCAGGTAGAAGCCAAGGAAGGCCGTCTCCTTCATCTGCGCCGTGTGGATGGCCTCGTGCCTGAGGATGGCGGCCGAGAGTGGCCGATATTCCACCCTCGCGAACACGACGCCCATCAGATTGATGGCCGTGAAGCCGCGAAAGGGCACGAGGCGATTGTAGATCACTTTCATATCATCGAATGGCTCCATTGGCCTGAGAAAATGGCGTATCACACCCAGAAAAAAGTCTTGCCCACAGAGAGCCTTTTGCTCCCCTTTCAGCAGGACTTTTCGTTTTCCTGGATGGGATCTTCTATTCTTCCCTTGATGAAAGAAAAGGCCCCTGCCGGGGCAAGGAAGTTCGGCCAAGTACGCCGGCCAACTTAGCCGGATACCTGCGGCCGTTGGGTCATGATTACCATTGACAATTACGTCACAGGTAGGCGGCCATCTGCTGCTGCACGGCGCGGGCTTCGCGAGCGGCAGCCGTGGCGAAGGCCTCGGTGCGGTCGGCATAGAGGATGGCGCGCGAGGAGTTGACGATCAGTCCGCAGTCCGCATTCATACCATAGCGACAAACCTCATCGAGCGATCCGCCTTGTGCGCCAACGCCGGGCACAAGCAGGAAGTGCCGCGGGACGATGCGACGGATGTCCTCAAACATGCGTCCCTGCGTGGCTCCGACGACGTACATCATCCGCTCGTCGTCGGCCCACTCTTGCGACTGCCTGAGGACGCGCTCAAAGAGGCGTTCGCCGTCGGCCGAAGCTGTGAGCTGGAAGTCCGCCGAGCCTTTATTCGACGTCAGGGCGAGCAGCACGACCCACTTGCCGTCGTAACCGAGGAAAGGCGTGACGCTGTCTTCGCCCATGTAGGGCGCGACGGTGAGGGCGTCCACGTCGGTCTCCTCGAAGAAGGTGCGGGCGTAGAGCGCCGATGTGTTGCCGATGTCGCCGCGTTTGGCGTCGGCGATGAGGAACGTGTCCGGATGATGCTCGCGGAGGTAGCGAACGGTCTTCTCGAAGGCCAACCAGCCGCGTGCGCCGGCGCACTCGTAGAAGGCGAGGTTGGGTTTATACGCAATGGCGTATTCGGCCGTGGCGTCGATGATGGCTCGGTTGAAAGCGAAGATCGGGTCGTCGTCATTCAACAAATGCGGCGGGATCTTCTTCAGATCCGTGTCAAGCCCGACGCAGAGGAAGGATTTCTTGCGGCGGATGTTCTGGATGAGTTCGTTCTTATTCATGTGGCTATGTCATTTTGAATTTTCTCGGGGGAGATGGATTGTCTTTCGAGGCTTCGGCCAAGTTGGTCGGCAGCCCTGCTGCCTTGATCTTCTTTTGCTTCTTTTCGTCCATCAAGGGAAGAAAAGAAGATCCCTTCATTTCTCCTTTTCTTGTCTTGACACAAGAAAAGGAGACGAAAAGAAAGTCAAGGCCTCTGCCAAGGCCAGGGAAGCTTGGCCGGGTACTCGCCATTTTTCGTTTTTCCCTTTTCGTTTTTAGCTCTCAAAGCTCGCTCTCCTTGATGCGTTCAGCGTTTTCAGCGATCGTGAGGCGGTCGATGCAGTCCTGAATGTCGCCGTTCATGAAGGCGGGGAGGTTGTAAATGGTGTAATTGATGCGGTGGTCAGTGATGCGACCTTGGGGAAAGTTGTAGGTGCGGATCTTGGCCGAACGGTCGCCGGTGGAGACCATGGTCTTGCGACGCGAGGCGATGTCGTCCATGTATTTGCTGTGCTCGCGGTCGTAGATGAAGGAGCGTAGGCGCGAGAGGGCGCGCTCCTTGTTCTTCGGCTGGTCGCGCGTCTCGGTACACTCGATGCGGATCTCTTCCGCCTCGCCCGTGACGGGGTTGCGCCACGTATAGTTCAGCCTGACGCCCGACTCCACCTTGTTCACGTTCTGTCCGCCCGCGCCACTGCTGCGGAAGGTGTCCCAACGGATCTCACCCTCGTTGATCTCTACGTCGAACTCGTCAGCCTCGGGCAAGACGGCCACGGTAGCCGCCGACGTGTGGACGCGTCCCTGCGTCTCGGTCTGCGGCACACGCTGCACGCGGTGCACGCCCGACTCGTATTTAAGCGTGCCGTACACGTTGTCGCCCGTGACGGTGAAGATGATCTCCTTAAATCCGCCCGAGGTGCCCTCGCTGACGCTCGACACGGCCACTCCCCAGCCCTTTATCTCGCAGTATTTGGCGTACATCCGATAGAGGTCGCCGGCAAAGAGTGCGGCCTCG
>ERZ773073.527-NODE-527-length-19594-cov-3.074006_pt1 | contig 19594 bp, 16 predicted proteins | sample MGYA00580616_ERZ773073 | MGnify/ENA primary metagenome ERZ773073 (study PRJEB29015, sample SAMEA2737960) | human oral metagenome | biome: human oral; feature: human-associated habitat; material: dental | place: China | collected 2131 ...
CGCGAAAACAGTCAATTCATTAACGCGTGTATCCCACTCTTTCTTAGAGGCACTAAGCTTAAAGCGGAAAGTAAACGCTAATAGCGAAATCATTAAAATTCCTAAGAATAACAAATAACTATAAAGTTGATGATAATTACTTGAATTGCCATCAATTCCTAATAATTCAAGAATTCTCAAGTCTTCTTGGGTAATAATATGCCCCTCTTGAATCAATACTTGTCCTTGTAAAATACGAACTGGAGAAACACTTTGTTTTGCATTCTCCTTAGCACTATTCGTTGCATCTTTATCAACAACATTATTGACAACAATACTGTTCGTTAATAATTGTCCCAGCATTTCTCGTTCATTATCTGTAAATCCACCATTAAATAATGATTTCTTTGCAGCTTCTTGCGCTTGAAGTAAATTAGATTCTGTAATCGATTTTGCCATTTGCTCTTTAATCGCATTCACCAGAGCGGATTCGTAATCATCTAATTTATCTGAGCTAACAGAAAGCAATTGAATGATGACACTATCTGGAATATACAAAGCAAAATCTCGAATCGATTTGTTTTCTGAATCTAGACTCTTCTTGAAATAAGTGAGACGATCTTGAATCGTTGCCACTCTTGTTGACACTTCACCTGACGTCGTCGTTGTAGAATCAGTCGCAAAGATTTCACTTGAGGCCTTCGCAGCGACTGTTTTGATGGTTTGGAAGAACTGCTTCACTTTATCAATTTGTTGTTGCTCGCGACTTTGGTCAAAGACATAAATATCTCCAACTCCATCCATCGCCATCTGTTGATTCTTCTCAGTTTGAGCTTTATCCTCAACAGTTCTAGGGGAACGAATCGTTTCTTTAGCCACTTGATTCAATGCCAGCGAATACGAAGTTGGCTGTACATTACTCCATCCTAAAATTAATAAAAATAGGAATGTGACGCCTAATAGCGCAGGTACATATAAAATTCCTAATGTTTCTTGAAACTTACGGAGCTTTTGTCTCACTTTCTTCACCTCGTTCCTTTTCAGTAGCTGTAGAAGCCGAGTACGCATTAATAATTTCTGATACGATTGGATGACGAACGACGTCTCCTGCATCAAATTCAACAAAGGCAATTCCATTGATTCCTTTTAGTTTACGTTCAGCATCTAAAAGTCCACTCGCTTGGTGCCCTTTTGGTAAGTCAATTTGAGACTTATCCCCATTGACAATCATTTTCGACCCAAATCCAAGACGTGTTAAAAACATCTTCATTTGGGCTCTTGTCGTATTTTGAGCTTCATCTAAAATGATAAATGAATCTTCAAGTGTACGTCCACGCATATACGCTAGAGGTGCAACTTCAATGACTCCTCTCTCAAGAAGACGATTCGTATGCTCCATACCGTATACGGTATATAACGCGTCATATAACGGACGTAAATAAGGATCTACCTTTTCTTTTAAATCCCCTGGTAAGAAGCCTAGATTCTCACCCGCTTCAACCGCTGGGCGAGTCAAGATGATTTTCTTCACTTCACCTTTTTTCAACGCTTGAACTGCCATTACAACCGCAACGAATGTTTTACCAGTCCCGGCTGGGCCTATACCAAACACAACATCCGTTTTCTTAATCGCATGGATATATTGCTGTTGACCATACGTTTTAGCACGAATTGCTTTCCCAGCAAATGTACGGCCTATTTCTTCGTTATATAAATTAACAAAGTAGTCCAAAGTACCACGTTTTGCCATTTTTACCGCGGTAATGATATCTGTTTTAGAAATACTAATTGCACGAGCAATCAGGTCTTGAAGTTGATTAATGAGTTCTTTTACTTGAGAAACTGTTTCTTCTTCCCCTGTAATAAAAAGCTGTTCACCACGATGGGTGATTTGCACTTGAAATGACTCTTCAATAAAACGAATATTCTGATCTTGTGAACCAAATAATTGAATTAATTGAGGATTATCACTTAATTCAATACTTGCTTTTACGGTTTCATTTTCCAATCAGTTATCCTCCAATCCACACTTATTTATTTAAGTGTGCTTTTACTTGTTCTTTAATGACATTACCGTCTGCTTGCCCTTTAAGAGCTTGCATCACAGCACCCATTAATTTACCAAATTCTTTCTGTGTTGTTGCTCCTACTTGTTCAGCAATTTCAGCAATTTTTGCTTGAACTTCTTCTAAAGAAAGTTGTGCTGGTAAGTATTTCTCAACAATCACTAATTCGCCTTGTGTTTTTTCAACTAATTCTGGGCGGCCTGCTTTTTCAAATTCAGCAATCGAATCACGACGTTGTTTCGCTTCACGAGATAAGATTGTTAATTCTTCTTCAGCTGTTAATTCTGACTTTTTATCGATTTCTGCTGCTTGAATTGCAGTTTTAATCATTCGCAATACTGCTAATGTTTCTTTATCTTTTGCTTTCATTGCAGTTTTAATATCGTTGTTAATGGTTTCTTTTAATGACATTGTTCTCTCTCCATTCTATATATTTCGTTTGATTGATAAAAAAAGACTGGGACGTAAAGCCCCAGCCTGACATAGTCTATGATACACAGAGTTGACTAGAACTTGCGTTTACGAGCTGCCTCTGATTTTTTCTTACGTCTTACACTTGGTTTTTCATAAAACTCACGTTTGCGAGCCTCTTGTAAAGTTCCGGTTTTAGAAACAGTACGTTTGAAGCGACGAAGAGCATCATCAAGTGATTCGTTTTTACGAACAACTGTTTTTGACATATCCTATTCCCTCCCTCCGAGCATTTAAAAGTAACTGTTTTCTTTTGAATAGAATAACCAAACAAACGAAATGTCCTTTTTTTATTATAGGAAAGGTTCCATAAAATGTCAATCAACTTTACTAGGGTTCTTTTAACTTTTTTAGGAAAGCCTTAAATTACGCTTTAGATGCGCATTTTTCACAAAGGCCAAAAATCTCGAAACGATGTGAATGAATCTCACACCCTTCTAGTTGCTCTTTAAAGAAGTCCATTGGACACATATCGATTTCTTTTGTACTTCCACATTTTTCACAAATAAAATGATGGTGATGTCCATGACTTTGACAACGGAATCTAAATAATTTTTCACCGTTAAACTCTGTCTCTTCTAGAATATTTAATTGTACAAATGTATATAAATTTCGATAAATCGTATCATAACTTAATTGTGGGAATTCAGGAGCAATTAATTCTTGCACTTGTTTTGCTGATAAATAACGATTCGCATCATTTAAAATTTCAACAAGACGTTGACGTTTATTAGTATGCTTATAACCTGCTTTTTTTAATATCTCCAATGCTTCTTCTACATGTTGTTGTGAATGGCTATGGTGATGTCTTTTGTGCTCACAGTGGTCGTGACCGCAACAATGATCGTGTGAATGCATATTATTTCCCTCTTTCTTGGTTTAATAATTCTTCAATCCAGTGTGCATCAAATTGTCCGGAACGAATCATTTCAATTTCTTTTTTGTATGGGGCAATCTGAACTTTGTCTTCTACTTTAATCCATGGCGTTTCAAGAATTTTTGGAAGATTTTTGAATTCTGGTACATTAATAACGTTCATTAAGGCATCAAAACCAATCTCACCAAAACCGAAGTTCTCATGTCTATCTTTATGAGAAGCAATAGGGTTTTTCGAATCATTTACGTGAAGTACTTTAATGCGATCCAGACCCACCGTTTTATCAAAGTGAGTTAATACGCCTGATAAATCATGTTTAATATCGTATCCTGCATCATGAACGTGACAAGTATCAAATGTAACCGATAAGTGCTCATTATAAGTCACTCCATCGATAATACGTGCAATTTCTTCAAATGTTCGAGCTAATTCAGTCCCTTTACCAGCCATCGTTTCTAATGCAATTTGAACTTTTTGATTTTTAGTTAATACTTGATTTAATCCATAAATGATTTGATTTAAACCAACATCAACACCAGCACCTACATGTGAACCTGGATGAAGAACGACTTGAGTTGCACCTACAGCTTCTGCACGTTTTAATTCTTCTTTTAAGAACTCGATTGCAAAATCAATATATCCCTCTTTTGTAGTATTGGCTAAATTGATAATATAAGGAGCATGAACGACAACTTCTTCGATTCCATTATCTTTCATAAACGCTTTCCCTGCTTCAACATTTAACTCTTCAATGGGTTTTCTTCTTGTATTTTGCGGAGCTCCAGTATAAACCATCATCACATTTGCATTATAACTTGCTGCTTCACGCGCAGAATTTAGCAACATTTCTTTTCCACTCATTGAAACATGAGACCCAATTAACATAATAATCCTCCATAAAATTCAATATTCACCATTATTTTACTAAAATAATTCTTCTGCAATCAAGCTGTAAGCAATTTTTTATACACAAATAGCGGTTTTATTGGTATAATGATAAAGAAATATATACAAAAAAAGGAGCCCCTATGGATTCAGTACTGAAATTCTTTAAAAAGAAAAATATACAGCAATTGCTGGGCTTTCTTGTTTCACTTCTACTCCTTTGGATCATTGCACATCCTTTAGTGAGTGAAAGTTCAACAGTAAAACCACAAGCAAATACTCAACAAAACCAATCGGATAATAATGGTTCAAACACTGCTACCCAAACATCCACTATGGTTAAAAATAAAATTGTCGAGTTCGCTGTCAATACAAGCGATAAACCGATTAAGGTCTACCATACAATGGATGCTAAAGGTATTCTAGTTGGCGAATTTTCTAAAAACCAATATTTATTGGCGCTACATAAACTTGATAATGGTTGGGTTCAAGTTCAATACGGTGACCAAGTAGCCTACGTCGAGGACAAGGATATTCTCATTACTACGATGATGAAAGGCTATGCGTCTGATGGATTGAAATTACGTGAGACACAAGATGCAAATTCGAAAGTTCTCTTAACGATTCCAAACGGTGAACTCTTCTATCTTATTGAAGAAGTAAACGATAAAGTCTTAAAAGTTCGTTATTTCGATAAAGAAGGTTATGTAGACAGCGACTCTACCAACTATGCTATTGAAATAATTCAAGAGATTCTTAATAAGCAAGCTGGACTTCCAACAACGATCGACTCGAATAAGATGTTTGTTACAAAACTAAAAGAAACACCAATTTACTCAGCTGCAAACATCACTTCTGATTTAATCGGAACTGTCGATAAAGGAACTCAATTTGTATATGAAGATCGTGAAGGTGATTTCTATAAAGTATCCGTTGGAAATGGTAAGTTTGGGTACATTCCTTACTGGTTAGTGACTACAAACTTTGCAGGTATAGAAACTGACGATACAATTCCACAAGGGATTAAAAATGCAACAATCGTCATCGACCCAGGGCACGGCGGTGAAGATCCAGGTGCTGTTGTAAACTTCAGTGAAAAACACGAAGCTGACCATACATTAACAACTGCTCTACTTGTGAAGAAAGAACTAGAAGCAATGGGTGCTAAAGTTATCTTAACAAGAACTAGTGATACATCCGTATCTCTTGCTGAACGTGCAGAAATTAGTAACAAAAATAATGCAAATGCATTTATTAGTATCCACTTTGACTCTTCAGAAGATGACAGTGCAAGTGGAACAACAGCCTACTACTACAGTGATAAGAGTGAAAGCTTAAGTCAAACTGTGAATAAATATTTATCTCGAAACCTTCCATTGAAAAATCAAGGAAGTAGATTCCAAAACTTCATGGTTCTTCGAGATAACGCTCGTCCTTCTATTCTTTTAGAGCTTGGATACTTAAACAACCAAGGTGATAATAAAGTGATTTCTTCTGAAGAATATCAACAAAATATCGCTAAAAGTATTGCTAACGCATTAAAAGAATACTTCCAATAACCATATAAAAAGCGATGCTACTCCACATGGAATAGCATCGCTTCTTTTTATTTTAAAATAAATCATCAATTTCTTGACTTGTTGTTTCTACTGGAGTTGTATAGTTTGCAGTAATTTCTTCAATCACTGTTTGCTCTACAGCTTCTTTAATTAATCCTTCTACGTCAAGACGTTGTTCATATTGACGTGCCTTCTCCAGTTTTGGTTTTGTCTTAGGACTTGGTGGTGCAAATACCGTACAACAATCTTCAAATGGTTGAATCGATAACTCAAACGTATCAATTTCTTCAGCAACTTTAATAATATCGAGTTTATCCATTGTTGCCACTGGTCGAATAATCGGTGTATTTGTAACATCATTAATCGCTACCATGCTATCCAATGTTTGAGAAGCAACTTGTCCTACAGATTCCCCATTAGCAATCGCAAGAGCGCATGCATTTTCTCTTAGTTGATCCGTAATTCGAAGCATAAAACGACGCATAATCGTCATTAAGTACGCTTCTGGCACACTCTTCTTGATTTCCTCTTGGATTCTAGAAAATGGTACCGTTAAGAATTGAATACTTCCTCCAAAACGCGCAATTTTTGCTGCTAAGAGTTTTGTTTTCTCCAGCGCCTGTGGACTTGTGTACGGTAGACTCGCAAAGTGAACACATTGAATCTCCATACCGCGTTTCATAGCTAAATATCCTGCAACAGGAGAATCAATCCCTCCTGAAAGCATCAGCATTACACGACCACTTGTGCCAACTGGAAGCCCTCCGGCGCCTTGAATGGTCTTTAAACTTACCATTAAGTGCTCACGGCGAACATCAATACGAACTGTAATATCTGGTTGTTTCAATTGAACCTTAATTTCAGGATATGTTTCTAACACGGCATCCCCTAAAAATAAGTTGATTTGATTGGTATCCATCTCGAATGTATGATCCGAACGTTTTGTCATAATTTTAAACGTCTTACCTTCAAGATTTTCTTGGCTTAATAAATCAAGAACGACTTTCTTAGCCACTTCCATATTTTTCTCAATAATATAGACTGGAGAAATCGATTGAATCCCAAAAATCGGTTTCACTTTTTCAATTACGACTTCTTCAGGCGCTTCATGCAAATCTAAATACATAAAGTCATAATCTGGAATCACCTTAACTTGAGGGTAATCAACCAAAGCCTTTTTAATATTTGACGCTAATTTTTGTGTGAACATTTTTTTATTTCTACCTTTAGTAGAAAGTTCACCATAGCGAATCAAAATTCTAGTTTTCAACGGTTTCCTCCTTTTATTTTAAAAACGAAAATTGTTTCATTAACTGATGAAGAACATCAACAAACTGTTCGACTTCTTCTGTTGTATTGTCGTTTGATAAGCTGACACGAACGGCTCCTGTCGCCCACTCTGTAGGAACATCCATCGCATATAAAGTGCTTGATGAATCTGCTTTTTTACTGGAACAAGCAGAGGTTGTAGAAATGTAAATACCATGATTTTCAAACGCATGAACTAACACTTCCCCACGAACCCCTTTAATCGCAAAACAAAGAATATGACTTGCTCCCTCTTCTGGAGAGAAGATGCGAATTTCCGTTTTTTGAACTAGCTCATTCCATAGTTGATTGCGAAGTTCTCCTGTAATCGACTTTTCTTCTAAAGCCATACGTAATGCCTTTGTCGCGGCCACAATACCCGGAAGATTTTCTGTCGTACTACGTTCCCCTTTTTCTTGTCCACCACCTGTTAAGAGCGCTTGAATCTTACGTCCAAACTTCTTATACAAAATGCCAACACCTCTTGGCCCATGGAATTTGTGCGCAGAAAGGCTCAATAAATCAATGCGTCCAATGGCTAGTAAATGGCTTACACGTTCAACGGCTTGAATAGCATCCACATGAAAATGAATGGATGGGTATGCTTCTAACACTTGTGCAACTTCTGCAATTGGTTGAACTGCTCCCACTTCATTATTCACAGCCATTACACTTACTAGAATTGTATCTTTACGGAGACTCTCTTTCAATTGCTCGACGCTAACGATTCCTTTAGAATCGACATCCAAATAAGTCACTTCAAACCCAAAACGTTCTAGTTGCTTGCAGCTTTGAATAACTGACGGATGTTCAATTTTTGTGGTGATGATATGCTTCCCAAATACAGATTTCTCAAGAGCGGTTCCTTTAATGGCCCAGTTATTCGATTCAGTTCCGCCTGAGGTGAAGAAAATCTCCTCAGGTTGAACCGATAATAAACTAGCCACTTGTGCTCTTGCTTTGGTCAATACTTGATGAGCATCGACTCCTAACTGGTGTAGGCTCGATGGATTTCCAAAGAACTTCTGGCTAACTTGAACATAGCTCGTTAATGCATCATCATAAATTTTTGTTGTTGCTGCATTATCAAAATAAATCATTCTACTTTCCTTTCAAACTTCATTAGTTCGCAACGATGTTTACTAAGCGTCCTGGAACGGCAATGACTTTACGGATTGTTTTTCCTTCGATGGCAGATTTCACTGAATCATGCTCTTTTGCAAGTGCCTCAAGCGAAGCAGCATCTGCGTCTGTTGCAACCATCACGCGCGCTTTAATTTTTCCATTCACTTGGAAAATGACTTCAACTTCGTCTTCGACTAATTTAGATTCATCGTATGTTGGCCATGGTTCATAACTGATTGATTCTGTAAATCCGAATTTACTCCAGATTTCTTCAGCCATATGCGGTGCTAATGGCGCAATCAATTGTACAAGACCTTTCATGTAGTCAAATGGTAATGCATCTGCTTTGTATGCTTCGTTGACGAAAATCATCATTTGAGAGATAGCAGTATTGAAATGCAACTCTTCGAAGTCTTCTGTTACTTTCTTCACTGTTTGATGGTACACTTTATCCAATTTACCATCATTGAATTTTGTGATACGGTCACGCATTTTACCATTATCGTCAATCATCAATCTCCAGAAGCGGTCTAGGAACTTACGGCTACCCTCAAGTCCTTTTTCGCTCCAAGCAATTGAAGCATCAAGTGGTCCCATGAACATTTCATAGACACGCAATGTATCTGCACCATATTGGCGAACAACATCATCAGGGTTGACAACATTCCCTTTAGATTTAGACATTTTTTCGTTACCTTCACCAAGAATCATTCCTTGGTTAAATAATTTTTGGAATGGTTCTTTGTTTGGAACAACGCCTAAATCGTATAACACTTTATACCAGAAACGAGCATATAGTAAGTGAAGAACGGCATGCTCTGCACCACCAATATATAAATCAACTGGTAACCATTGTTTTACTTTTTCAGGGTCTGCGATTCTTTCTTTGTTATGTGGATCAATGTAACGTACAAAGTACCATGAGCTTCCTGCCCATTGTGGCATTGTATTTGTTTCACGACGACCTTTCTTCCCTGTTACAGGATCTGTTACATAAAGCCAGTCTTCGATGGCCGCAAGTGGTGATTCACCTGTACCACTAGGACGAATTTTGTCTGTTTTTGGCAATACTAATGGCAATTCACTTTCTGGAACAGTTGTCATCGTACCATCTTCCCAATGAATGACTGGAATTGGTTCACCCCAGTAACGTTGACGAGAGAACAACCAGTCACGAAGACGATAGCTTACTTTTGCTTCTCCTACTCCATGTTCTTTTAACCATTCATTCATTTTTGCGATTGCATCAGCTTTATTCAATCCATCAAGGAATTCTGAATGAATATGGACACCGTCCTCAGTGTACGCTTCTTCTTCAACGTTTCCACCTTCGATAACTGGAATGATGTCTAATCCAAATACTTTTGCAAATTCATAGTCACGTTCATCATGCGCAGGAACAGCCATAATCGCACCTGTTCCATAAGTGCTTAATACATAGTCTGCAATCCAGATTGGAATTTCTTTTCCGTTTACTGGATTAATGGCGTACGCTCCAGTGAATACCCCTGTTTTTTCTTTAGAAAGTTCTGTACGTTCTAAGTCAGATTTTGTAGAAACTGCAGCAATATATGCATCCACTGCTTCTTTTTGTTCAGGAGTGACAATCTTTTGAACTAATTCATGTTCTGGTGCTAATACATTGTAAGTAGCTCCAAATAATGTGTCAGGACGAGTTGTAAAGACTTCAAAGCTTTCGTCTGTTCCTTTTACATTGAAACGAACTTGCGCTCCTTCTGAACGACCAATCCAGTTTCTTTGCATATCTTTGATGCTTTCTGGCCAATCTAAATCATCCAAATCTTCTAGAAGACGATCGGCATAAGCAGTAATTTTAAGCATCCATTGTTTCATTGGTTTACGGTAAACAGGATGTCCTCCACGTTCACTCTTTCCATCAATGACTTCTTCGTTTGCTAGTACTGTTCCAAGCGCTGGACACCAGTTCACTGGAATTTCAGCTTCATACGCAAGTCCCATTTCCACTAATTTTGTGAAAATCCATTGTGTCCACTTGTAGTATTCAGGATCCGTTGTATTAATTTCACGGTCCCAGTCATAGCTGAATCCTAATTCATTAATTTGACGTTTGAAGTTTGCAATATTCACTTTCGTAAATTCTGCAGGGTCATTTCCTGTATCTAGCGCATATTGTTCTGCTGGAAGTCCAAATGCATCCCATCCCATTGGGTGAAGTACATTATATCCTTGTGCGCGTTTCATACGAGAAACAGCATCTGTAGCTGTGTAACCTTCTGGGTGCCCTACGTGAAGTCCTTGTCCAGATGGATAAGGGAACATATCTAATGCGTAGAAGTTCTTCTTAGAAGGATCTTCTGTTGTTTTAAACGTATGATGTGCTTTCCAATATTTTTGCCATTTAGGTTCGATTTCTAGATGATTAAATGTCATCTGATTCACTCCTTTCAAAATAAAAAACGCCCCACCTGTCATTGACAGATAGGACGCAATACGTGTTACCACCTAATAATTTTTACTCATCTTACCTGTAACGCGGGCGAGGCGGATACTCTTACTATTCGTTCAGAGTTCGGCTAAAAGGCGAGTTCAGTTTATTGAAATGATGCATTTTCACCAGCCATGCACTCTCTACGTCTATCAAAGAAACTTACTATTCCTCTATCTGCTTTTGTGAGTATTATTCTAGCAGATTATTTAGAAACTTTCAACACTTGGCCAACGCGGATTGTGTTTGAAGTTAAGCCGTTTAAAGCTCTTAATTCAGATAATGTTAATCCGTTATTCTTAGCGATACGGAATAAAGTATCCCCTGCTTGTACTGTGTGCGTTGATGCACCAGTTGAATAACTTACTGTTGTCGCTTTAGTTGTTGAAGTTGTTGCTTTTGCTGATCCAGATACTACTAATTGTTGACCAGGACGAATTGTACTTGTTTCTGATAAGCCGTTGATTGATAACAATGTAGTTAATGAAATACCGTGGTTATAAGCAATACGGTATAAAGTATCTCCTGCTTTAACAGTGTAAGTACCGTTACCAGTTGAAGTAGCTGTTGTTTGGTAACTTACTGGTGTAGCTGTTGTTTGGCTAGCACTTCCTGAAACAGATAATGTTTGTCCAGGACGAATTACTGATGATTGTGATAATCCATTGATGCTTAATAATGTGTTTAAGCTCATTCCTGAACGACGTGCAATACTGTATAAAGTATCACCTGCTTGTACTGTATAAGTACCTGAAGTTGATGCACCTGAAGCAAGAGGTTTAGCAGTATAACTAGATTTTGTAGCTAAACGATTATCTGATTGACTAATTGTTAAGCTTTGTCCAGGATAAATCACTGAAGATTGAGATAAACCATTAAGAGTTAATAATGAATTTAAACTCATTCCTGAACGACGTGCGATACTATATAAAGTATCCCCTGGTTGAACAAGGTAGTTTCCTCCACTTGTACGAGAAGTTGTCGCAGTTGTTTTCACTACAGTTGAAATAGTTTCCCCACCAGCAACACGTAAAATTTGTCCAGGTACAATTAGACTTGAAGCTGAGATTCCATTTACTGAAACTAATTGCGATAAACTCATACCGAATTTACGGCTAATTCCATATAAAGTATCTCCTGCTTTAACAGTATAGTAACCATTTGCCGCCGTAGCTCCAGATTGTGTGTTTACATTACTTGCTACTACAGAATTATTTGTTTTTGTTACTACTCCATTATCATATTTTGTTAAACCATATTGTTCAATGATACGGTTTAATTTTGAATAGTATGCAGTATCCGTTGCATAACGTCCTGTTAAGTAACGTGTAGCATCTTGATAACTGTTTGTACGGCTCTTCCATGCTCCTGCATAGAACATTGGCGCACCTTTAATACCGTTGATAATTTTATCAACATAGTCATCCATTGACTCTTTGTAAGAAGGATATTTTCTGAAGTTATCGTAAATACCATAATATTTTTGAGCTCCAGCATCTTCTAAAGTATACATGTTTACAGATTGACCATTGTAGCTCCCTTTTACACCAAATAAATTATGGTTTGGTTCTGAAGCTAATGCACTTTGTCCCCAAGCAGATTCTAATGCTGCTTGTGCAATCATTACTGAAGTATATACATCTTGTCCTTCTGTTGCTTGTTGAGCAGCAGGAATTATTTTATTTAAGAATTGTTGCGCTGGTGTTTGCCCTTGATATGAAGACACAGTATATGCATGTGATTTTGGCGCTAACGCTAACCCTGCCACAGTAGTTGCTCCAACTACTGCAACTGTCTTTTGTAAATTTTTATTTGCAGATTTTAAAGCCTTCATTTGTTTTTCTTTTTTTAAACGTAAATATCTTTCGTGTTTTGTTTCTTTCATCCCTTTTTCCTCCATCTAAAAACTAATTCGTAACCCATTATAGTAGGGTAAAATCATTTGTGTAGGGGAACGTTGCACGAACACGCAAAACGTCGTATACTCTTAATATCCGTAAAAATTATGTAACAAATTGTAAAATTTTAGTTAAGAGGTGCTTATTTTGAAGAATGCACAACTATTTAGTCACGAAATGATTCTTTCTGTCAATTTAGAAGATGGGATTTTTATTGACGCAACCGCAGGAAATGGACATGATACACTTTTCTTGGCACAACATATAGAAAAAGGTTCAAAAATTCTTGCTTTTGATATTCAAGAGTCAGCTATTTTACAAACAAGACAATTATTACAAAACAATGACTTAGAAGAAAAAGTAACGTGTATTTTGGACTCTCACGCCCAGATTTCAAATTATTTAGATGAAAAAGATTTTGTTCGATTAGCGATTTTTAATCTTGGATATTTACCAGGAAGTGATAAAAAAATCATCACAACTCCTCCTTCTACTTTAGAAGCTATCCAAATATTACTAGATCGATTAGAGAAAAAAGGAAAAATAATCGTCGTTTCTTACTATGGTCATAACGGTGGTTTAGAAGAGAAAGATTCTGTTGAGGAACTTATTACAGCTCTGCCACAAAAGGAATGGTCTGTATTAAAATATCAATTCATCAATCAAATCAACTGCCCTCCGATTTGTTATGTGATAGAAAAAAAGTAGACGATTACCATATATGGTAATTGTCTACTTTAAACTAAAAGCCAACCTCAATGAGGTTGGCTTTCTTCATAATCATTTAAGCAAAATGAGCTTTTAACTCTTCTACTTTATCCAGTTGTTCCCATGGAAGTTCAATATCTGTTCTACCAAAATGACCATAAGCGGCTGTTTGTTGATAAATTGGTCTACGTAAGTTTAATGTTTCGATAATTCCTTTTGGAGTTAAACGGAACTCTTTACGAATGACTTCAATGATTTTATCTTCTGGAACATGGTTCGTACCAAATGTATCTACAGCGATTGAAACAGGTTGTGCAACCCCAATGGCATAGGCTAATTGGATTTCACATTTATCAGCTAGACCAGCTGCTACAACGTTTTTGGCAATGTAACGAGCTGCATAACTTGCAGAACGGTCAACTTTAGTAGAGTCTTTACCTGAGAAAGCTCCACCTCCATGACGAGCATAACCACCGTACGTATCTACAATGATTTTACGTCCAGTTAAGCCTGAGTCTCCAACAGGTCCACCGATAACGAATTTACCAGTTGGATTAATGAAGTAACGTGTTTCCTCGTCGAGTAAGTTAGCTGGTACTACAGGTTTAACAACATACTCTAGTACATCTTTTCTGATTTGCTCTTGAGAAATTTCTTCATCATGTTGTGTACTTACAACAATTGTATCAATACGTTTTACAATATGTTCAGGAGTATATTCAATCGTTACTTGAACTTTTCCATCTGGTCCTAAGTAATCTAATTGTTTCTCTTTACGAACTTTTGCTAATTGATACGCTAACTTATGACTTAAATCAATTGGCAATGGCATATAAGACTCTGTTTCATTAGTAGCATAACCAAACATTAAACCTTGGTCTCCTGCTCCAAACTCTTCAGATTGTCCACGAGTTTCTAACGCATCATCAACGCCCATTGCAATATCAGGTGATTGTTTATCTAAAGAAACCATCACAGCTACTGCATCAGCGTCATATCCGTATTTGCGGTCTGTATAACCGATTTTACGAATTGTATCACGAGCAACTTGTTGATAATCGACAACTGCACTTGTTGTGATTTCTCCTACTAAAACGACTAAACCAGTGTTTACTACCGTCTCACAGGCTACACGCGCTGTTGGATCTTGAGCAAGAATGGCATCTAAAATACCATCACTAATTTGGTCAGCAACTTTATCGGGATGTCCTTCTGTTACGGATTCCGATGTAAATAAAATTTTTTCCATTTCTTTTTCCCCCATTCAATTCCGGTTACAAGGCATCTACACAATGTGTATCCTTTCGGGAATATCATTTTTAACTTTCTCATTATAGCATTTATTAGCAAAAAAGATAGCAAAAACTACTATTGTTTGAAGATTTTTTTCTAATAAAAGAAAAAAGACTAAGTTCAAAGACTTAGACCTTCTTCATGAGGATTTAATTCTGTTATTTTACTTCTTTACGAACAATTGCGTATGCGCCAACTAATAACACACTTGCAATCACAATTAGAAGATTATAGTTTGTTGTACCTGTATTTGGTAATTCAGGTTTTTCTTCAGTAGTTGTGTGTTTTCAGTTGTCACAACTGTACTTGGGCCTTCTGTTGTTGTAGTAACTGTTGTAGGTGCCTCAGTTGTAGTTGTTACTGTTGTAGAAGCTTCTGTAGTTGTAGTTACTGTTGTAGGAGCTTCCGTTGTCGTCGTCGTTGTCGTAGTAGTTGTTGTTTGCTCTTTTGGGTTCACAATTGTTTTTGTTACTGCGTGATCAGTTCCAAAGTCTTCAACATTAATTACAGTGTCTGCATCTTTAATCACATATCCGGCAGGAGCTTCTGTTTCTGTCAAGATATATTTATCTTTTAATAAAACATTAACAGTAATATTACCATTTTCATCGGTTTCGTATTCACCGATTACTTGCTTGTTGGCTTCACGTACTACTTTAAATTTCGCACCTTTAATAGGTTGGTTAGCGTCATCTACTTTATGAACATTAATTGTAAATACATAACCAATACCAGCACCACCAGCAATTTGAACTGCAGAAGCATTGGTTACTTCTTTAATAACGACACCTTTCCCTTTTAATGTAGCGTCATTCTTTAATAATTCACCATCAACTGGTTGGTAGTTTAAACGAACATCATATGCAATACGGTATTGATCCGCTTCAGTAATATCTCCTAAGTCAATGACAAAAGATTGTCCATCTTCAGCGACTGTAACTTTATGTTGAGCTGTAACATCGACACGGTCAGAAAATTGCCATTCTCCATCTACATATGCAAATTTACCTTTGATAACTTTAATACTATCTTTCACATAAGTAGCATTTGTAAATTTCAAATGGTCTTCTAATGTTACTTCTTTAATATTTTGACGGTTACGGTTAACAGAAATTGTATAAGAAACTGTCTTATAGTCAGTGTTGTTTACCCAGCTAGTTTTTGTTAAAGTTCTTGGGTTTCCATCACCAATTCCTTTAAAGGTAACTTTACCAGCAACTTTTGTTACACCATTGACTGTCACAACAACGGGAACTTCACCTTGTTGTGGATGTTTCTTAAAGTCAATACGTGCATAGAAGAAGAACGAACTATTTGTGTCGGAATGTTTTTCAACATAGTCTGTATAAGTTAATGTTAATTTTTTATTTTCAGCATTTACAGTAGCATGAGCAATGATTTCATTTGTGTTAATATCGCGAATTTCAAAACTATCAGATGTGATAATTAATGCATCAGGTACTGTAACTACAGTTTGGTCACCTGCTTTAACATTTTTACCTGCTAAATCATAGGTTGCATTAATACGGAAGGTAGCCCATTGCTCTAAGTCCCAATTTAGATTTCCACCTTCGTTATTCGTTACATTTACAATCGTAATGGTATCCGCAAATTTACCAGTTACGCTCACTGCAGGTGTTGTTTCTTCAGCAGATGCATTCCCCGAAGCTAATGCAAAAAGTGCTGTTAATAAAAATAGTAAGAACGAAAAACTCCCCAATTTTTCCCCATTTTTGTTCATCGTGCTCTCCTCATTTTCTTAAAGAATACATTAAAAATTTTAATTTTTTTGTAATTTCTTTAGTTTAGAAAATAATAAAACATATAATCATTTTATCCTTTAAAAACCACTAAAAACTTCCACACCTTGACAAGAACACCATAATTACCTATCATTAAACTATACTTAAGAATGAGGTATTTTTATGAATAATGAATCGCATACGATATCAATCGAAAGCGTTCTAAACCAAGCGACTTCGCCGTGGCTTAGTTATATACTTGCCCCACTTGGTTATTGCTTTATTGGATTGATTCTTGCCTTAAGACAACAGCAAATTCAATTTTTGCATTTTGTCGTACTATTTTTATTTTTTGTAACTATATACTTACAAGAAAATTCATATCGAAAATTAGCACTTCATCCCGAATTGAAGAAATGGCCTGTGATTGCAATTACGAATATTGCCCTATTGGCTCTGCTATTTTATTTTTATCAAACAGTAGCAATCAGAGTTGTTCTTCTCTTATTTGCAATTGTACTGTTTAATCATACGAACTTATTTGTGATTGGTCCAAATGAAGTTTCATATATTTACCATTTACTACTGAATGGTATCGCAAAATACTACATTGCAAACTTTGTGACTTTATATGTTCTTAGCGGTAATGTAACAACTGTTGTAAGTATTCAACTCTTCCAATACGTTTTCTACGGTCTTTATGTTTTACATCTTAAAACTAAACTGACGGAAAAACGTGAAGGAAAACGCCACTTTGGAGCTGTTGCTGCTATTTTTAATGTTTTTGTGAGTTTATCATGGCTAATTGGAACGATTATTTACTACTTATGGTATTTGAATAACATTAATATTTTGGGAATCATCTTATTCTCATTATCCTTATTAATTCCGATTCTTTACCAAATCCACTTTAGAAAGCAGTACACTATTAATCGATTATTTACATACCTTCATTGGTACTTAGTCGTTATGTCTGTTTTATACGGATTCTTCTTAACAATTTAAATAAAATAAGGTTGGACAAATGTCCAACCTTTTTGTTTATACTTCTTTTTTACCATATGCACACATATCCAGCAACGGACAGGATGCACACTTAGGTTTTTTTGCAGTACAGTGGTAACGCCCAAAGAAAATCATCCAGTGGTGGGCTTTTCCCCATAATTCTTTTGGTATTTTCTTGCAAAGTGTCTCTTCTACTTCTAAAACGGATGCTGATTGCTTAACCATTTGGAGTCGTTTAGAAATCCGCTCCACGTGAGTATCCACCGCAAATGCAGGTAATCCAAAGGCTACACTTAAGACTACGTTTGCCGTCTTTCTACCAACGCCTGCTAATTGTACGAGTTCTTCTCTTGTTTGCGGAACTTCTCCATTGAAGCGTTCAACCAATTGTTGAGCACAGAGGCGAATATTTTTCGCTTTATTTTTGTATAGTCCCAATGATTGAATACACTCAATCACCACTTCTTCTTCACTATTTGCTAACGCATGCGCATTCGGATAAATTGCAAATAACTTTGGAGTGACCTTATTCACTCCTTTATCGGTTGCTTGTGCACTCAAAATTGTTGCAATAAGTAATTGAAATGGCGTCTCATGGTTCAGTTCGCAATGCGCATCTGGGAAGAGTTTTTGCATTTCTAAAACTGCTTGTAATGTTTTTGCTTTTGACAACATAGCTATCTTTTCACCCAATTCACTAAAGGAACCGACTGATTTCCTGTATCATTTGGTTTTACTTCCACTTGTGCATTCTTTGTGCGATTTTCAGCAGTTGCTAATTGTTGAATCGAGTTGATTCCTTTGTTCTTCCATGCCAGTAAAATACGATCGATATATTTTACATTGTGTGCTTGATTCAAGACTGCCTCTTTTAAAGCTGCAACGATTAATTCCTGTGGATACTTGTCGTTATGAATCCATCCAGAAATCATCTCAATTTCAAATCCACTTAATTGGCGATTAAATTCTTGCTCAATTAAAGTTAGCACATTGACATCATTTTGTGACATCTTTTCAACACTAAAAGACCCTTGCTTAAACAACACTTCTAATTGGCGAAGTAAAGGCTTAAAGCTATAGTAATCTACTTTCTTCCCATCTGCTACTTCACGTTGCTTAATCTCTAGCACTTGTCGATCCATTAAATGTTGAATAATACTGAATAATTGTCTCTCATCTACACCAAATTGCACACAAGTTTCTTTGATATCAAGTACAAATGACTCTTCCGGATGTCTCTGCATTAACCAAGCAATCAGTAAGCACTCATCTGCAGACAATTGCAATTTACGATAATTTTGAAGTAATGCATTTGGAACAGACGTGCTACCACTATAAATCCAGTGTTCTTGGAATGTTAATGCCATTTTTTGACCTCCCTCTTTTAAAAAAGAGCCAACGACACAGATCAGAGGCTCTTTCCTATTCTCTTTATTATGGATAAATACGGTTTAATAAACGTGGGAATGGAATTGCTTCACGAATATGTTTCGTACCAGCAACAAATGTTACCATACGTTCTAGACCAAGACCGAATCCTGAGTGAGGAACAGAACCGTATTTACGTAAATCTAAGTAGAATGCATAATCATCTGGATTTAATCCGTTTGATTTGATTCTGTCTAATAATTTATCGTAGTCCGTTTCACGTTCACTTCCTCCGATAACTTCACCATATCCTTCTGGTGCAAGTAAGTCCGCACATAGTACACGGCTTTCATTTCCAGGAACTGGTTTCATATAGAAAGCTTTAATCTCAGTTGGATAGTTCATTACGAATGTTGGTACTCCAAAGTGGTTTGAAATCCATGTTTCGTGTGGTGAACCGAAGTCATCTCCATGTTCTAAGTGTTCGTAGTCTGTATCTTCATCGCCTTCGTGCGCTTGTAATAAATCAATCGCTTCATCGTATGTGATACGTTTGAACGGTTCACTAATATATTTCTTCAATAATTCAGTATCACGTTCTAGAGTTTCTAAAGCGTGAGGTGCACGATCTAATACACCTTGAATTAAGGCTTTCACATAAGCTTCTTGTAAATCTAATGATTCGTCATGTGTTAAGTATAAATACTCAGCATCCATCATCCAGAACTCTGTTAAGTGACGACGAGTCTTAGATTTTTCTGCACGGAATACTGGACCAAAGTCAAAGACGCGACCTAAAGCCATAGCACCTGCTTCAAGATAAAGCTGACCAGATTGACTCAA
>ERZ773073.529-NODE-529-length-19554-cov-8.409713_pt1 | contig 19554 bp, 16 predicted proteins | sample MGYA00580616_ERZ773073 | MGnify/ENA primary metagenome ERZ773073 (study PRJEB29015, sample SAMEA2737960) | human oral metagenome | biome: human oral; feature: human-associated habitat; material: dental | place: China | collected 2131 ...
AGGCCCGGTCCTCCGAGGCGCACGACGCCGGACAGATCATCCGTAACTTCGTCTCGCACTTCTCCCGCAGCTGAGCTGCCGCTCCTTGGGGCCGCACGCCCCGAACGACTCGGCGGTCCAGGCGCGGTTCTGGAGCTGAGAGCCACGATCATCAGGACGTTGTCATGACTTACCCGCCCGCCTATCCGCCGCCACAGGGATACAGCGGCCCACCGAGCCCGCAGTACCCGCCGCAGGCCGCCTATGGTTCTCCCCCGGTGAGCGCCCCACAGGGCGGGGCGACCTACGGGCAGCCGCCGACGCCGGCCGGTCACGGCGCGTACATGCCCCCTGCCCAGAGCGCGATTCCGACACAGTCGGTGATGCGCCCTCCCGGGGCTTCCTCTTTCCCAGGTCAGCCCTATCCGCCTCCGTCCGTGCAGGCCTCCGCGCCGCAGTACCAGCCGTACCAGTCGCATCAGCAGCAGTACCAGCAAGGCGCAGGCTCACGCACTGGCTTCGAGTACCTGAGCGGAGCGGTGTCCGCACCGGGCTATGCCGCCTCCGCCAGACCGCCACAGGCGGCCGGCCTGCACCCAGGAGCGGCCTCATCCCAGGCCTCGGGCGCACTGCAGCACATGCCGTGGCGCGGTTTGAAAGCGGCGGCACTGGTCATGATGATCGTTGGCTGCGCCCTTGAGGTCGTCGTCTATGTCACCTACTTCCTCAGTTTGATGCGGGGCAACATATGGGTGTCACTCATCATCGTGACGCTCTTATTCATCGCCACATCACCAGTAATCTGGTGGCATTATTTTGGATTGCGCCACCTACTCCGCGACCAGCCGGTCACTGAAATAATAGGACTCTCGCTATGGTTCGGTTACGGGGTAGTCACCACACCTATCGCCATCCCCAACGAGAACCCATACGCTGGCGTACAGGATATCACCGAGGTCCTCCTATTCATCGTCACTGCAGTCGGCGCCACCCTCACTACACGCCTCAATCAACGCTTAAGAAATCCGCAGCCATGGCCGATTACTCTGGCCGTAGGCGCCTGTCAGTTCGTGCTCATCAACAGCGCTGTACGCTTGTCATACTTTGGCATCTCGGTCTACTTACACCTATCGACGGGCAAGAGACTCGATCGACTTACGACCAACGCCTGGTTCATATCATCAGATTCGGGCGGAGCGGGCCTCCCCTTAGCAGCAGGACTACTTATTCTCACTATTGTCACTTCCCTGGCCGTCGCAGGCCTGCTCCTGGGAGTGAGGCGTCCTTCCAGCTTATCCTTCCGAATCGCGTCGACGAGTGCTGTCTCACTTTTGACTCTGTATAATATCGTCATCGTCCTCATCTACGGGTTACCCACAACTGGCGAGTACGCCTTTGATCCGTCCAGCACAGGAATTGCGGTAGCGATCGTCATCACTCACGGCGCCTTCCTCATCGGTTCGACACTGGCGGTCAGGCGCGGCTCCGCCGCAACCCCTCCAGCCGGCGACAACCAGTCCCACTATGGTGTCGCAAGCACTTTCAGGCCCCACGGCGTGCAGAGCCCCGTCAGGCAGTACCACCAACCCGGGTCGCCACCATGGACAAGCGGTCGCCGAGAGTATCGAGGCAATCGAGAGAAGACGTACCACTAGCGCTCGACAAAGCGCTGCATTGAAGCGTTCCACCCGCCCCAGCAAGGTCCAGGCTCATCCAACCCGGAAGAGGAAGTCCTCACCATCCCACGCTCGTATATGGATGTGCGAGCCAGCAGGCACAAGCCCTCATTCACATGGTCGGCGGCGTCCACGCAAGCTGAAGGGTGCGTACTCCATCACGGCTGATAAGACGGGCCCGCCCAGCCGGCCCGGGCTGTGGCTTCTGCCGTCCCAGCAGTGGTCCCTCATCAGGACTGCCCGGCAGCATGATGCCCGGGGTGGACAGATCGCTGAGCGTCTGCATGATCGGCTCGTACATGGCGCGCATCGTTCCACCAATGCGGCGCGTGAGCACGAGGTGGAGACCAATGTCCTGAGCCTGCGCCAGCAGGGGCTGCAGAGGCGCAAGGGGGTTGGAGGTATTCGTCGCCACCAGGTCATAGTCGTCCACGAGGAGGTAGATTTCCGGACCCCTCCACCACGAGCGATTGCGCAGCTGCTCGGCCGTGACATCGGGACCAGGTAGACGCATCTGAAGGTAGCCCGAGAGGTCGTTGATCTCCGAGACGGCCATGTCGCGCACTGAGAGATAGGCGAGCAGGAACTCCTCGGGAATCTCTCCCAGCAGGTTGCGTCGCAGGTCGATGGCGAGAATCCGCACCTCATCGGGCGTCCTGCCACGAATCAGCTCGCGGGCCAGAGCGCGCAGGAAAGTGGTCTTACCCTTCTTCGCGTCACCCAGCACGATGAGATTAGGATCCTGCTGCATGTCCAGCGTGACCGGCTCCAGACGGGCCTCGTCGATACCAATGACGGGGCCGGCGTCAGCGGGCACCATGGCTTGAAGCTTGGCAAGATCGATCTGGGTCGGCAGCAGGCGCAGCTTGGGACCAGGCGCGCCCTTCCAGGCGTTGGCAAGCTGCTGACATGCGTGGTGAATCCCCTGTGCCAGGGTGGAGTCGTCGTGGTTCCCATCAATACGCGGCTGTGCCACAAGCATGTGACGAGCTTGCCGATCCAGGCCACGCCCCGGCCTTCCCTCGGGCACCTGGCGGGCAATCTTCCGATTGATTTCTGAATCCGCGGAGTCACCCAGGCGCAACTCGATACGGGTTCCGATCGCGTCACGAATCGACGCCCGCACGTCCATCCATCGGTTGGAGGACAGGACGAAGTGCACACCCAGCGCCAGGGCTCGCGGAGCTAGGTTCTGAACCTCCAAGGACACATCCTCGAAATCGGTCTTAAGGGTGGCCCAGCCGTCGATAACGAGGAAGACGTCTCCGTACCCGTCGTCGACGTGCCCCGCAGCCCGCTCCCGCCGATACGTCTGGATCGAGTCGATCCGATTGGCCCGAAAATACCGTTCACGGTCGTCGAGCAGGGAGGCGATCTCCGCCATGATTCGCGCCACGATGTCCGGCTCATCGCGTGTGGCCATTCCGGACAGATGGGGCAGGTCCAGCATCGTCGAGAAGGTTCCTCCACCCAAATCAATGACGTAGAACTGCACCTCGGCAGGCGTGCGGGTAAGAGCCAACGACATGACCAGCGAACGCATCGCCGTCGACTTCCCGGACAGAGGCCCGCCAATGACGGCGACATGTCCACCGGCGCCAGACAGGTCCACAGTGAGCGTCTCGCGACGCTGTTCCAGGGGGACATCCGTGACCCCCAGGGGCACCATGAGGTCGCCCCGCGCCCGCCACGATGGCGAGGTCAGGCCCAGGTTCTGGTCAACCACCAGATCAGGGATGAGCGAATCGAAGGTCTCGCTGACCTCGAGCGGCGGCAGCCAGATCTGGTGAGCCGGAGTGCCGTGCCCGGTCATCCGGTCCACGGCTATGTCCATGGTGGTGCTGTCTGCGTAGGCCGCGTCCTGCGGGAAGGCCTCAAGCTCAGGCGCAGCATCCTCCTCAGCCTCGATGACCACCTCCTCGTTGGGGATCTCCGCCTCGACGTCCTGAGCGGTGAACGGCAGGATCTCGACGGCGCCTCGAGCCGTGTCGGCCGCCTTGGCGGCTCCCGGCAGCTGCAGCGCCCGAGAGGCGCGTCGGGCCGGGGGCTTGCCGGCGACGTAGGACGCACGGAAACGAGTCATCGTCTCGGTGTCACTCTTGAGGTAACCGCTTCCCGGCAGGGGAGGCAGGTGATAGGCGTCCGGGGATCCCAGAACCGTGCGGGACTCGCTGGCGGAGAAGGTACGCAGACCAATGCGGTAGGACAGGTGCGAGTCCAGGCCGCGCAGGCGCCCCTCCTCCAGTCTCTGGGAGGACAGGAGCAGATGCATCTGCAGCGATCGTCCCAGTCGCCCAATGGCCACGAAGGTGTCGATGAAGTCCGGCTTGGCGGACAGAAGCTCGGAGAACTCGTCCAGGATGATGAACAGTGCTGGAAGCGGGTCGCCGTTGTGCTTGCCCTTGGCTCGATCCTGCTCGTAGTCCATGACGTTGGCGTAGTTTCCGGCGTCGTGGAGCATCTGCTGACGACGGTTCATCTCACCGCGCAGCGCCTCGGCCATACGATCGACGAGTCCCAGCTCGCTCTCCAGGTTAGAGATCATCGCCGAGACGTGTGGGAGCTCGGACATGCCAGCAAAGGTCGCTCCACCCTTGAAGTCGACCAGGACGAAGTTGAGCTGGTCCGGCCCGTGAGTGAGGGCCAGGGCCAGCACGAGCGTGCGCAGCACCTCCGACTTACCCGAACCGGTGGCGCCCACGAGCAGACCGTGGGGGCCCATACCGTTCTCCGCCGACTCCTTGATATCGAGCGACACCGGCTCACCCTCGGGCGTCACCGCGAAGGGCACGTTGAGACGCTCGGCGCCGGTGCGCTTGACCCACTGGGTGTCGGGGTTGAAGTCCCTCACGTCTCCCAGGTGCAGGAGCCGCAGCAGGTCCTCAGCACGTTCGGGATCGGAGGTTCCCACCGGGGCCGAGGGGGTGATGTCCTCCCCGGTCGCCTGGTAGCGCGCCACCAGTCGACGAGCGACGGCCTCGGCGCCATTGATGCTGATGGAGTCGGCCAGCGCCGGGCTGGGATCCTGTCCGGCGAGCTCAACGTTCATGGGGACCACTGCATCGTCGAGAGTCCCGCTCAAGACGGTCTCGGACTGGCTGCCGGAGGGGCTGAGGACCAGGCGTAGGCGGTTGGGCAGGACCAGGGGCTGCTCCGCACGCTCGGAGACGCTGATGACGGTCACGCCCTGAAGCCCGCGCTCCGCCGTCAGCGGAGCGCTAGGAGGGAGCGTGCCGCCGTCAACCAGGACGATGATGTGGGGCAGCGGTGGCTCCCCCGCGGCGGAAGAGAAGGTGCCCCGCGCGCTGAGGTCCTCGGGCAGCTTGTCCGTAAGCTCATCCAACGAGTGCGCCATGAGCCGCGACGGCCCGACGGCGTCCGCCACGGAATCAGACCAGGCGTGGGGCGCCCACTTCACCCAGTCCCACTCGGCATCCGCTTCCTGAGAGGTGAGAACGACCAGCCGCACCAGGGCGGGTGAGGTCAACGCCAGGATGTGCGCGAGCATAGCCCGCACCTGGGCGCGCGCCTCGCTCGGCGGGCCAACCACCTCGATGTGGGAGAAGGCGCTCAGCTCGATGCCGAAGGGGAGGGCGTCCACCTCGGTGTGGGTGGTGACGAAACGATGCATCGCTGACAGGCACACCGGGTCCGGGGTGCTCAGGGGGCCAACCTCCTCGGCCTCGATGGTTGCCGCTAGCGGCTGGGAGGAGCGCCCTAGCCGGATGAGCAGGTGGTCCTGCCCCTGGCGCCGTTCCCACACCCTGCCCCCGTGCTGCACCAAGTACGGAAGGGCCTCCGGCTCGGGCAGGTGGTTCACAGCGGTGTGGCGCTGGTTCTTGGCCGCCTCCCGGACCTCAGAGCGCACCTCTGAGATATAGCCGAGGTACTCGCGGCGTTGGTTCGTGACGTTGTTTCGGTGCTGACGGATCTGGCGAGTCACGTTGAGCACGACCATCGAGAGCATGGCTACAACCATCCCGCCACTCATGAGCAGCATGCGCGTGTCGTTGTTGTTTGAGATGGCCATGAACACCATGACGCCCATCGACCCGGCCATGGGCAGCACCATCGTGAACGAGCTGGTGGCGTCCTGCGGTGTGATGGCGTTGGGCGGGGCCTTGAGCTCGATCGTCTCGGTCGACGCCTCAGAAGTGTCGATAGTCACATTCTGCTCCTCGGTGTTCATGAGGGTGGGGAGGGTGCACTTCACGTGGAACGGCAGGTTCGACTTCGTGAGAAGTAACCGACCGAGGTGAAGCCCACCCAGCCGGGTGCTGACGTCATAGTATCGATAGAGTCACGATTGTCTGCACCCCGGCCGACCTTCTCTCCCCCAACCCTCTCGGAGTACTGATCCTCGGATGAATGCGACCAGCACCCGCGTCACCCTCGTCCACGAGGGCGAACGGCTCGACATGGCGGCACGCACCGGAGTGTCTGTTGCCGCGCTCGTGCCTCCGCCGAAGGCGCACCAGCCCAGCGGGTTCCTTATCACAACGGCCGACGGGACAGTGGTGGACGCTGAGGCAGCCGTGGGAACCGACGTCCTCGAGGGCACTGTTCTCATCACCACACCGGTTCGGGCCGGCCTGCGGAGCTACGAGACTACAGACGGTGATCTGGAGAGCGCTCTGCGCGCATCCGTCGGGGAGGCTGCGGTCGTCCTGGTGGCAGTTCTCTGCTTCTTCCTAGGCGGACTGCCGCCATTGGTCGGGCACGGTCGGCTGCTGCCAGCCGCGTCGCACATCGTGGGAGCCTGTCTTCTGATGGTGCTCCTGGTGGCAGCGGCCTTCAGACCCGTCAGACAGCGATCAGCGGTACGAGAGGCCTTGGGAGCACTGACCGTCCCCGTGACAGGAGGAGCGGCCGGTGCTCTTCTCGCACCCGTTTCCAGCCCCGACTCGCGGCTACTTGTCGCACTGCTCACCATGTGGGGCACAGGAGTCGCGGCACTGCTGCTGTGGATCGCTCGCAGGGGCGCCAGTGAAGCGGTCTCAGCGGGTGCCTGGCTCTTCCTAGCCGCCGTCGGGACGGTTGTGCCGGCTATGGGGGTCTCGCGCGTTCCCGTGCTGGTCGTGCTCATGGCAGTGGGGGCCCTCGGTGGCCTGTTGATCCCTGGCTTCGCCATGCAAGTCCCCAATCAGCAACTGCTGGACATGACTCAGCTGCGAGTCATGGGCCGTTCTGTGCGCCAACCCATGGCGCCTCCCGCACATGATGCGTCTCCCCGCTCGGTGTCACAGTCCGTGGCTCGGACGACAGTGTCCTCGGTCGCACTGGAGATCGCCTTCGGGAGCCTGGTCCTGCTCAGCCTGCCGACGACGATCCAGACGGCCTTGGCCGACGGCATGACGGCCTGGGGGGCTCGGGTCGAGATCGTGTGCGTCATGCTGCTCCTGCTGCTGCGCCCGCGTACCGCTCACTCGCGGGTGCTGCGGCTCATGCCGAGGCTGGTCGTCGCCGTCGCGATCGTCCTGGTGCTGGTTCTGCTGTGGATCGACGGCGGCGCGGGGGTCATCACCCGATCCTGGAGCCAAGCAGTCGCATTCATCATTTTCCTCACAACAGCGAGCACTTTCGCGGTAGGGATGTTCCTCAGTACCGTTCGGTCGGCATGGTGGGGCCGACTTGGTGACATCTTCCAGACCCTCGCCGCCGTGGGGACCCTTCCCTCGGCCGTGATCGCAGCAGGACTGATCGACGTTATGAGGCAACTATGAGAATCATGCCGACCTCCGTCGCACGTGCGGCGAAGCGCGCGCGCACTCGCAGCGACTGGCGTCCTCTCACCACAGGGGAGGCGGTGGTCGCCGCCGTCGTCGATGTCCTCCTGCTGATCGTTGTGGTTCTCGTCCCGATGCTGGCGCTCAACGTCAAGGCCCTGCCCTGGATTCTGCTCGCTCAGGTGATCATGGCCCAGAGCCTGGTTCTTGCACGTTTCGGCAGAACGGCAGGGCTGGCAGCAGTGTCTGCCACGGTGGTAGTCCCGCAGCAGGGGGCCGCCCCGGGGATCGGACGAGCCGTGGCGAGAGTTCTTCTGCCCTTCCTCCTCCCCTTCCAGATCAGCCCCCGCGGGTCGGCGGGTCAGTCCGACGAGGACCGGGAACGCCTTCTGGATCGTCTCACCGGGACTTTGACCGTGACCCGGCGACCGATGCCGGAGCAGGCGCAGCCTGGCGCAGCGAGACGGACTCGCACCAAGCCGCGTCGCAGCAAGCGCGGTTCGATGCCTGTTGCAACGCCGCCCGTGGCTCCTGAGGTGATGACCCGAGGACCCGTGCCCGGCGGGGGGCAGCTCCCCTCCACCAACCCCACCACCGGCGCGCCCATGTTCCAGCCCCCGGCGCAGCCGGCGCCACCTGCGTACGAGCGCCCCGATCTGGCCAGCCCGGCCTACACCAGTGCTTTCGCCGGCACTGGCGCCCCCGCGGGCCCGGCGCCGGTTGCCGCCTCCAGCTCGGGTGCTACTCAGTCGCGCTTCGCTCCACCCGCGGCCTCTCCCGCACCACCGCCTTCCACAGCTCACTCCCCGGTAGCGCCGACCCCGCCTCCGGCAGCCCTACCCCCATCTCCCGTCCCGGCGGCGCCCGACTCCTCACCGATCACTCCATCGGTGTTCGCCGCCCCTTCGGGTCCTCCGACGCCGTCGATGCCCATCGGGGCCGGTTCGACCGCTCCGTCGGCGCCGCCCAGCGCTCCGGTCCCTCAGGCTCCGGCTCAGGCGAGCCCCTCTCTGCCACCGTCGCTGCCGCCTCGGATTCAACCGGCTCGACAGCAGACAGCACCCCCACAGCCCCCGGCGGGGGATTCTGCCCCGTCTGCAGCCAGCGGGGCGTACGCCGCTGCCCACGGGATCCGCAGCGGCGCCCCAGATGCTCCTGGCACGCCGATCGGCCCACAGTACGCTCAGCCCCCGGTGATACCGGCCTCGATACGGTCGTCAGATCCATCGGATGCGATCTGACGACCGCGCGCTCCTCCGTACAACACGATGGCGCCCTGAGCCTTGAAGGCTCAGGGCGCCATGAACTGTTGGGGCGACGGCTCAGCAGAAGTTGCCGGCTGCCTGGTGGTCAGTCGATTTGTAGTCACCGTGAGAAGTATCCACATGGGTACCGAGCTGCTGAATCAGCTGATGCTGGTCGGTGATGGCCGATTCACACTCGGTCACGCAGATGGTGTACTGCTGATGCGCCTCACCGCTCCAGCCGCTCTGGGCGGGACGCAGTTCGGCCTTCATGGCCTCCAGGTCCGCCTGGGACTGAGCGGAACCCTGCTTCATCGCAGCACTGAGCGTTTCGAGGGCTCCGTAATTAACAACAAAGTCTTCATCCGACATATTATCTCCTGACAGTATGAATAGGGTGTAGTTCGAAAGCGAGGATCAGACGACGAGGTTGCGGTAGTTACCAGCGGTGGCACCAACGCGCTGGGCAGCGGCCGCAGAATCGGCATCGGCACCCTTATAGACCTTGTCGGTGGACTTCAAGGCCTCCGAGAGCTTGGCCATTGCTTGGACGATTCGACGATTGTCCTCACCGTACTGCTGAACAACCTGGGCGACGGCTGTCGCCCCCTGACCCTGCCAGCCGGGCTGGGACTCGGCGGCTGCGGACTGAACCCGCTGACCGATCGAGGCTTGCTCGGCGCGGTGCGTGTCCACGACCTGGCTCGAGTTGATGATTACGCCGCCTTCTGACTTCAGAATCTCAGGCATGAGGCTCCTTTCTGAGGACTGCTCGCAACAGTCACAGTATGTGAACAGCATCAACAACGGTCCTGTGCTGGGGACCTCAGGCGTTCATATGCTGCTCTCTGGCCCGCTCAGACTAGCGCACGACAACCGATCGCGGCATTAATTCACGTAATGTGATCGAGATCAGTGTGGGCAGTCTCGCCGCATGAGCCCGCCCCTCCCCCCTGGCCCTGACACCCGATTCGTGATCTACGATGGGGTGTCGCTTGGCTGCATCCGCAGCTGGTGATGACTCACCCTCGTCCCGCCCTCCAGGAGAATCGCCTTGCCTCCTACCGCCTCGCGTGTCCGGCACAGCTCCTCCCTCATGCCCGTCACCGTCGTCTACGAGCGCATCCCGGCGGACATCTCGTTGCCGGTCGATCTGCCCTTGGTCGAGGTAGTCCCGGCCCTGGCGGAACGGCTTGAAGGGCTCGGGGAGGAGGCCTCGGCTTACGGCATGTGCTTGACCACACAGGCGGGTCGTGTTCTCGACGACTCCCTGTCACTGGCGGATCAGCGCGTCGGCGCCGGCGACGTGCTGACACTCAACCTGCGCAGCACGGAGGCGGAGCACCGCTACGACGATCTGACCGAAGCGGTTGCCGCCGCGGTGGAACGCCAGCAGGTCGCCTGGGACCCCAAGGACACGCTGACCTTGTCGGTGGGCGCCACCTGCCTGCTCTTCACCGCCGGAGGCGCCCTGCTCCTGCGCCAGGGGCCCGGAGGATGGGTGACCCCGACGTGCGCGGCGGTGGCAGCGGCGCTGCTGATCCTGGCTGCGCTCGCCGTCAAGCAGATGAAGGAGAAGGGGGCCTGGGCGCTGATCATCACGGCGGCGGTGCTCGCCGGCGTGACCCTCCACACCGGGTTCCAAGGACCGCCGACCGGGCTGAGGATGGCGGCCGCGGGCGCCGTCGGCGCCTCACTCCTGAGCGCCTGCCTTCCGTTGCTGGACCGCGATCGTCCGTTACTCGCCGGCCCCCTGCTCGTGTGCGCGGCCATGATGGCCACAGGACTAGGAACTCAGACACTCGGTTACCGGTTGGCACCGGTTCTCGCTCTGGTCAGCGCGACCGCCGCCGGCATCTCGCTCCTGACTCCGTGGCTCGCACTCGCCTCGGTCCCGGTGACCATCAGCCTGCCCGACCAACCTGAGGGGTATCACCGAGCCGAGGACGAGGGGCCGATCAAGGCGGCGCTGACATCTCGCATCCTGAACATGCGCGGGCTGGTGCTGTCCGTGCGTATCGCCTGCTCGATGATCGTGCTGGTCTCGGTTCCGATTCTCGCCTCAGTCGGATATGACGGCGTCGCCCTGGTCGCGGCCATCGCGATCGCCGCGATGCTGAGCACTCGCGCGGTTCGGTCACGGGCGGATGTGACGGCCGGCATCGTGGGCGGCATGCTCATCCTGGCGACGCTGGTGCTCGTGATCGTCCTCAAGCGGGCCGACGTCGTCATGCCCATGGTCGTGCTGGTCGGGGTGGTGGGGCTCGTGGTCCTTCTTCTCAATGTCCTTGGGCCCACGTACCGTCCTTGGCTGGCACGCCTCACCGATGTCATCGAGATCCTGGTCCTGCTGTCCATCGCACCTCTGGCCGCCCTCGTCATTGGAGTGTTGTGATGGCTTCCAACAAGGACATCCTCAACGCGCAGCGATTCAACCGCCAGCGCCTCGTCATGGCCTTCAGCGCCGGGACGCCGGGGGGCCGAGAGGTGGAGCCGCGCAACATGCTCCGACCAGTGATCGGCGGGATCGCGATCGCACTGGTCATCCTTCTGGTCTCACTGGTCATGGGTCGATTCACCTCCCCGCTGCCCAATGACTGGCAGAACAACACCCTCGTCGTCGTCAAGAACGAGGGGACGCGCTACGTGACCATCCGCGGACGCCTACGCCCGGTCACCAACATCGCCAGCGCCCGCCTTCTGTCGGACCCCGGCGCCTTCAAGCAGACCACCGCCGGTGCTGACACGCTGAACGGCATCGAGCGGGGCTCACAGGTGGGGATCGCCGACGCCCCGGAGTCGCTGCCCGCCGCGAAGTCCCTGGTGCCCCGGGGATGGGCCGCCTGCTCCTCCACCGCGGGCGCGACCTCGACCTTCGTCGGCTCAGCGCCCTCGGGCATGGGCTCGGTGGGACATGCGCTGGTGTCTGTGGGGAAGAGCCACTACCTCATCGCCAACGGCCACCGCTACCCGATTCCCTCCGAGAACCTGGACGCCGTCCTCCACGCCCTGAATCTGGACGCCGATCGCGTGATCCCGGTCGACGCCACCTGGATCAACCTCTTTCCCCAGGGGAGCACGATCAAGCCCTTCTCGCTGTCGGACGCCGGCACCCCGGTGACCACCCTGTCCTCCTCGATCTCCAACCCCATCGCCGGCACCCTGCTCGTGGTGTCCGACGGCTCGGGGGCTCAGCGCCACTACCTGGTGCGAGCCGACGGCCGGGTCGCCCGCCTCAACGAGGTCGAGCTCGCGATGTACAAGCTCGGCTCCCCCAACGTCACTGAGCAGCAGGTCAACGCCTCGGACCTGAGCCAGGCCAGCACGACGACGTCGTCGGCCCCGTCCGACTGGCCCGACACGCTGGGCAAGGGCATCACTGAGAACCAGAGCGCCTGCGCCGTCCTCCAGGTCGACGCCTCGGGGCAGATGACCTCGACGATCAATGCGAGCAATCAGATCGACAAGGGAGGCGTGACGGTCAAGGGAGGAACGGGCGCTCTGGTGCGAGCGACCTCCGGCGGCTCCGCCGGCCAGGTCTTCCTGCTCACGGACGCCGGTCGCGTCTGGGCGCTGGGAGGCGCCACCGCTGACACGGTCAGGCAGCTCGGCTACACCATGAGCAACGTGTCCAACATTCCCTCCCCGTGGATCTCCTTGTTCCCGGCCGGGCCGGAGCTGTCGAAGGCCGCCGTGTGGAAGGGCGTGCAGGACAAGTGAAGCGTTCCCCGCGCCGCCTGGCAGCGTGCGTTCCCGCGGTGATCCTGTTGGCCACGTCGCCCGTCATGGGGACGGCGTCACTCGCCGGTTCCGCTGCGGTCACGGGTGCGAGCGGCGTCGCCGCCGGCGCGCTCCCGCCCCGGCTTCCCATGCCGAATCCCCAGCCGGCCTCAACGCAGGAAGCCGCCCCCGCCCCGCAGGATGGGGCCGCCCCGGTGGCTCCGGCGCCCTCGCCCGCACCGTCAGCCGCATCGGAGCAGACCGCGACCGCCGCCCCGCAGGTGCAGACCGGCCCTCCGCCCATCGATGCCGAGGTCGCCGACTGCCAGCGAGGAGAGGGCTCCCTGCTGACGACCAGCCCACCGGTGTTCAAGCAGATCGGTGTGGAGCAGGCCTGGGGCGTGACAGAGGGGCAGGGCGTCGTCGTGGCCGTTGTCGACTCCGGCGTGGATGCGAACAACCCCCATCTTCAGGGAGCGATGACTCCGGGCGTCGATCTCCTGGGCCGGGGGGATGGCCAGCGCGACGATAGCGGCCACGGGACCGCGGTGGCGGGGATGATCGCCGCTCGCCAGGTGGAGGGCTCCGGCGTCGTCGGGATCGCCAAGAGCGCCACCATCATGCCGGTACGGGTTTACCAGGGGACCTCCGACGATCAGGTGAAGAAGGGCGTCGGACCCACGCCGACGCGCACCGCCGAGGGGATTCAGTGGGCCGCCGACAACGGGGCCAAGGTCATTGTCGTCGGCCACATGCTGACTCAGGACGAGCCCGAGGTTCAGGCAGCGGTGAATCACGCGACTGAGGTCGGGGCCCTCGTGGTGGCCGGAGCCGGAGCCGTGGAGAGCACAAAGCGCCCGAGCGGGAACGCGACGGCCTCCACCCCACCACCCGCTACGGATGCGAACGGGGCTGAGGTGCGTTACCCGGCTGCCTACCCGAACGTCCTTGGGGTGACGAGCCTGGACGCCAGCGGCGGCGTCTCGAAGGACATGCTGCACGGCTCTCACGTCGACGTGGCGATCCCCGCCCAGGCCGTTCCCACCACGTTCTTCGAGGAGGGGGACTGCCTGGTTTCCCAGAACCGCCCCTCCCCTGCCTTGGCGGCCGGGTACGCCGCGGGCGTTGCGGCGCTCGTGGTGGCGGCGCACCCGACGGAGACGCCGGCGGACTGGAAGTACCGGTTGACGGCGACGGCGATCCGGCCGGAGCCGACCACGTCCAGCCCGGCGACCGGCTGGGGGCTCATTGCTCCGTATGCGGCGTTGAACTTTGTCAACGACGGTACGGCGGTGGGGCCGGAAAACCCGCGCGGCGCCCACCCGGTGCCGACGCCGTCTCCGAGCCCGTTGAAGCCGATCGTCCCCGACCCTGCGCCGTGGCGTCGGGCGCGGCTCGCGGGGGGCATCGGGGCCGCGGGATTGGTGGCGCTGTCCCTGGGCCTGGTGGCCAGCAGGATTCGAGGCCGGAAACAACCCTGAGAGCGGCCGACGGACGGCCTTGCTAGGCGGAGGGGACCCGTGACACCTCGACTACGAAGGCCTAGATCACATTCACAAGGCCTTGCTACCAACGATTCCTAGCAGATCTCTGCTCGGGATGTCGAGGAGGGCGGGGAGTTATCCCCTTGTTATTTACCCGACAGTTTGGTGGGAGGCTCCCGCATCCGGTTTGTGGTTAGGGTGGGGCTCATGTCTGATCGGTTGGTTGAGGAGCGTTTGTCTCGGATTGCTGAGCAGGTCGCTCAGGCGCAGCGCAATAGCGAGGCGACTGAGCGGGTGCGTGAGCAGGCCGACTCGCTGGAGGTTGAGGGCACGTCCAAGGGCGGGGAGGTCACGGTGGTTGTTGACGCCGCTGGGCGCGTGCGGGATGTGCGTTTCACGGCGGCGAGCCAGGTGCTCAGTGCGTCCCAGCTCTCCGCAGTGGTCATGGAGGCCATCGACACCGGCCGCCGTGACGCGGCGACCAAGATCCATGCGATCGTGGATCGTCATATCGGTGCGGACACGGGGCTGGGCCAGGCGATGCTGGAGGCCTACGAGCAGATGGCCGGTCCCAAGGTGGGAGCCACCCGGCGCGCCCAGAGAGCCGAGGAGAGCCGCAGCAAGAAGCGCAGCACGCCTCCCGGCCTGGTCTTCCCAGGCATGTAGCCCCCGCTGGCCTACTGCCCGCTCAGGAGTATCTGAGCGGGCAGGGCGCCACTGACTGTTTTCAACGGAATCACATCAAGGACAAGAGAAAGATAGAAGGGGCCTGTGATGGCGGATATTCGGGTGAATGGAGAGACGTTGCGTTCGGGGGCGAAGGATACCGATGCGGTGGCTGCTGGTGTGGCTCAGGCTCGGGATGCTTCCGGCGCGGCGCTGGCGGATAACGCGTTCGGCATCATGTGCTCACCACTGTTCCTGCCTGCCTACACGCTGGTGAAGACGGCGGCTGACGCCATGATGGTCTCGGCCGAGAAGGGGCTGCGCGACAGCGCCACGGGCTTACGTGGCGCCGCCACCGCCCTGGAGGGTACCGACTCCAACTCCGCCGCCGGTGCGCGCCGGCTGGGGGCGTGATCGATAATGGGTAACGAGCTTGTCGCTGAGGTCAAAGAGTCCGAGACCGTCTGGTCCGGTTCTCGCCTGTTGGAGGATGGCGTCGATCTTAAGGAGGCGTTTGAGTCCAAGAGCTGGGTCTCTGGTGGCCTGGCGGTGGCGGCCACGGCCGCTGACACGGCTGCGGCGGTGATGGACCCCCTGGGTGAGGCCCTGTCCACCGGAATAGGGTGGATCATTGAGCACCTGTCTCCTTTGAAGGACTGGCTCAATGAGCTCGCCGGTGACAGTGACGCGGTGGCTGCTGCTGCCTCGACGTGGACGAACATCGGCACCAAGCTGAACTCCTGCGCCGGTGAGCTTGAGGCGGTGTGCTCCAGTCGCCTGGCCGGCCAGGAGTCACTGGCGGTGGCGACCTTCAAAACCCTCCAGGCCGGCTCCGCCTCCCACCTGCGCATGACCGGCGAAGTGGCAGGCGCGATCTCAGGCGGGCTGACGCTGGCCTCGATGATCGTGCGTATGGTGCACGACATGGTCCGCGACGCCATCGCCGACGTCATCGGCAAGCTGACCTCAAAAGCAGCCATCATGGCCGTCTCCCTAGGCACAGCCGCTCCCTGGGCAGTGTCCTCAGTCGCCGCCGACGTGTCCTCCTGGGTAGCCCGCCTGTCCAAGGAAGTCGCCGACGTGGTCCTGTCGTCCAAGAACCTCAAGAAGCTGCTTGACAAGGCTGAGAACCTCTTCAGCCGCCTTGGCAAGAAGTGGGAGTCGTTCAAGGCGTCCCGCGCTGAGAAGAAGGCCGCCAAGAAGAAGGCCGCCGAGAATCCCGCTGATGACACTAAGAACGCCGAACACACAACAGACGCCGCCACCGACGGAGCCAAGAGCACCAGCCACGCAACCGACACAGCCACCGACGGAGCCAAGGGAGCTGCTAGCGCCGCAGGCGCAGCAGCAACCAGCACAAAGCGTGCTGGTAATGCGGCGGACGCTGCCGCTGACGGAGCCAAGAGCGCCAACCACGCAGCAGACGCCGCCGCCGACGGAGCCAAGAGCGCCAACCACGCAACCGACGCCGCCACCGACGGAGCCAAGAGCGCCAACCACGCAACCGACGCCGCCGCCGACGGAGCCAAGAGCGCCAACCACGCGGCGGACGCTGCCGCTGACGGAGCCAAGGGAGCCGATGACGCAGCGGATGCTGCTGGTGACGCGGCTGATGGGGCCAGGGGCGCTGACGACGCTGCCGATGCGGCGGTGGACGGTTCCAGGGGTGCTGATGGCTCTGCGGACGGGCCCTCGTTCGATGAGCGTCATCGCCCGGAGGTGACTCAATCGATCACTGTGAATAAGGGCGATGATCTGTACCCCGGCAAAATGACCCCGTTTGCCCAGAAGCCTGATATCACGCTGGAGCCCAACACTCACTACCGGGTCGAGCGTCCTGGTGGGGTGCACTCGGACTACTACACGGACGCCAGCGGAAACGTGACGCACGTGGAGTGCCACTCGAAGTGGGAGACGGGCTACCTCAACCAGGATCTGCAGCACCCCCTGCCCAATGCGACGTACTCGGTGGACGGCAAGTTCCACTACGTCACTGACGAGCACGCGCGTACCACGCGTATGGAGGTCGACGGCGAGATGACGCCCAGGCCTAAGGACGTGGCCGAAGTCCGCTCCCCCCACACACAGCGGCAAATCAATGCCTATGGCAACGATCTGCCCGGTGAGCACAATGGTGGGCATATGGCTGGTACGCAGTTCTATGGTCCGCCTGAGAAGATCAACGTGGTGGCGATGCTCAAGGAGGTCAACCAGAACTTCCCCGACAGCGGCTTCAATTCCTACCATGTGCTGGAGACTGACATCGCCAAGAATCCAGGGAACTACCAGAATTTTGCCGTAGACTTCAACTACCGCGACCCGGCCGGGCCGGAGCTGACCAACACCGAACGAGTACCCACCAAGTTCGAGGCGACGTGGACGGACGCTGAAGGCGTTCCTCGAAATGAGCCGTTCGTGAACCATCATTAGGAGGTAGTTTCTGTGAGTGCTGAGAACCTGAGTGAGCAGGAGGCCTTCGAGCGGTTCGAGGGCATGCTGCGGGACTGGCTGCGTGACAGCGGCGGGACCCGCATCGACATCGACTACCACGCCATCCACCGAACCGGGTTCATCACCAACTGGCTGACAACCGACGGCCAACGCAAGGGCATACTGCTTCCCGCGAAAATCAATTTCGCTCGCACCGATTTGCATCAGGCTCAGGTGGATCCTCATCGGGGTGCGTGGACATACTCGCACCTGTGGATGGAGGCCTCGGACGGTGTGCTGCATCAGGAGTCGGACTGGATGCGTGAGCCAGTCATTAACGGCCATCTCATGTCGGAGCAGGACGCGGCGGTGGAGCTGAGGATTCATCCTCGGGATCCTGAGTTCATCCCGGAGTGGATGGCGACCAAGGCAGCCGCCTTCCACAAGAAGGAGGAGGCCCGAGCACGACGTCGCGAACGCGACCGAGCCCGCCGGGAACGCAAGAAAGCCGAAGCCGCCCAGGCCACCCAGGCCACCCAGGCCACCCAGGCCACCCAGGAGGCTGCCACACACACCGAGAAGACCAACGAAGACGGCCAGTAGCGGGCCTGGTGGGGGCACCGGAGTGCCCGGTTTCACCTGGCGTCCCGGTGCCCCACCTGTCCCGCCGCAGCTCCCGGGCCGTTCACTACCACCGGCCTGCCTTGTCGGTGCGTGGCTGCGCGGTCGGCTGACTCGGGTGGTGATGGCCGGGGTGGGCCGGTAGCGTGAGTGGTCCCTGGCCGAACTGGTGCCGGACGACCTGTTGTTGGCTGTGCCCCCGCATTGTTTCGTGGGCGGGGCGCATTGGATGATGAATGGAGAGCAGTGATGACGGAATGGTCCTTTGAGGCCCAGATGGAAGCCGCGCAGGCGATCGCCGACCAGTGGGGTGGGTGGATGCGTGCCACCGGCGCCCAGGAGGTCCTCGCCGAGTACGAGGCCGTCGGCCCCCGCGCCGCAGTGAGCAGCCAGGTGCTGCACCAGGGCCAGTGGATGAACAACGCCCTGCCGATGGAGCTGGTGAGCCTGGGCTTGAACCTGCGCACCGCGATGGGGCGCCCCGGCGGTGGGGCGTGGACCTGGGCGCGGCTGTCCATGAGCAGCTCACAGGGCTACAAGCTCGTCTCCGACTTCAACTACGACCGCGAGCCCGACCTGGACCCGCCTTACACGGCCCAGGACGTCGCCCAGGAGCTCCAGGCCTTCCCCCGCACCCCGGACGCCACCCCCGAATGGATGCGCATCAACGGCTGAACCAGCTTCCGCCCAGCCGTAGCGGCTGCGGCACCTCGCTGAGGCCACCCCAGCGCCCCTGACTGACCGACCGCTGAAGGAGGCTCACGCGAGCCACCCACCCAGCGAGCAGGCAGCTCACTGACCAACCCACCAACGGTGGGGGCCGAGTCCTTCCAGCTCGGCCCCCACCGTTTCGCACTCGCACGCGGTGGCTGCGGCCGCCTTGACGTGGACGATCATCGGAGCCGGGCTGAGCTCCGTGGGCGTGGTGCATGACCTGGCCCGCAATACGATCGCCACCGTCATCAGCAAGATCGACTCCAAGGCCACCACCGAAGAACTCCCTGCGAATCAGACAATCCTCTGGGCAGTACCCTTAGTGACCGCCGACAACAATGGGTCACCAGACAACCACACCATCGTCAAACTTGACGACGGACGAACCATCAATGTCACCGAGATTCACATAGAGAGAGTTCCAAAACAATGAGATATTTCGCTCGCGAGACGAACGGCGAGAGCGGCCCCAGAGAGAGTTTCTTCATGCCGCAGACTCCGCAGGAGTTTGCGAAGCGGGTGGCACGGAGCCTCACTTCCCCTAAGTTTCTGGACGGGAAGTACGTGTTCTCTATTGTAGTGTGGGCTCTTCCTGAGGGAGTCACGCACATTGATGATGTTCCTTATTCGTCTCCGGCGCGGGCTACGTACATCCAGTGCGGTGGGTCCACAGAGGCGATGACCATCGAGATCCGTGTGACTCACGACGACGACTCCTACGAGCAGTACGCAGTGGCTCGTGAGCCTGTCGCCGACCCCGAGGCGTGGACCACGGTGTCCTGGGACAACGGCAATCCCGAGCCCTTCACCATCCAGGTCCACCCCGAAGAGGTCTTCACCGGCAAGCAGGCAGTCCCCGTCTTCCGGGCATACATCGAGGACGGCGCCCTACCACCAGCCGAGCTACTACGCAGGATCGACGTCTAACCACCAGCCACCACTGTGGCCCCGCACCCACCCAGTGCGGGGCCACAGTCTCACTACGCCGTCGACGCCTCAGACTCCCACCACACTGACGAACAGCCCCACTTACCACCCCCACCCCCTTGAGGAGTCGAAGACTGTCCAGTTCTCGCCTGTTGGAGGATGGTTTTGATCTGAAGGAGGCGTTTGAGTCCAAGAGCTGGGTCTCTGGTGGCCTGGCGGTGGCGGCCACGGCCGCTGACACGGCTGCGGCGGTGATGGACCCCCTGGGTGAGGCCCTGTCCACCGGAATAGGGTGGATCATTGAGCACCTGTCTCCTTTGAAGGACTGGCTCAATGAGCTCGCCGGTGACAGTGACGCGGTGGCTGC
>ERZ773073.533-NODE-533-length-19467-cov-16.501133_pt1 | contig 19467 bp, 22 predicted proteins | sample MGYA00580616_ERZ773073 | MGnify/ENA primary metagenome ERZ773073 (study PRJEB29015, sample SAMEA2737960) | human oral metagenome | biome: human oral; feature: human-associated habitat; material: dental | place: China | collected 2131 ...
GGGCATAATGCAGGGTATTTACATAATTTTCGGTTGTATCTGTTTTGTACCGACCTGGTCAGTGTCGGGTTTGTTGTGGGGATGTGGGTTATGGGGGACACGCCATTTAAGTGGCCTTCCCCACATTTCGTATTCCCGGGAATAGGCGTGATTTGCCTCTCATTTTCACATAGGAGTTCCGTCACATTCGGCGGGGTGGGGTTGACATTTGTGGTGTGGTGTGTGATGGGGCATAATGCAATGTACTTATGTAATTGTGTTATATAAGGATTATATGTATGACGCATTACATACTTGACAACATAGAATTCAACGCACTAAACACCTATACTCAAGACACGAAGAAAGGAGCATCATGAAACCGCTCATACTTGAATCACATTTCACCGGCACATCGAACCTGGACACTGTAATGGGACAGACAGATAGGCCTATTCTGAGAATGCGAGCATTCGAGAAGGAGGAGAGTGCTACATTTATTTACTCATATCGATTCCGTATTAATGTTTCCGATGTGTTCAGGTCACGCCACTACGGTGGTGCTGACATCATCATTGGTGCGCCCCCGATTCACCCGTACACGTGTCGCTGCTCTGGGGCGATCAAGGGGATCAGCCTTGAGTGGTTGGCGTCGTTGCGTCGGGTGCGGCAGACGATGCCCCGCTTCGTGTTCTACGAGTGCACTGTGCATGCTCCGTGGGATCGTGTGCGTGCACGTTTGTCGGAATGGGGTTACGTGTGTGCTTTGGCGACGGTGAGTGCGTGTGACGTGGGTGCGCCCCATAGGCATAGGCGCACCTATTTGCTGGGTTGTTTGGAGCCCCTTAATGTGAAACAGCCGTTTTATAGGCGGAACCCTTACACCTTGGTCCCTTCGCCTACTCCGACCATGAATAGGTCGATACTTACTGATAAGCAGCGTACGAAATCTAATTTTCAGACATGGCTATCAAAGCATGGCGATGAGCCAAGCGATGCTTTTGCGCATTGGTCCACCATTATGGGTTATGAAGCGCCCAGTAGCAATGACTTTATAAAGAAGAAGGAAATAGTTGCAGAGTGGATGATGGGCATTCCTTATGGTTGGGTTTCCAATCAGAACCTGTCACATAGAACGGCCTGTCAATTCATTGGCAATGCTTCTATTTGGCAGCAAGCGCACCTCGGTTTGTGGCGCACGTCACTCGAAGTTAATCGTTTGCTTACTTGAGGACACCTTCAATCTCATCCATTATTGGATCAACAACTTAATAGAGTTCATCCCAACCCCAACCGAAAGGAACCCAATCATGAACACCATCACCAAGACCCACCTCGTCACCGACGTCACCGCCGGCGGCGCCACCCTCCACTGGGTGCCCACCGCCCGGTGGACCCTCAGCAACGACGAGGGCGTTGCCCACATCGACGTTGTCGCCCACACGGCCATCACCGCCATCAAGGGGGACCGTCGGCTCGTCGCTGCCCTCCTCGCCTCCCTGATCACCATGGGTTTCGACTTCGACGTCAACGAGGACGACCAGGCCCTGGAGTGGCTGGTTGGCTACGACAACCACGTGTGGAGCATGCCCTCGGGAGTGATCATCGACCACTGCAACGCCGCCCTGGCTCCCTACCAGGAGGCCTACCCTGTCGCCTGACACAGCCAGGAACAACACAGAACCGCCCCGGTGGTACCAACCACCGGGGCGGTTCTTTCAGGCCCGAATCACACGCGTTAACAGGTGACGGTCTGCTCACTGCCCATCGTCAACTGCCTCAGCCAGCACTTATTGGACTCGGCCCACTTATTGGCTTTGAACTTCATCCACATACGCAGATACTGTACGTCCCCATTTAGCTCAGTACCGGCCCATTTCGAACACATGGGCTGCCACAGTTCTTTCGGACTGAACTGTTGAAGTCGTGTGTTCGTACGCTTGTTCCCAGCCCCGTCTGCTGAACTACTCCCCTCGATGCACCACTCCACGCTCAGGAACTCGTCCTTCGTCCACAGCCATACCCACGCCGTCATCCACTCGCAGACGGCCGCCTCCCATCGCGGGGTGACGACTATCACCTCATGGTTCGGGCTCTGATGAATGTTCTGCACATACAAGCCCGCATCCGATTTCACGAAGAACGTCTCATTGGGATTCGCTGCCTTCAGATTGTCCCAGTAATAGGCGAAATGGCTGGTCACAACCCTCCGCTCACTTAGTGCCTGCACCTGCGACTGCACATTCTGAATGTTATCAGCGTTCGCCGTCGTCGCACCCTTCTGCTTGTCCAGGGCATCACTAAGCGCGTTGATCTTCTCGTCCTGGCCCCACATCCTGTCCTGGACACTACGGTCCTCACCCGACGGGGAGATGCGCACGTCGACGATTTCGACGTCCTGGTTGCCGTAGATGTCGAAACACACCATCGTGTTCGCGATATTCTCAACCTTCCACGGGAAATTTCGCTGAATAACACCTGTGTCCAACCCGTTGCGTTGATACCATTTATCTCCCGTCGCCGGCGTCGCCCACTTATTGCCGACGTAGTCCCAGTACTTCACTTGCATAGCAATATTGCATTTGGCCTTGACATTCATCGTGACGACGACGTCATACACCACATTCCGCGGAAACAGAGTCTTGCGCGGATCAAGGTCAGGCGACCGCAGGAACTGCGTCGCATACAAGTCCTTCCCGTTATACTTCTTGAACACACCCTTCCCGGCCTTGATCTCCGCATCACTGACACGCCACCCCGCAGGCCACGGCAGCAGACCACTATCCGGCTTCCCATCCTCACCCTTCGGCCCCACCGGACCCGCCGGCCCCGCCGGCCCCGGCACGCCCTGAGGCCCTTGCGGCCCGGGCAGCCCCCTGGGCCCATCCTGGCCCACGGCACCGTCGATGCCCTTAGCCCCCTGCGGACCCCTAGGCCCCGCGTCACCCTTGTCGCCCTTGGGGCCCTGCGGACCCGGCACGCCGCGCAGTCCCACGTCGCCGCGGTCACCCTTCCGTCCCCTCGGCCCCGTCTCACCGGGAGGGCCGGGGACAGTGCTCGCGGGCCCCGGCTCGCCACGGTCCCCTTTATCCCCTTTGGGCCCCTTAACCCGCCCCGCCTGCACCGCGGTCCACAGTTTGGTGACCTCCGCCCGGACGGTGCGCATCTCACCCTCGATGGTGGTCATGTGCGTGGGCGCAACCGGTGTCCGGTTGACCAGATCGGAGAGCCGGTTCTCGCCGGCGACCAGAATGTCATGGCAGTCCATGACGGTCACCAGCGGGCTTTCACGCGTCAACACAATGTGCGACGTCCAGTGCTTGGGGTTCGTGTCCTCCCCCGGCACGACGACGGGCACATCGAACTCCCCCTCGACGTTCTGGATGACGGGCTGAATGACGCTGCCCCCATCGTCCACGACGATGCGGGGATCTGGGGTGACCGTGATCCTGCCCTTGGCGGGCCTGCCGGCGCCGTCGCTGAGGCGCCCATGAATCCAACCGCGTGCCATTATATACTACTCTCCCCCATTATATCATCTTTGATGAGTACATTCTATACACGAAACCCCTCCCAGCACAAGGCTGGGAGGGGTGACGTTGTTCACTTACTAGTGAGTGCCTTGCCGATGTTCCACAGCGCCTGGAACACGCTTCCGGCCGCGCGCTTGCCCTCCCGCCCCGGGGCCAGCAGGTCCCAGATGGCATAGGTGTTGGCCTCAATGTTCTTCAGCCGGCTCACGATGGGCCCGTCGTAGCGGCGACCCTCGATGCCGGTGCCGGTCTGGTCGCTGATCTCGCGGAGTCGGTCACGAATGTCGATGAAGATCTCGCGGTCCTCGGAAGTCATATCAAAATCATCTCCTGAAAGGTTGTTGTAACGAAGCACAGTATCCCACCTGTGCAGATAAGGGTGGTCGTAGAAACCCGTGACACGGACCTCCTGGCCCGTCTGGTCACCACGCTCCCCGTAGATGTCGCCCGTCTCAGCGATCCATGCCTCGCAGATATCATCACCGGAGACGACCGCAACATGACCGTCGGTCAGCAGAATGTCACTGTCCTGATAGTCGTAGTCAGCACTGTAGTCGAAGATCTCGAAGCCGCCATACTGCCGAGCCCAATACACAATGCTCCCCGTCCATGTGGACTTCGGGAAAGCAGGGATGCCGCAATAGTCGAAGCAGTAACTTATCAACTCACTGCAATCAACATTCCGCGGCGTTCCACCCCACGGCGAATCCTCCCAAACAGTCAGCCGCTCGTACTGGGAGTATCCTACAGCGTCGTTACTGGCGACGGCGCGGGCGATGTCACCGGGAGTTGGCATCGCCCGTCTCCTCGTCGGGAACATGGGCATCGGCCACCGCGATGCAAATACGGTAGATATACTTCCGAGTCTTAATATTCATTTCATCTCCTTGATTTCTTTTACGTCCGTCTCGATCTTCTCGAGACGCTCCATGACCCCCGGCCGGCGCGGTACGCCGGGCCTGGCGTCCGTCCCCTCCAATCATCCAGCAAGTCATCCATTTTGGATAGTTGCTTGCGAGTCCATGCTGCGAACGTGGCAAGGACCCCTAGAGTGGGAAGCATTCCTAGGAGCATATTGATGTCGATAAAAATGCCGTGATTCATTTCATGAACAATTCTGCAAACATTTCTCGGGTCTCGGGCCCGTCGAAAAAACACCTTCCTTGTCGATATATTCGTTTGAGCGTCTGCGGTGCACGGTCCCTGTGAGTCACGAAAACCTCCCCTGGGCGCAAGTCATGACACATGGAAAATTTCAGTTGGTTACCTTTCGGCAACCTTTTCTGGCAGAACACGCGCATGCCATCCTTCCATACCGAGAAAGAACCGTACTTGGTTCTATATGTGCACATATATCGAGCCGTGCCAGTCTTCCCCATAACAAGCCATGGCGTGTCGTCCCTGAACTCGTTCTCAATGGAGTAATCCGCATACTCGCTATTATATTTGGAGATAAACTTACCAAATCTAGTGTTCCGCACTTCGCGACCGAAACGCTCGGAATCAACGAACTCGATGGCGACAAACCCATCACCGAAACGCTTAATCTTCTTCGACGGCGAGATTTTCCATTCAATGAAATACGGATTCATGATCGAGATTGCGTTACTCAGCATAAGAACGCGCACCCGATCGTCATACCGGTCTACAGTGCTGTAGAAGTCCAGGAACGTGCGCACCTCGTTGCTGAGATAATGATGCGTCCCGGTCTCGATGATGAACTCATCAAAAATGATCGTCGTTACGTCGGGGAATGCAATGGATTTGGCGCTTGCGGACACGCTCAGCGCCTGGAAGTACCCCATGGTGAGCCACGGGTCGTTCTCCTCGGGCACGGGCCCCCGATACTGCGCCTCTGTGCCATGGACCCTGAACTCATATTCGGGGAACTCGTGGGCGATGTCCGCGAAGAATGTTTTACATCCCTTGAGTTCAGGCTTGTAACGGCGCAGGTAGATGAATTGTTCACCTTTTTCCAGTGCGTTTCGGATGACCATCCGCTTGGCACCGTAGGTTTTGCCCAGGCCGCGCGCTCCCATGATCATGTTAATGACAGCATTATACGATAGTATTTTGTTGAAGGAATAGTATGAGAACTTTTTCTTTTTAGACATATCGTCTCAACTCCCAACTGCACCCCGCGAACATGGATAACGACCCACTATTCGGTTCCGGATGACCATCCGGGCCACGAGCACCAATACTCTCCCAACCGCCACCACCTCCAGTGCAGTACTCAATATGACCGCCACCAGAATACCATCGGCACACAACCAAATCGCCTTCCCGTACCTGATCGGCCGCATCGAACGAACCAGACCCGGAGGCGACAACCCACCCGGTGCTGCTGCCGTAGATTTCAGCGGTCCCACCCGGCCCGATATCAATGTTGCAGCAGGTCATGTACAGCCACCAGCAGAACCCCGAGCAGTCCGTAACACCGGTCTGGTCCGGGTGCAATCGTGCATTATACCATTGATGATACTCGAATTTTCCGATCGAATCCCATGCGAGTTTGGTCATCGCCTTAATGCCCTCACCCACCGGGCCACCCGGTGCAGCCCCATTATTCTGCGCCGACTCACTGGCTTTGTCCTGGCCTTTAGCAGAAGCTTTCCAATAACCAGTGCCAACACTATAGCATCGAGCGAAAGATCCGTCATTGCACTTGACTCGTAAGGTACCGTCGCCCAGGTCTTCGACACTTTTTATTTTCTTCGCATCAGCCGCCTTGTCCGCCGCCGCGTTTCCCGAATGATCCTGCGAGTCCCCGGGATTCAGGGTAATCCCATTAGTTTCCAAACGGGAAATCATATCATAGGCGACTTCGTAGCGCTGCCCAACCGCATACCACTCACCCTCATACTTGATCGCGGCCGCCATGTCGTCCAGCGACGCCGGGTGTGGGCATGCGTTCACCAATCGCTTCAGGATTTTCGCATAATTACCCCATCGGTGCATGACGACGATGAGCAGCATCGCCGCTTCCGTTTCATTTTCGGTGTCCAGGCCGAGTTCCTGACACCTGGGAATGTAATCATTATTCAGGTCGTCCAGCATCTGGCTATTCTGAATTTTATGACCCGTTTCGGAGTCCAGCGCCCCCGACAGCGCTGCCCGGTCACCACTACCCAGGTAGGCATACTGCCTAGACCCGATCGTCCACGAGTCCCGCCCTTCGGCGAGCCAACCGTTCACAGTCCCACCAAAATCAGTCCCAGCGGGAAATCGCTTCAACAGATCATAGGCGCGACCTTGCGTCCACTGCCCAATTCCCAGAGAAAGAGTGTCCGGCGCACTGATGATCCCGTAGTCGTTGCCGGCCTCCACGGTGGCGAGCACAGCGATAATGCATGCCTTATGTGTGTCGTCGAATGCCATAGGCACAGTATAGCGCCCCGCAGGATCACCTGCGGGGCGCCACATTATGTTATGTCAGTGCAGTTCAAGGAAAGTGTTATCCAGGAAGACCCGAGTATCCTTGTCATTGGGACCCAGGAAGCAAAGCGAGAACACGTAGTCCCCGCCCCCCTCATCGGCGTGGAAGAAGCCATCTACGGTCGAATAGATGTACGCCCCATTAAAAGCCCCCGGCACCGCCGCATTGAACCTATACTCGGCAACGCCACTCGGCCCCTGGCACTTGATGCCCCAGTGCAGATCGTGCACAGCACGGCTATTGTGGTGGATCTGCGCGTGACACTGAATCACATCATTCGGGTCAAGATGAATCGACCCACTGAAGACTACGGTATTCTGCTCCTGCGAACCCCGAACAGTCCTCTCCCCGGTGCCGGACTTCAACTTCTTGTACCGGGTTCGCACCGTCTTGGCGCTATCGCCAGCGGCCTTGGCCTCATTGATCTGAGACGACAGGGACTGCACGGTCTCCAGCGCCGACGACGCGGACGCACTGGCCCCGTTGGCCTGCTGCGCCGCAGCGTTGGCCTTACCGGTCGCATCGGTCGCCTGAGCGAGAGCGTTCGCAGCATTGGTGGAGGCCTCACGAGCCGCCGCAGCCGTCGTGTCTGCAACATTGGCTGCACTGGTCGCCTTCTCCAGCGCCCTGGAACTCTCTCCCTTGGCGTTGGAAGCAACGGCGAGCGCCGACTGCGCAGATTCCTTGGCGACATGAGTGTTCTCGGCAGCATCGTTAGCGGCGGTGAGCGCCGACGTGGCGTCCCGGGACGCGGTGCGCGCCTGCGTGAGGGCGGAGCCCAGGTTCTCATCGATTTTGTTCATGGCGCCATTCAGGTCGCCGAGGACGCTGAAATGATCGGACGCCACGTACAGCGGCAGTTGGAAATTATTTGTCTTGTTGGTGGCGGGCATTAGTTTACTCTCCTGTTCTGAAGGTCCTGCATGGAAAGAGACTCGATTTGCTGTGCGGTATGGGAAATGATGCCTGTTCCGGTGGACACGTACTCCATGAGGCTGAGAATAGCGTCCTGCGGGCTACAGTATTGACCCGTGACAGGCGAGAACATCCACGTTCCGAAATGGGTGAGGAAATTCTTTCCTTCGGTCTCCAGTTCGCTGATGGTGACCGGCCAACTGTCGATGTCGCCGGCGGTGCATCCCATGCGAGACAGATCGTCAGCCAGGAGGCCGTGAACAGTGTATCGGTTATGGAGGTCCGAGATGAGTTCGCTCAGTTCACAGGTTTCACCGGTCAGCCAATTGAATACCTTGAATTTATCGTCTTTGAACTGACGCTTAGTCCACTGGGTCAGTGTCTCCTGGAAACGCTTGAATTCTTCGTCATATTTTCGTACCGACTCTGCGATCTGCTCCCGCAACTGTTCGGGCAGCGCGTGGTACTGCTCGAGTTCCTTACGGACGTCGCCGAGGAGACGGGTCACGCGCATATTATAGTCTGCGGCGAGGTTTTCCAGGTTGTTGGAGAGATTATCGCGTAATCCGTTATTGACCCACTTGCGCAGTTCCTCCAGAATCTGGAGGTACGTGTACCCGTCGCGATACGTGAAAGGGACTGTATTGGTCAACCTGTAGTCGGGCGGGACCAGTAGGTAGTCTCCGTCTTTAATAATATCATTCGGGTTGTAGGGTTCAGTACCAGAGCCCATAGGTCGCTCTCCTTCCTGTAAGAGAGTCATTACTGCTTCTCACGCTCATGAATAGTTCCTGCAACTCCGTGATGACCATCATATCAACGTTCGTGAACGTTTCCCGCCACGCTGCGATCAACTGCGGTGCATGACCAGTATAACCCCACGAACGTGACTCCTGTGACCCGCGCTGCGACGACTCTCCCGACTGGGACGAGTCACCGCTCGTCTCACCCCGGACGTCGTTCGTGCCATCGGAATTGCTTACGTTGTCGTTAGCGGCGGTCGCGTAGTCGCCCTCACCGGAGAGCCTGACCTGCGGGGTCTCCGACTGCACGGTTCGCGCACTGGCTTTCGTCGCCGACACCGTGCTCGTCGTTTGCTTAGCGCCCTGGGACTGCTTGCCCGAACTGCGTCCGCTGGATTCCTGGTCTCCCTTGGAGTGCATGTCCTGAGTAAGTAGCGGGTCGATATTGACTAGTTCGGCCTCATACCACTTATTATAGTAGGGCATGATCTCGTTCATCTTCGTACGGAGTTGCCGCACGAACATGTCCACGGATTCCAGACCGATCTCGTTATAGTAGTAGTGATCGATGATCTTCTGGTTCAGGAAGTCCCTGTACTGCTCGTCGAAAATCGGGTAGGATTCCAGTCCGATATTCTCCACACCCTGCCGCGCGATCACCTCACGCAGTTCGATCGTATAATCAGCCATTCTTGTGCATCTCCTCCAGGTCCGTGCTCCCCAGATCGGGATTCTGGTCGGCGAGTCCGCCGGCGACAGCGCCCAAGGCGGCATTCTCCGCCGTCGTCACCTCATCCAGATTCCATTCACACATGACCTCCAGCCCGTACATCTTATTAATTCGCTCGCACGCCCGCTGCCGCTCATTGAGTGCAACGGCGCGCATGGCGAGTACCTGCCCGGACGCCCCGGACGCCTCCTCGACGACCATGCGCTCGCGCTTCTCGCTATTGACGTTCATGATGCCGAGCAACGTGAGCGTCTCATTCCACGTGCGGACCTTCGCGTCCATCACGTCCTTGATTTGGTTTGGTTTGTAGCCGATATCAAACAGTGAAATTTTTTCCGCCATGGACTCGGCGCTCAAGGCTTCAGTGCCAAAGATGACCGGCTGACCCTCCACAACTTTATTGAACGCCTGTACCATCGAATTGTATTCATTATTGTTAACGGCGAATACGAACGGATGGCGAGCCGACAGCATATTGATTTCCAGCGTCCTGTCCAAGGCGGCGAGACGTTGAGAATACATGCTGATAATGTCCCAATCAGGAATGCGGGTCTGGTTCGCCCAGATCGGCACGCATTCATTACCCGACAACTGCCGTGAGAAAACTTGATTTCCATATACAGTGAAGCCCGTCGGGTTATCATACATGTTGACTTCCCCGAGACCTGTGGCCCGCAGCGTCATGAAGCGCTGGAATTCCTCATCGAAATAGAAAACGGTGAGAGCATCGCGCAAGAGCGTCATCTCAAGGAAGCGCAGGTCAACGGTGTCCGGCATGCCGACCCATTTGAAGCGGTTGGAGCACATCTCAATAAGAATGCGCTCGTACATCGCAATCAATTGAGTTTCGCGAGTCTGGACGGGGTTCAGTTTATAGCCGGCCCCTTGCCCTTCGTTGAAGGGGCGGTAAATCTTACTGGCCACCCAGTCTTTCTGCTTGTTAACGTCAGGTGAAGTCAAGATGAATACCCTTCAGCGGTTCGTTGTCTCCGATAAGCGCGCTTCCGATGGTGAACGTTTTGTGCCATACGGTCACGCCTTTCTCAAATATACCACGGATACTCTGCTTGAACCCCTCGGGGCACGTCGCGGAGCGAATATAAGTTTCCTTCATCTGCCAATACGTGAAGTTCTCCATGCACCGAAAGTTCTTCGGCGGTCTGTTGAACACGTTCATCGCATATCCGTACCGAAGCCAGAATTCTCCGATATGCACCATCGCGCCAACATCGATGAGTTTCTGCCGCAGGACGATCTGCCACCCTTCCGCCGATAGCATGAATGCGTCCCCGCCGGTTTGCCCCGACGTTGTCGGTGCGATCACGTCACTATCCTGAACCTTGGCGTTGATGCCGGCGATGGCGTTGGCATAGTCACCGTTGGCGGCAAACTTGGCCATTTGCAAATTAGAATCCGCGAAATAGCGGCCGTAAGAATTCTTCAGGTTCGTCATAGCGGACGCCTGCTCGGCCCGCATGCGGTTGTTCTCCAGGGCGGTGCCATACTCATTACCCATATTGTAACCCTGGGTGAGCGCATTAATGGCGCCACCCAGAATATTACCGCCCAAAGCGCTCGCAACGCCAGAGCCGATCGCGTTGACGCCCGACCGCATAAATTGTTGGTTTGCATTGTACTGCGTCATCTGCGTGTTGTACGCGTTACCCAGATTCGTCATATCAGTGCCCTGCTGCATGGACGCCTGCGCCTGAGCGAACTGCGTCGAAGCGCCACGCAGCGCCTTCTGCTGCCCCCACTCGGCGGACTGCCGCTGATAGGCGATCTGATGTGCATTGCTTGCGGTGTACATGAGATACGAATTATTCGTGAGCGTAAAAGTCGGGAAATTCGCAAACCCCGTCATCACATCGAAATGCTCGGACCTGCCATTCCAGTAGTCCGTCACGCCGAACGACGACGCGTTCAGGTTGTTCACCGTGAACATAATCCTCGGGTTGGGAGGGACGATGTGGGCCCACTGGGTGACATTGAACTTCCAGTCCACAATATTCTCGGGGCGAATCATGAGCGGCGTCCCCGTGAATGTGGTGAGTTCGTACCACATGTATGGGGCAGTGTAAAACTTCCACAAATGCTTGTAGCGATCCGGAATATGTGTGTCAGTGCGGAACGGTGCGGCAAGTTCTATTGTTTTGTTGTTCTGGAATGCATCACCGAAACCCTTTTTCGCAACAAAAACATCCGCATTTACGGCACTTTTGCCGTCGTGCGGAACATCGGGGAGCTTCGTCTTCCTGCCCTCCAACTTACCCCAGTCGATGACACCGTTCGGAATGGCAGTGATACTCACAATCCCCTGGGCCACCCACGGAGCATACGACAGCGCCTCGGCCATCGTGGTGAACGCATCCACCGGCATCACATAAACAGCACACCCGTTCGGAAGGCCTTCAGCAATACTGCCCTTCGCCGTCGTGAACTTGGGGTCGTCGGCACTTCCATAATCCTCCTCCAGGTCAACAGTGGAGGTGACGACGACGTCGTAGTTCGCTGTGTCGTACTCTTGACCCTCCTCGGGGACCGGCGTGGCGGCGACGAATTCTCGCCAGACGTCGCCGACAATATATTCAGCCCCCGTATCAAGCCCTTCGGGGACGGTAAGGTAGCGGCGCCCGTTGTCGGTCCATGCCTCCTCGGCGGCAATGCCGAGGTGGGACCTCTCGACATAGCAGCGCGTGATCTCCCATTCGTGCATGTAGGACTGCCATACGTCGAGTTGGACTGTGATTTCAGTGGTGTTCGGGGCTACGTATTCTACTGACGTAATGAAGTAATAGAATGTATTTCTCGTGTTGACGTGGTCCTCGTTGTTCCGGGCAATAAGATAGTTATATGTGTTAGCCTTGGAGAACGGCACATCAATACGAATCGGGCGTCCTTGTGCACAGTATGTCAGCCCATGAATCTGTGTCCATGTGCTGTGTTTCTTGTGCCCATGAACGATGGCTTCAAAAGATTCATCATAATTGTCCCACCATACGACATCGCGGTAGGTAGCGTCCCAAGGGACATTACATAGATAAACATCAGTGTTCGGCGTCCAGATGGAGTAATCAAAATTAAGGCCAAAATCACCGATGTCCTTCGGCGGGCGGGTAATAGCACTCATAGGAAAATGATACACCACGGCCCCGGGGCGAAGAACGGTGGCAAGAACTCCCCGGGGCCGCGGCTGATTCCCAACCCACTTCCGATCCATCCCTTGACCGGAGGCAAAATCAGGATAGCACAGGAGGGCAACAGGCGCAATCGAACATATGTACTATACCGCTAGTCTGTGGAGAAAATCCGGTACAGTTCAGGGGAGGGCCTTTTGGGCCCTCCCCTGAACAAACGGTGCGGTCTAGGTCACTTCTTGGGCCAGACCTTCGGCGCCGGATCAATCTCCAGCGACCACGAGAACGCCCCGCCAGCCTTCGCCGGGTCGGCATTCGTCTTGAGCGCACCCCCGCCAGCGATCCGGCCGGAAATAGTCACCGAGGTCGCCGTCTCGTCCGAGGCGATCACGAACACGCCATCATTGTAGACGCGCGTCCGCGGAGACTTGTTGCCCGTCATGGTGAAGTCAACCGGGATCTCCGCGTCCGCCGGCAGGTCCGTGCCGACGATCGTGTAAGTGAGGTACCCGTTCTCGCCCGGCTTCATCTTGTCCGTGCTGCTGACGGCACGCCCGTCGGCGTGCCGGAACGCATCCGGCTTGAGTTCGAGGTTCTTGGGCGTCACGATGTTGATCTTTTCGTCGTCAGCCCCCGTCCAGAACAGGACCGCGGGCACGAACAGAGACGCGCTGATAACCTCCCAGTGGTGCAGGAAGTAGTTCTGCCCCAAACTGACAGGGTTCGGCTGGCTCGTGTTCTCCAGCAGATTGTCGGCGATGACGAAGAAATCCCGGGTCGTGAGAATCGCCTGGGCCCCATCGATGTTAATCCTTGACTTGGGCACAGAGATAATCTGCGCCTCCATCTGCTGTTTGTCCAGGTTGAATGCGGCCGCCCACGTGGAAACGTTGATATTGGCGATGACCTCAGGAGTCGTGATAAGAATGAGATCCTCGGGCTTAGCCCAAACCGGCATCTTACCCGCGTTGTACTTGGTGTCCAGGAACCGCAGGTTGCCGGCGCACGCCTGAACCTTTTTAATGAATGTCTCCCCATCTGCCTTAGTGGCACCCAGTGACTGGAGATCCGGTACCTGAGTGTGCCAGAAACCGCCGCCGTCCTGGTACTCACGCAACAGGGACATGGTAAGAAGGAACTCGTCCCAAGAATCAGATGTAGCGGGCATCTGAAGAATCTGATTCAGATACGTCTGCAAACCACTGTCGTCCAGGAAGGCGCGACGCAGTTGATCCCTGTTCACTGTGATCTTATAGAATTCCTGGCGGTTCACGGTGTGGAACTGCGAAGCAACATCGGGCTTCTCAGTCCCGAAGATGGCTTTCTCCCCATACTCCCGGTCAGGGGAGTAACTGTAGGCGCGCAGGAGACCCGCCTGCACTTCCTCAATTGTGTCACCGAACTGGAGACTATTCCGCTTGAACGGAGCGAGGGGATTTTTCCACGAGATGTCCCGCGTGATATACGAGCCAACACGATTGATCAGGGCGTCCGTGAACTCGTTCCAAGCAGGTGTGTACTGCATAAGCCCTCGCACCGTTTCGGTAACGTTGGCCTTGGTCACATCCGGAATGCGCCGCTGATAATCATAGGACGCATCGTTACGGATGCGATTCATAATCTCAACATTGTCGAAGGGGCGGACGCCCCCGAGATTCCTCGGCATTACTTGCCCTCCTTATTGGCGAAGAACGCATCAATACTACCATCATCGTCACTTGGGCCGTTCACAGCAGCGGACGAGTCATCGTTGCCCTTGTCATCGTTCTTCAGCCCAATCTGCGTCATAAGATCATACGACTTAGACTTCAGGTCGGAAATCTGGTCCTTGAAACCCGAATTTTCGTCAGTCAGGCTCTTGATTTTCTCCGAAGCGGCATCAAAATTACCCTGAAGAGAATCGTAGGCCCCACGAAGGTCATCGTAGATCCCTTCGGGAATCCCCTCTTCACTTGGATTCTGAATCGCATCGATCATGTTATGGAAATCCATTGCTTCCTCACATAAAGATAGGGTGAGTGCTCATGCACTCACCCTATCATATCACCGGCTTGACGGAGAGCGGCTGACGAAGACGGCCAGTCTCAAGATCATCGCGTCAGGCGGCTTCACGCCGTGGGCTACCCTCACGCGGCGTCATCCGACTCCGCGGCCGGCGGCTCATAACCCAGTTCCTGAACTGCCGCGTACTCGAGCATGGAAGCCAAGAGGGCGGACAGGCTCTTGCGCTCATCCCAATGTTTCTCATCGAGAAAAGCGTGCAGGTCACTGGAAATCGTGGTGGTCACATTCTTCTTACCCATATTAATCAACCTTATATGTAAAATGTGTTTCCCTAAGGACGACGCCCCCGGGAACCTTGTGTGGTACTAGTTTACCATGCCACACCTGTTCTGAAAGCAGATCCTCTACTGTGACGTTTTTCGCAATGTTCTTCGGCAACCCTGCCACATGAATCTCATCCACGCCATCGATCCGTTCACCATACTGCTTCGCTCGATTATATACCGCAACCTCGAAATCCGCCTCGCGCTTCCACGCACCGAAATCACTCGGGTGTTCCACGATGCCAACCGCTTCCGACAGCAGGTGCATGGAGTCGGTGTCGGCATAGCAGAACGTATCGCAGTTCTTCTGACAAGCGCGTATCGTGAAGTCCCGAGCCCACGCGGTGATGAAGCACGCCATCGCCGTATATACAGGGTCTCGTTCCTCGTGCTCGGCCTTGGTGAGCGCCACACGACCGTCCTTGAGCACGGGGCGTTTGCCTGTCACAGTGCGACGGGTCCCGAACTTGCCGTAAAGAGAGTTGAGGTACAGTTTGGCGATCGCACGCACGCCGCCCGTCGATTCTTCTTTTACTTTCTTCCATTTACCGGTGTAGTCGTCGAATAACCCTGTCGTCGATTCGAACGTGTACACATAGTGCACGTCATGAATTACGAAATCATAATGATCATGGTACAGAGCGAGGTCCACCGAGGTCATCCCCAGATCAACATTCTCCGCCTCGTGCAAGTATTCGGTTCCCACGAATCGCATATTATTTTTTAACTGAATACATGGCAGCATTCCGGGTTTAAGTTTGAAACTCACATTCGCATAGACAATGAACAGCCCCGACTCGGGAATATAGTCCCGCCGCTGGGGCATACCATAGGGGAGGGGGCGCATACGCATCATCGACGGATACAGTGAGTTCACGTCATACACATGGCCGGGGCCCACCAACCGCTTCGCATACTTCGGGTTCACGTACGTGTAGCCACCGCGATAAGCGCGACGGATCTCGTCATCCCACTCGTCCGGGACGAGAGGGAACAACTCCCTGAAGCCGCGCTCGCCTTGTTTGGACTCCTTAAAATTTTTCAGCGTATCACTGGCCACGGTGAGCCCACCCATCCCCATGTTCGAGGCGATCACGAGTGCCCGGGACATGATCTCCACGTCAGTGCGCAAGTACGCCCACTCCTCGGGTGTGGGGGAGTAGCCGGCAGGGCGCTTCTTCTTGTAGTCGATTTCGCCTTTCTGAATAGGGAGATCGAATGTCTTCGCGATCGCCTTCACGCTCATGGGAAGTTTTTTCAGCGAATCCCGGAACTCGACACGCGTCTTCCCGGCGTGCACAATGATCCGGTAAAACTTGCCGAACCCATCAATCGTCGTCTCAATCCTATGAGGAACACTGCGATCCGCAGTGACTTCATAACCCGCTTTAAGGAGATAGTCCAGGATGAAAACACCATCGAAAGCCAGATTATGGAAATAGGTTATGCTGGGGGAGTGGAGGATGAACTCGATGAACGACTCAATATCCGTACCCGTGTCATACTGCTCCAGGTTATGGATATTCTGCACTCCCCACGCCCAGACTCTACTTCCGACGACGGCGCTTGTTTCGGGGTTTACGACGTCCACGCTTTCGAAGTCGGCGCTGTTCAGGCGTGTCTCGGTACGCTTCCTCAAGAGACCATCCTTCCACATCGTCCCACAATGATTGCAGCCGGTCCTCACCCAACTCCGCAAACATGTAGGAATCGCCGTCCTCCTCATTCTCCGGGAGCGTCCCCAGATACACCATTCCCAGGGCGTCAGACAAATTCGAGTCGTGCGTCCACATAAAATAGAGAGTCTCATCATCAAGGCTCATAAACTTGTCTGGCAGGTCGCTTCCCGTGTACAGAGCCATATTAACAATGTTCTGCCTGATGCCCGCGATCTTCTCTTTCATGTCGGCGGGATTCATCATCTCGCGCAGTTTCTTCTCACGCATTGCAATTGCATCCGGCCTCATGAACTGAGTGGGCTTGGGAAAACCGCCGCGACGCAGACTCTCTGTCATCGCGGACCCATCAAATTTAATGCGCTGCCTAAATGTACGGTCGTACTGACCTACTGTCATATCAGGGCCGAGCCACGGGGGATTGACCTCCTCATATTTCTTGACGTACGCCTCTTTTTTGGCATTCGCGCTTTTCACTGCTGTATACAGAGAACGCATCGCCTGCGACGTCACCGCGTGCCCTTCATGATCGCGGTAAAAACCGACAGTCGGTGTCATGAAGCCCTTGAGACGCTCGATGTGGGCGTCCAACTGTTTGCCCGTGTACCGCTTAACAAGACGTTCTGATTTTCTCGGGTCGTATTTGGTACCCGTGATATCAATGCCGTAGCGGCCATTATTAATCTCGTGCAGTAAACTTCGCGACCCAAGCGGGTCATAGCGGCCCGCCGCAATCTGCTGAATCTTCTTCGTTGCCTTGCGCTCCAACCGAAGCGCCTCAGCCCGCTTCTCCTCTAGCCCCATGTGAAAACCCTCCCCCGCCCTACCGGGCGGGGGAGGGCGGCTAGCATCTAACCTATCTCACTTATCCTTGGCGAGCATGAGGCTCATGTACCGGAAACCGCGGCGCCCCTTGCGCTCCACCGGAATGAGCTTCACCGCACCGTCCCAGGTGGACGGCTCACCCAGGAAAGCCAGGATGTTCCGCACAGCGCCCTGAATGCCCACGGAGACAGAAGCGAGGGCCTTCCCGTCGGAGGTGAGGAGGACGACACGAGTCGCCTCGCCGATCTCGCCGCTCTCCTCGTTGGCAACCTCCACCTTGTGGGCGACGATATCGACGACGTCGAGGGTCTCGCCGAGGTGGTCGGAGAGGGGCTCTGCGTCGTTGACGGCACTAAAGACAGTCTTCTTGGCCTCGATGTCGGTGCCCTTCACGGTGGTGAAAACACCGGAGGCGTCAAGAGTATCCTGGAAGTTGACGGTGGTGGAAATGTCGGTGCTCATCATTCTTTCCTTTCTCAGAAGAGCGTGGACTGAAGTGTCTCCGGATGAGACTCTTCAAGGTTAGTGTAGAACTTATTGTCGGGGAATGTCAAGGCGAGAAGGTTCTCGACAACATTCATAATAGTAGGGGCGTTCCTCACCATCATCGTCGTCGTCAGATCACCGTTGAACCAACAGTTCGCATGCGTGTATGGCGACTGGAACTCGACCATGATGCGCATCTCACCGCCGAACGGATGGCAGGAACCTGACCAGGCCTTACCAACACGAACAATGTTGACGGGAATATCCGCACCTTCCTGGTTACTGATCATAAATCTCATTTGTCAACCAATCGATCTGGAACGGGCCAAGAATTGAAAGTGTCTGATAAATCTTCCTCCTATCGAAAGGCGTACTAATCGTCGCCGTCACCATCGGCGGGGCAGGGGAGGGCTGACCCATCGTCAGAGCCGTCATGGACTCCGTCGCCGTCGCCGTGACCACGTAAGTGACACCATTGTACGGGAAACGAGTCTCCCACTTGCCGTCGCCCTTTGACTCCCACGTGATATTGAGCGTGTCACCGTTGTTGATCTGAATGCGGTCCTTATACACGGCGGTGAGCGACACGGCTTTGGCGAACACAAGGAGGCACTGCTTGACAACGTCCTCCAAATCCTCGTAGCGTACCTTTCGGGGGAGTAGGGTCTGCTGGTCCACCGGCGGGACAATCACGATGTTGTTGTGATGGAAGGCTACTGAATAGGTGTCCCCGGCGATGTCCACGTCGGCGACCCACTCCTCCAGGTTAGAGCGCCGGGTCGTCATGACGCCAGATTTCTGGTCCATCGTAACCCTGTAATCCATTATTCCCTTCCCGACCACCAAATGAGAACAAACGAGGCGGCCACTAGTAGATAAAGAGTGAGAGCGTCAACTATTTCCCGCACCGTGGCTCAACCATTCCGGAGAAGTAATCGAAGGCGTCTCGCACATGCTCCCGACTTCTCCAATGATGCGTCGTAATTGTGCACAACGTTCTGGAGTCCACCTCCACAACGAACTGTCGTCCCATGATGCTGAAGTCCAGGATTCCTTCATGCTTGAAGTGGACGGATTCCGCCAAAGACTCCAGATAGTCAAGCAGAGTAAAGGAATCGTGTGCAGGATCACAAGCATTGTTCACAGTGCCTCCTCCAGCATGTGGTTGATGAACAAGGCGTAGTCCACAAGGTCGCGCTCCAAGCCATCGGCATCAGCCGCCATGTAGTGAATCCCCATATACGCCCCCAGACGCCTCACGACTGCCTCCCACTGCTCATCGCTCACTGTACCACGACGAGGCACCCGAAGGGCCCGCACGATGGATGGGAACGACTCGTCAAACGTGCGCAGTTCCAGTTCAAAATCCACGCCAACACCCGTGCCCACGAACAAGTCGTTCATAAGTGAATCAAGATTGACGTCTCGGACATCGAGCCCCGCTTTCTCGATGCGTGTAATGAGGTAGTTCTTCGCGGCCTTATAGGTCTTGAAGTTCATGGCCGTTCTCCTTTCGACATGCATAACTCTACTGGGTTCCTGGACTAAGTCAAGTTTTAAATGTGTGAGGTGTGACACACAGGCTGTAGCGCACATCCCCACAACAAACCCGACACTGACCGGGTCGGTACAAAACAGATACAACCGAAAATTATGTAAATACCCTGCATTATGCCC
>ERZ773073.535-NODE-535-length-19437-cov-35.093179_pt1 | contig 19437 bp, 26 predicted proteins | sample MGYA00580616_ERZ773073 | MGnify/ENA primary metagenome ERZ773073 (study PRJEB29015, sample SAMEA2737960) | human oral metagenome | biome: human oral; feature: human-associated habitat; material: dental | place: China | collected 2131 ...
ACGACGCCGACGACGGTGCCCGTCAGGGGCGCGGGCGCCGCCTGCGGGCCTGGGCGGCGCCCCTGAGGCGGCACGTCGATCCACGGCGACAGAGAGTGGTCAGGCATGGGATAGGACCTCCAGGTCGACGCGCATCAGCGCGTCCGGCTTGTCGATGGTGAGTGACGTCGCGGTGACGCGACCCGTCAGGGTCTCGGGCCCCGCCTCGTGGGGCACGGTCACGGTGATGGTGTCCCACAGCTCCAGGCGCGGGTCAGGGACGATGCTCAGGGACCGTGTCCCGTGGGCCGCCTGGGCGTTGCGCCTGTACGTGTCGGCCGCCTTGTACAGCGCCGACACGCCGTCGGCGATCTGCATCTCGTTGCGGTCCGTGACCACCCCGTACCCGGCCGGGTCGTACGGGTACTCGTAGCCGGTGGTCTCCGCCGTGTACCGGGACTCCCGGTCCTCGCCCTCACCAGTGGCGCCCACGACCCACCGGTTCGCTCGCCGCGCCCCGGACGCCCGCGAGGACTCGATGAGGAGGTCCCGTCCCGTGTACTCCGCCGCGGAGACGGGCGCGCCCGGCGCCCAGGCGTGCAGGCGCCCATCCGACCGCACCGCCCACAGGAGGCCGTGCGCCTCGCACAGCTTCCCCACGGCCTCCACGCGGCTCGTCCCCCACTCGTGCTCGCGGGACACGGTCGCGTCCGGGGCGTCCAGCACCACGGGCACGCCCCCCTCCTCGGGGGACGCGGCGAGGCGCTGCAGCTCGGACTGGACGGTCGCCCCGTACGGCGGCGAGGATGGCCACGCCATCGGGTTCTTCTCGAGCCGCTGGAGCAGGTCGTAGGCCTCCACCTTGACAGTCCCATCGGACTGCTCCTCCCACGTCTCCACCTGGTACCAGCCGATGGGCACCAGGATCTCGACGCCCCCGATCGTGAGGGTCTGGGAGACGTGGAGGCGCTGCCCGTAGTGGGCCAGCGGATCCCCGGGACCGGTGGGGACAAGGCTGGGCGCCGCGGTGAGGGTGAGGCGCTCGCGGGGCGCCCGGTCGGCTGTGGCCTCGATCTGCACGTCCCACACGTCGAGGCGGTCGGCGATCATGCGGCCCGCTCGGTGCGAGGAGACGCGGGCGCCGACGCCGACGGACCCGGTGAGGACTTGGACTGTGGGGCCGGCCCTCATTGCGGCATCCCCGTGATGGCCCGAGCGCACTTGAGGTAGGAGCCGACGGACCCCCACGTGCGGTAGCGTGCCTGGGCCTCACCCCAGGTGACCGCTGGGGTGGTGAGGTCGGGTACGGGCTGCTCGTCGACCGGGATCTCCCGGTAGTCGATGGACCAGTCGCGGCGGACGCGGTCGCGTCTGCCGGTTCGTTTGCTCGTCGCTTTGGTGACGGCGAGCAGTCTGATGGCTGGTACGTCGCAGCCTGGGATCTGGCAGCGACCGTGGCCGTGAAGGGCGATGAGGGGGTGTCGGTCGTTGAGGATCTGCTCGATCTTCTCGCTCTCCCCCGTGTAGCTCAGCAGCTCCAGCGTTCCCTCCACGCTCGCTGGCGCGGTGGCGTAGCGGGTGGCGGGACCGCGGCGTGCGGGGGTATCGAGGACGCCTGCACGCGGGTCGTAAGTGCGGGGGTCGTCGCCTATCCACGTGACAGCGGCCTGGGTGCGTCCGTCGATGGTGGTGAGGCCATGCTCTACGCCGACCCGGGTGAGGGTGACGGTGGTGGCGCCCACCTGGTAGGTGGTGGGTGTGGAGGGCGGCGCGAGGGGGTCGGAGAAGATGGGGGTGGTGTGGGTGAGGACGCGGCCCCCGGGAGCGGTCACCGTGTCGGCGGCGTTAGCGCCGTCGAGGTGGAATGTGGGGAGGCCGGTAGCGCGGCTCACCCATGCTCGGACGCTCATATCGCCTCTCTCACTACTCTCACGGCCTCGGTCCGGGCGGCGGCCCGCACCTGTTCTCCTGTCCACGGGTTCTCCACGATGGCCGTCACGTGGATCGTGGGGGCCCCTGGAGTGGACGTGGAGGCGTTCGCGCCGCCCGATGCGTACGCCACGGATCCTGGCGGGATGTAGGCGCCGCCGAAGATGTCAGCGATGCGCGAGAGGATCTGCTCGCTCCTCCGTCTCTTCCCGCGCGCTAGGGGGATGTACCCCTCGCCTCCGGTTTCGGGCTCGGCCCATACGCGGAATGCTCCGGCGGGGGCGATCTGCGCGACGTGGTCCTCCGTCTTCCGAGCATTGAGCCCACCGGAGCTGTAGAAGGCGAGCACGGACCCGTCCTTCTGCGCCGACCCGGAGGGGCCCCCGCTCTGCGTGTAATTCCCACGGATGTTCACGTTGAACGTGATGCCGTCCCACTGCGCGCGCAGGTTGTTCATGATGCCGCTCACGTAGTCGTTGGCGCGGATGTTCACGTACGGGTGGTAGTCGCCGATAGCGGCCTTGATGTCCGCCAGCTTCGCGTTCGCCGCCTCGTTGTTCCCGTCGATCGTGATAGTCCCGGTTGACTGGTCGATCTCCCCCAGGGCCGCGACCATCTGCGCGACCGCTGGGTCCTTGTTGGCGTCGATCGTGATAGTCCCGTCCTGGTTCTGCACGTACCCGAGCGTTTCGAGGACGGTGCTTATCGCGCTGTCGTTCGTGGCGTTCACGGTGATCGTCCCGCCGGTCTGGGACTGGATGTAGGAGATGAAGGCGTCGACGTCGGCCTGCGCCGGCAGGGTGTTCGCCACCACCTGCGTGTCCACGTTCGCCGGTATCAGGTGCAGCTTGTCCGCGAGCGCGTTCGCCTCGTCAGATGACAGGCCCATGGCCTGTGCGACGGCGACGAAGTTGTCTCGGGTGGTTTGGAGGGCGCCCTGCATCTCCGCGATTGTCGCCCCGTTCTTCTGCATCGACTCCACGAGCTTCCATCCGGATCTCGCGAGGTCGTCGAGGGCCGCCTGGTTGTTCCGCCCTGCCTCGGTGGTGATGTCGAGCGTTTGCCCGTTCTTCAGCACTGCGGCGTTCGCGTCGTCGATGGCGTCATACAGGTCGCGCCAGGATCCGCGTTCTCCGAGGACAATGTTCTGCAGGTCCTCCTGCGCCTTAATGAGCTTCTCCACTGCGTTGACCTGCTCGTCGACGGCATTGGTGGCCTCCTGGGCTGCTCCTGCGAGTTTCCCCTGTGCGTCCGCGTTCTTGAGGCCGGCCTCGGCTGCAAGGTCGTTCTTCTGCTTCGCCTGGTCGAGGGCGCCGATCTGCTCCTCCAGGCCCTTCTTCGCATCCCCGTACGCTACGGCCAGGTTGGTTTTCTCCACGCTCCTCGGCATGTCCTCGTAGGCCTTGAAGACCGCCTGGACGCGGTCGAGGGCCTCTGACGATCCAGCGGCGGCGTCGACGAAGTCCTTGACGGAGCCTCCGAGCTCCTTGAAGCCTTTGATCGCGTTGCGGCCGGTTCCGTTGGAGGCGAATCCCATATCCATGTTCTGGGACAGCTTCTCGAAGACCTTGGTGCGGGTGGCCTCTGTGGCCGCTCCGGTTACGGTGTCGAGCGTGCCCCGGTACTCCTCCGCCAACTGTGTAGCCTTCTTCTGCGCAGCGGAGTACGCTCCCAGGGCGGCGGTGAGGGCTGCGATTCCAGCGGTGGCGGCGAGTCCCCAGGGGCCGCCGAAGGCCCCGAGGAGCGCGGTCCCCACGCCGCGGGCCGCGCCTCCGATGCCTGTGAGGACTGGGGTGACGGCCTGGCCGAGAGCGCTGATGCTCGACGAGCCAACGGTTCGGGCGGAGACGAAGGTGAGCCCGAAGTCGCGGATGCCAGCGCCGGTGGTCTTCAGGCCGGAGAGGATGTCGGAGAAACCGGTGGAGATTCGGGTGATGAAGGGGATGCTCCCGTTCAGGGAGGAGAGGGCCTGCCTCACCTCGACGATGGAGGAGAAGATCTTCATGCCCGCGCCTGCGGCGAGGGTGGCGGCGGAACCGAAGGCGAGGATGCCTAGTGCTCCTTGCTGCACGGGTCCGGGGAGGGCCGAGAATGCGTTGACGGCCTTCTCGGCGAATTGCACGATGGTGCGGAGGAAGTCGTTGCCGCCCGAACCGGATTTGATGAAGAGGGTCTCAAAGGATCCTCCGAGGCGCTCCACGTCCCCCGCGAGATTGTCCATCCTGGTCTGCGCTGTCTCCGACGCGTATCCCGCGTCGTTGACATTGTCGATCCAGCGCTGTATGCCCTCGGCGCCCTCCTTGTAGAGGACGTTCGCCGCGCGGATCGCGTCCTGGCCGAACATCTTCTTCATCTTCGCTTGACGGTCCTCGTCCGTCAGCTTCGACAGCTTGCTGTGCAGGAGGCCGGCGTACTGGGCTAGGCCGATGAACTTCCCTTGGGAGTCGTAGGCCTTGATCCCCAGCTCGTCCATGACGTTCGCAGCCGCCTTGGACTGCGGTGTCAGGTTGAGGAGCATGGTCTTGAAGCTGGTGCCGGCGTCGGAGCCGAGGAGGCCGGCGGAGGCGAAGGCGGCGAGGGCGCCGGTCGTCTCCTCGATCGACAGTCCGGTCTGGGAGGCGACGAGGCCCGACTGCTTGAGCGCCATCCCGAGGTCCTGCACGTCCCCCATTGCCTTCCCCGCGCCAGCGGCGAGGAGGTCGGCGACGTGGGCCATGTCCGAGCCTTTGAGGCCGAACTGGACGAGGGCGACGGAGGCTATGCCTGCGGCCTCTGCGACGCCCAGGCCTCCTGCGGCTGCCAGGTCGAGGGCGCCGGTGAGGCCTCCGTCGAGGATGTCGGCCGTCGACACGCCCGCCTTCGCGAGCTCCTCGATGGCCCCGGCGGCCTCGGACGCGCTGTACGCGGTGTCGGCGCCCGCCTGGATGGCTGCGTTGCGCAGCCTGTCCATGTTCTCCGCCGACTCGTGCGTCGCGGCCTGGACAGCGCTCATGGCGGAGTCGAAGTTGCTGAACTGCTTGATCGCGATCCCCGCGGCGGCCCCGGCGGCCGCGCCGTATCCGAGGAGTGCTGTTGACGCAGTCGACCAGGCCTGCTGCTGGAGCTGGGCGGACTGGGCGAGGCGCCCGAAGGTGGTCTCGGCCGCACGGCCGGTCGGATCGCCGGATTTAGCGAGCTGTTCCAGGTTCTTCGACGCGGACGTGATCTGCCGGTTGAAGTCGGCGACGTTCGCCCGCAGGGTGACCTTGATGCTGCGTTCTGCCACCTGCTGCTCCTTTCCCAGCGCGTGTAGGTGTACGATCAGTGGGACATTGGCGTTGACCACAGGGGGGTGCCGCAATTGAGTGAGAACGTTCCGCAGGGCGGTGGCAGGGTCGGGGTGGGTACGGTCCTGTGGCTCTTTTTCGGTATCCCCCTGACTGGTCTTGTTGCCCTTTTCTTCCTTCTCGGCGGCTCATGCTCGCCACGCCACGCCACGGTGCCTGCGGCGTCCCCCACTGCGCGCGTGACGGCTGCGGCTGGTGCGGCTGATGAGCGGGACGCTCCCGCTAGCCGCGAGTGCGCGGAGGCAATCGCCGAGCGCATCGCCGATGACGGCGGCGAGTTCGCCTGGTGGCAGGACCCTGTCCGCACTGCGAGCGATGGTGGAGGGTGGAACGACCAGGGGAGCGTGTACTACGGGGTTGGCGGGGAGTTGCGCGCCCGCGCGTACACGTGCGACACCGACGCCGACGGGGCTCTCACCCGCGCTGCGTGGCTCGGCGAGGCGGCTACTCCTCCCCGGTGAAGACGACGCGGGGGACGAGGCCCGGGGCGGGGCCGTGCTGGTTGCGGCGGCGGTAGATGTCGAGCGCCAGCTGGGCGTTGTCCTGCGTCTCGATGACCTCGAAGTGGCCCTCGTAGTCGCCCTCGGTGAGGCGGCGCGGGTAGCCGTATGAGCCGACCCGTGTAGCCTCGTACATGTCCAGTGCGCCAGCGAGGACGCGGTCGGTGTCCGTCCACCCGCTGGCGCGTCTGGCTGGGACGCCCAGGAACTCGGTGGGGCGCACCCCCCAGCTCTTCGCGGATCGGAGTGCCTGGACCAGCCACGTGTGCCGCGCCTGGTCCAGGCACTCCGTCACGAAGGGACTGAGATGGCCGGCTTCGTGGCGTTCACCGCCGCAACTGCGGACACGAGATCCACGATCTGCGGCTCAATGCGGTCGCGGAGCGTCCGGAGCAGCTGGGGCGTGAATCCGGGAGGATCGATGATCTGCGCGGCGATCTGCTCCATGACGAGGTCGTCCTCGGTCTTCCCCTCCTCCGCGTGGTCGGCGCGGAAGCGGGTGATCCAGTCGGTGGACCGGCCCTGCACGGTGACGGCGAGGCTGGAGTCCTTCAGCTCGCGCGTCACTGCGGAGATCTCGTCCCTGATCCTCCTCTTCCTCTCCGTGTCCGCTGCGGCCTTCGCCTCTGTCAGGTCCGCCGTGAGGCGGGAGAGGGTGCCGAAGAGGTCGCCGCGGGCGTAGAGGACGACGGTGCGGGTGGCGGGGATGACGCCCTCGACCCATGCGGCGAGGTCGAAGGTGGCGGGGTCGGGGGCGGTGTCCTGGGTCTGTGGCGTCGCGGTTTCGTTCATCGTGAGTTCGTCGTCGACGGCTGCCATGCTCGTGCTCCTATGCGGTTGTGCGGCTGCCTCGTGCGGGTGGTGGGTGTGTGCCGTCCTGCTGGGCTGTGGCAGCCTGGTGGAGAGCCCAGCAGGACGGGGATTGTGGCGGGTTACGCGGCCTTCACGGCCACGTCCTCCTTCGCGTCCATCACGTTCAGCTTCGCGGTCCTCTTGATGTAGCCGCTGAAGCGGTCGGAGGGCTTCGTTGGGGTTCCGAGGACGACCTCGTACACCGAAACGATGTCGCCCTCTTCGATCTCCTTCGCCTCGTCCGGGCCTTCGCGTTCGACCAGCCACAGGCTGGTGCCCTTCTTCTTGATGAGGTCCCATACGAAGTCGTCGGCGACCACGGGCTTCCCCTGGTCGTCGAGGTAGCGGAAGACGGTGATGTTCCCCGTGTAGCTCGTCGGCCCCGGCGCCTTCCCCTCCCCTTTCTTGCACATCTCCTGCTCGGTGATCTCCGCGTCGGAGTCCGCGCCGAGCGCGTAGTCGCTCTTCATGATCCGGCAGGAGATCTTCTTCCCCGCCTTGATCTCGTCGACCTTCGGCGCCGCCATGTCGGCGGGCGCGCTGGTGAGCGCCCACAGGCTGATGCGCCCATCGGCCAGGGTCTTCACTCCAGGTGCCATTTCTATTCTCCTTCGTCCGTGTTGGTGCCCCCGCAGCATGCGGGCTCCGGGGTGTTGTCGGGGGCGTCGAGGGTGTAGTCGGCGCCGAGAACGGGATGCCCGATCCAGTGCTCGGGGATCGTCTGCCACGCGCCCGTCCGCGCGTTCCATGCCTGTACCATGCGTCACTCCTGTCTCTGTGTGGCCTGGACGCGCAGGCCGATGGACACCCATCGCGGGTTCCTGTTCGTCTCCGCCACCACGGTGCTGTTGTCCGACTGGACGTTCGTGGCGTCGGTGACGGTGAGGGGGAAAACGCGCCAGCCGGGGACGGTCGGCGCCCACCCGGCGAGGGCGGTGATGATGGTGTCGGCGAGGTCGAGGGCGTTGGCCGCCGTGCCCGCGACTGCCTGTACGCGGATCACCTGGTTCACGTCGCGCCCGCGACCTGCGATGTCGGGGGCGCGCGGGATGGCCGGGGGCCCCCAGGTGAAGGCGTAGGGGAGGGGCGGGTTCGCTGGCGGGTCTCCGAGGTAGGCGCGGACCTGCTTTCCTCCGGCGTGCAGTCCCCCCACTTTCTCCACGATCTCCTGCATCACTGTGCGCGTCACGCCGGCCATAGGTCCTCCACGATGCTGGTGATGGCCGCCTCGAACGCGGCGGCTTCCTCCTCCAACGGCTCACGGGGGTCTCGGGTGTGCCCGCCACCGCGACTGGTGCCGAAGTAGGCGATATTGGCGAGTGCGCCCGACGGTTTCGACGGCCCCACCTCCGCCTCGATGCTCGGGCCGTCGTGGTGGATGATGTCGTAGGAGACCGTGGCCGCGACGGCGCGTATACCGCCGTTGGACGATGCCTGTAGGTCGCTTCGCATCGCCTTCTTGATGTTCACCGCGCCCTTGTTGACTGCTGGCAGTAGCCAGCGAGCGAGTTCCCCTGGGAGGCGTGTTGCGTCCGCTGCTGCCCGCCGCACCTCGCCTGTGTCGATCTCGATGCCGGTCACGGGATGCCCCCATCGTCGATGTCGTCCCGGTTCGTCTCGACGTCTACCTGGAATCGACGGCTTGTCGCGTAGGTCTTGTCGAACAGGCCGGTGACTCGGAAGACGGAGAGGTAGCCGGTGACGCGGATGAGGTCTCCGACTCGGACTGCGCCCACGTTGTGGGGGATGTGGATGCTGTACCGCTGCGTGACGACGAGCGCCCCTGCGGACTGGGCGGCGGTCTCGTGGGCCTCGTACGTCTGGACCTTGCAGCGCCCCTCCCACACCGGCGTCTCTGTGATTCGGTCGAGGCCGTCGGGGTCGGGGGTGGTGGTGGGGCGGGTGATGGTGCAGGTGTCCGTCATGAGGGCTTCTGCGGCCCGGCGCCCTGCGGTTAGCGCTGTCTGCGCGGTCATGCCCATCCGCTCCTCTCCAGTGGGGCGTTGCGGTCGTGTCCTCCGTACCAGGGGTTTGGTGTGGCGATGGGGAGCCATGCTCCTGCTGTGCCGCCGTCTTCGGAGAGACGCGCCCACTCCGCTTCTGTGAGTGCCAGCTCCGCGCTCGCGGCTGCAGCCTCCAGCGTGTAGCTGTAGTCGTCGATCCTCTCGTTCCGTTTCCCGTCCGGGTTGCGGACTCTGCGCGCCACGACCTCGGTGATGACGTCGGAGAGGATGGCTGGGTCGAGTCGGTGGAGGTCGCCGAGGCGTGCGGCGATTATCCTCTCCACCTTCTCGATCCAGTTGGTGATCTGCTTCTGCTCTTCGGGGTCGGTGATGGGGCGGCCCAGGGTGACCGCCACCTCCAACACGGTCGCGTGGTCAGCCACTTGGGCCGCCTCCTCTCACTTCTTCTCCGTTTTCTCGTCTTCGGCCGTCTTCTTCTCGTCTTCGGCAGGAGGCGGCGCGTACCCGTGGGCGGTCCACACGTCAGCCTGTTCGGCGCCCACAGTCACCGTGATCCCGTTGGGGGACACGAGCGTGACCACATCCTCGACGCCGATCACTTCGTCACCAGCTTCACGAACGCTTCCTTGTCGGCGAGGACGAAGCCGAACTCGGCCTCCGCCCGAAGGGCGACGAGGTTGTTCTCGTAGAGGGACACCAGCTGTCCGCCGATGGTGACGGTCGCCTCGGTCGAGATGTCGTACTCAATGCCCCCGACGGCGCCCCATGCGCCCTTCGTCCAGTCGCCGGCGAAGCCGACGGTCTTGTCGTTACCGACGTTCTCGTGCATACGGCTGACCCGTCCCAGGACAGAGCCGTAGCGGATCACCGGGGCGAGGCCCTCGTAGTGGGCCTCGGCGAAGAGCGGACGGCCGTTGCTGTCCTTGGCGCCGAGGAACGCGGGCTCGAAACCCGTGTCGAAGGCCCATCCGGTGACCTTCTTCTTCGGCGTCCCCTTCACGTTGAGGGTGATGGCCTGCACGAGTTCGTCGTACAGTTTCGTCCCGTCGCCGCTCACCTCCACCGACTTCGTCGTCTCCGCGACGTGGTGGTCGAAGGGGCCGGTCCCAGTGCCGTCCCCGCCCTTGTTGTGGAAGACGGCGAGGTCGAAGGCGACTGCGAAGGCGTCCGCAAGGTGCGTGCGGAGCGTTTGCGCGTAATCCGCAGGGTTCGCGCGAACGACTTCCTGGGACATGACCGCGATGGCGGCGATCTTCTGCGGCTTCATGGTCACGATTCCGACGTCGGCCTGGGTCGTCGGCTTCTTTCCTGCCTCAGCGACCCAGTTGGCCGTGGGATTGTTCGTGAGGATGGGGAAGCTGACCCCAGCGGGGCCGAGCTCCTGGCGCTGGAACATCTGCATGGCGACGGAGCCTTTGACGGCGTCGTCGAAGATGGATGCGGCCTGCTCCGGGGGCAGGAAGTTCTTGTCGAAGTCCTTGAGCTGTTTCGCGGCTGTGATAGCCATTGTGTTTTCCTTCCGAGCGGTTCGGGGTGAGTCAGACAGTGCCGCCGACGGCGGCGGCGAGCGCGGCGGCGATGGGATCGACGTCCGGTGTGGTGGCCTGGGCGCCGCCCTGTGTGGGGTCGGGGCGCATGCGCAGCGGTTCATCCGCCTTCTCGTCGCTGTCCCCTCCTGTGGTGGGGAGCGCGGCGAGGAGCTTGTCGGCGGATTCCGCGAGTTCCTCGCGCGTGTTGCCGCGGAGGAACTCGGCGAGGGCGTCGGGGATCTTCTTCTCGTGGATCACCTGGCTTCGCGCCAGGTCCGTGGTAAGTCCAGCGATCTTCTGGTCCTTCGCCTTGAGCTCGTCCGCCTGCTTGGACTTCAGGGCCTCCACGGCGGCCATCTGCTCGGCGAGGAGCGTCTCCGCGGCCTTTGCGCGCTGGTCCGCTGCTTTCCTCGCCTCCCTTTCGGCCTTGAGCGCCTTCTGCCCGGCGGTGCCGAGCTGCTGGTCGCCGTCGTTCGTGGCGTCGGTGGTGTCGGTGCTGTCTGCCATGGTTTTCGTTCTCCTTCGTCCGAATCGCTCGGGGTCGGGTTGGTGGGCCGTCGCGGCCCGGGTTGTGTGTGCCCGGCGCGTCCTGCGTCGGGTCGCTTGCGTGTAGCCCCCTGTTCTCAGTGGGCCATGCGGAGAAGGCGGCGCATCTCCGTGAGCTCCCCTCGGGCCGCGACGGCCGCGTAGTAGCGGGCCTCGACCTGGGCTGCGATCTGCGGCGTGAGGGGCGTCTCCTGCGCGCCGATGCGCGTCCCGCCGTGCCTCTCCTGCGCGCGGCTGCTGTACGGGTTCCTCCCCGCCAGGACGTCCTGCCAGTCGCGGGCCGCCTCACGGACGCGGCGCTGCGCGGCCGTCTCGCCCGTGCTGGTCTGCCCTGTCTGCTGCCCGCGCAGGGATCCGGTGGGGACCTGCCCGCCTGGGAGGATGTACCCCTGGTCGCGCAGGGCGCGGATGGCGTCCTCGCGCTTGGGATTGAGCCTGTAGATCGTGTCGGGCGTCATGCGGCGCTGGCCGCGTCGGAGAGTGGTCGAGGCGTGTCCACGGCGCGTTCCCTCGCGGGTGAAGGGATCGCCGGGGGACCGCATGCCCCTGCGCGCGTTCACGACCTGCCCCATGTCGGCGCCGTCGCGGATCGCGCGGGCTGCGGCCCGGCCGAAGACCCTGTCCTGCTCAGCCTCGGAGAGGCTTTCGAACGCCTGGTAGGGGTCGTCGATGAGTCCATGGGCGAACGCCTCGGCCTGGCTGGTGACCAGGGTGGGGACGTGGATGCAATCGCAGCGCGGATGTCGCTGGAATCCTTGGTTCCAGCGGAAGAACTTCCCCGCTAGGATCATGCACCTGCTGCACGACGGAGGATTCAGCATCCGCACGTACCCGGTGCGGGGTCGGGCTGCGATGCCGACGGACGCTGCGGCCCGGCCGGCGTCGGCGACTGCGGTGGTGATGAGCATCGTCAACTGGGATCCGGCTGCCCGCATCGCTGCGTTGGTGGCCCAGCCATCCCCTATCAGCTCCTTCGCCCGAACAGCTGGCGAGTAGAGGAGGCCCTGGAGTGCCCGTCCGTCCCCCGCTGCGCCCGCGACCGCTGTTGGGTCTGGTATGCCAGTGGGCGGCGCCCACGCGCCCTGAGCGGCGAGGGCGAGGGGAGCGGACATGACTGCGGATTCGGCGGCTGTGCGCTGCGCTGTAGCGACGGCGCTGACGACGTCCGCCAGGCCCTCCTCCCAGGTCTCGCTGATCCAGTCGGGGGATACCCGGCGCCAGGCGCGGCGCCCTACGGCCGCAGCCGCGGCCTGTGCCCGTAGGACCCGCCGGTAGTGGTGGATCGATGCGTCAGGGAGCGCAGTCGGCATCGTCAGTCAGTCCCCGTGTCGGCGCCGCCCATGGTCTTCGCGAGCAGACGCTCGAGCTCTGGGTCCCGGTCCTCACGGTCGAAGTACTCGCGCTCCTGGGCCTTCCTGGCATCGTCCCATCCCAGCTCGTCCCACGCGCCCTCACGGCTGATGAGGGGCTTCCCGCCCGCGAGCTTCTGCAGCGCATCGGCCTTCTGGCTGAACGTCGGAGTGGCTGGGTCGTGCCACACGACGTTGACGGCGCCCATCGGCACCGTGTGCCCCATGAGGCGCGCGGCGAGGGTGAGGACGCGGCTCAGGGCCGCTCCGCACTCCGCGTTCACCCTCTCCACCCTCTTCACCAGCTTCGCCTCCTCCGCGCGGATGGCGCCCTCGGCCGGCGGGTTCGTCGTGATGAGACCGAAGTAGCGGGCCGGGAAGCCCGTCAGGCTGGATGCGAGCTTGCCGTAGAGCTCGATGGTGGCGTGGAAGTTGGTGAGTTCGCCGGGCGATAGCTGTGTGACCCGTGCCGACGGGTTCTTGAGGGCGACAAAGGGCGAAAGGTAGTTGAACCATGCGTCGGGGCTGGCGAAGTCGCTCTTGGAGGCGCCCGCGATGATCCTCTTCGGCACCGCCGTCGTCTCGAGTGCGACCTGCATTTCCGTGACAGCACGGACCGCTGCGTCGGTGATGCCCATGATGTCCGTCATCTCGCTGTGGCCGAGCGTCTCGCCGGTCATCTGACGGTTGAATGAGGCGACGACGGGGACGGCACCGAGATTGTGCAGGTCGCGGTCGGCGACCGTCCACTTACCTCCCACTGTCACGAGGGTCACTGTGCTGGTGGGCCTGTGGATCACTGCGTACCGTGTTGTACGGCTGTCGTCGTCCTCCACCTCCCACATGCGCACTGCGTACTCGATGCGCTGTCGCCGGGCGTCGTAGTGGACGGTCATCTGCCTGGGCGGTTCGACCCGGATCACCGGGTAGTCGTCCGGCGTGTCCCCGGGGCCGACGGAGAGGTAGCCGCGCCCGAAGATCAACCTGTCTCGGCGCCACATGCACAGCTCCGAGTTCAGGTCGTTCGCGTCCATGAGGGCTTGCAGGGCGCCGGCCGCCTCCGGATGCGACGGCACCAGGATGCTCTTCACATCCTGCCTTTCCTCGATGGTGTCGACCACGATCCTTGGCCAGTTCACCACGGTCTCCAGGGTGCGGAGCGAGGAGGGGAGGGCGAGGCCGAGGTGTTGGACCGTCTGCCGCCCCTCGTAGTACTGGAGCGCCGTCTTGTCGCTCCGGGCCAGGGCCGCGAGCGCGTTCCCGGCGTGGCGGAGGATGGTTTCCTCTTCCGACGTGACCGGGTTGATTATGGTCGGGCGCACTCCCGCCCCCTTTCCTTACCAGGTGAATGCGATGGGGCCGCTGTCGTCCCATCCCTCTGCGTGTTCGTCCGCCGCTGCCTCGTGCGCGAGGACGTCGGCCATGAGCACGTCGATCTTCATGTGCTCGGCGGGCTTGCCCAGGATGTACTTGTCTCCGGGTTTGGCCACTCGGCGGGCGTGGAGGGCGTGGGTTTTCGCTGTTTCGTCCCTTGTGTGGGTGGTGAGGCCCTCGGCGAGGTCCTCCCTGTAGCGGGTGAGGGCGGCGAACATCCGTTGGATGCTGTTGGTCGGCCATTGCACGACGACGTCGTCGCCGTACAGGGTCTCCCAGTGGTCGATCTGGGTTTCCCAGTGTCGGGGGTCGCAGTAGAAGCGTTGGACGTCGTAGCGGTCCATGATCTCGGCTACGGCGGCTTCCACTTCTCCGCGTGGGATCCGTCCGTCTGGCCATGCTTGGGGGTCCCACACGGTGTCGCGGCGGTCGGGGCCGTAGGTGGGGGTGAAGCGGAGGCCGTTGGCTGTTTCGGCGCGGATTGCGGTCCAGTCGCCGGAGCGGGAGCCGTCGAAGCCGAGGGTGATTTCGGCTCCGTCTTCGGGCTGCTCGTCCCGTGTAGCCCCCTCCCATACCTTCTCCGACAGGTACGATCCCTTGCCCTGCACGAGGCGGTTCCCGAAGAATCGCTCTGCCTGCGTCGGATCGCGCTCCATGAGTTCGTCCGCCTCCGCATCGATCGCCTTGGGATCGACCCACGGGCTGGAGGCGTAGACGAAGCGGTGGATCTTCGACCTGTCCGCTTTCTTCGAGTAGTCCCACTCCAGTGGTGGGTGCTCGTAGAAGCGGAAGATGTCCCGGACACGGGCCTGGTAGGTCTGTTGAGCGCTGCTGTTCTCCATCGGGTCCCACGGGTTCGTGAGCTCGATGGTGCGGCCCTGCATGCCTGCGACGGCGCGGCGGATCGTGTGCCACGTCGTCATGACCCCGGACTGCTCCGTGTACAGGCCGGATTCGTCCGCGATTGCCGCGGTGAAGGGCTGCCCGAGCTTCGACCTTGATGCCGATGTGACCGGCACGATCTTCCCGCCGTTGGGCAGGCGGATGAATCCCTCGCGGACGTGGACGAAGTCGCTGAGGGGTCCGCCCGCGATCATCGTCTGCAGGGGCTCGTACACGTTCCGCGTCTGGTCCTCGGCGAAGGCGAGGAGGGCGATCAGCGATTTCGTCCGCGGCGCGCCCATTGCTTCGCCGGGCTCGTACTCCCTTTCCCATCCGCACCCGCACCCGTGGTCGCTGCACCTGTAGACCTCGCCGCCCCGCGCCCATCCGGCGAAGATGGTGGGGCCGACGCCCTCAGCCAGCGCGTCAGCGGCCGCCAGCGGCGACTTCCCCGACTTCTGCGGTCCTACCCACAGGCTGCGCCGGTAGTAGAAGGGTGCGACGAGGCGCGTTGGATCTGGCTTCGCATTCGCCTTCACCCTGTAGTGGTTGGCGTTGCAGTACAACTGCCATCCGTTCAGCTCCAGGGGCTGGTCGAAGTAGACGCCGGAGGGGACCCGGCAGTGTTGCTCGATCCAGTCGGTGACGAGGAAGCCGAGGGTGTGCAGGGGGTTGAAGTCGAGGACGAGGGGCGCGGGCGCGAACTCATCCTCGGCCACCGGTCACGACCTCTAGCGCCGCCATCCGGTCCCTCGACGACTTCTTCTTCGCCTTCTCCGGCGCCGGTTTCGGTGCCAACGTGGCTCCGTCGCCGATCTGCCAGCGGTTCATCGCCAGACCTGCGGGGGTCATGCCGATCTGGTCGGCGAGGCGGAGCATCGCTGTCTTGTCCCCCGCCTTCGCGTTCTCCTCCTCGCACGACACGGCGATCCGCACCCACTGGGCGACGAGGTACTGGAACCAGGGCTGCTCGTGCCACACCTCGGCCTGGGGCTGGGACCACGCCCACGCCCACAGGGCGAGCTCGCGCTCGTACCTGACGCGCGTTGGCTCCTCGCGGAAGCGGCGGCCGCCGCCGGGGAGCTGCTCCCACAGGGCCATCGGTGGGAGTGAGAATCTGGGTGCGGGCTGCGCATCGGTGTTGATGCCTGCGAGGACACGGAATTGGACGCCGCGGGCGTCCGACCGGGCAGAGTTCGGGTTGGCTGCGGGCCCGCTGCGGGCCCTCGATCCTCCGCTTGCCATTGTCGCCTCCGTTCCTCCGCCAGGCGTCGCGCCATGGCGGAATGTGGTCGGAGGCGTCGCGCCCCCGTTTCTGGTGGCCTTGGGATTTTTTGAACCCTCCGCACTTTTTTCGCCCCTCACCGGCGGTCTCTCCAGGGACCCCCTGGGGGTACCCCCCTGGGACCTTGGTCACATTTTAAGCGTGCGGCGAGTCACTTCCGGTGGGCTGCTTTTCCTCCTGCGCTCCGATTGCAGCGCTGATGTTCAGGTCCGCGAATGATCGACCGATCATCGTCATCGTGACCAAGGTCGAACGGCTCGTCTGGACTGATCGGTTGTCCGCACCGCCAACACACGGCGTCACCACGCGCGACCTGGGCGGCGGCCCGGCGCCGGGCCCGGCGGTAGGCGGCGTCGTATCCTCGGGCTGCTGCTGATCCGCGAGCGTGCTCGCGGGCTCGTTGGTGGGTGGGGCAGTAGCGGGTGCCGGCGGGGACGAGGTGGGGGCATGATGGCCCTGCGCATCTGCGCTTGCTCATGGTGTGGGTGTTCGTAGGGCGCTGGTGGTGCGGCGCGGGTGGTGGTGTCTGTGTGGGTGGCGCGGGCTGTGCGGCATGTGGGATGTGGAGGGTGGATCGGCGATCACCCGGCCAGGTCGTACCTAGCGCCCCGCCATCCCCCTGCTGGATGTGGTGGGGTAGGGGGATGCTGGTGTGGGCTGAGGGTTGGGAGGTGCGGGAGAGGTGGGCTGGGGGATGCGTCCTTGTGTGGCGTTAGCTGCCTGCGTCCTCTTGGAGTTGTGTGATTGCCTGGTGCGCCCGGTGGTAGTCGTCGTCGTATCCGGGCGGCGGGGTGATCGCGTCTCGGCGTTCCATGATGCGGAGGACTGTCTCCGCGGCCTTCTGGTCGCCCTGTAGGACCTGCGGCCAGAGCTGGCGCTGCATGGTGTCGAGGCGTTGTGCTTCTAGGGCTGGATCCGTGGTTGTGTCCGCGTTGCGGAGTGCGGCGGCGATGTCGCGGCGGGTTTGTGTGGGGGTGGTGCCGAGTTTGTCTGCGATTTGTGTGGGGGTGAGGCCGGCGGCGCGGAGGTCGAGGGCGCGGCGGCGGCGGTCTTCCACGTCTTTGTTCGCCATGCGCGCTCCGGGTGTTGCGGGTGCACGCCGCCCCCGGGCGCTTGGTGAGCGGCCCGGGGGCGGCGTGGGGACAGTGCGTCCGCTTATGGGTGGGACAGTAGCACAGTTCGCGCAGTGGCGCGCGCTGACCTGTCGGCGTGTCAGCTGATGTGGGCGAGTGCTGTGATGGGCAGCCAGGAAAGGCTGGCCCATACGGTGCCCGCCACGAGGGTTGCGACGGCGAGGATCTCCTCTTCGTCGGCTTGGTGTTCGCGGCCGTGGATGCGGTCGTGTCGGGCGAGCAGGAACGTCGTGGCGGAGGCCGTGACGGCGGTGATGATGCCGCCGACCCAGATGATGAGTGGTGCGGTCACGGGAGCGGCACCAGTCCTACCCACATGCCGATGATGGAGGTGATTGCGGCGAGTAACGCGGCTGCAGCGGATGCGACGATCCAGGCTATCGTCGCCTTGAAGAAGGTGCGTCCGATCGCGTCGATCTTCTTCTCCTGCTTCTCCGTGTGGGCGTGGTCGATGGCGACGCTGGCGATGATGTACGGGAGCATCGCCAGGAATCCGAGTAGGACCCAGGTGAGAAGCGCTAGTTTCAGCATTGCGTGCCTTCCATTCGTGTGTTGATGGCGGCGATCTGGTATTGGCCGCCGGGGAGGGTGGGGATGTGGCCTCGGGTGACCCATTTGCGCAGGGTGTCGTGGGCGAGTGTGGGGTATGCGAGGCTGAGGGTTTCCCAGTCGACGTAGATTCCGGGGTCCTTGGTGTTGCGGAGGACGCTGGTGAGGCGGGCCCGCCTCGCGTGGTGGACTGCGGCCTGGTCGGGGTACCAGGTGTCGCAGGCGCTGCAGGCGCCGTAGTCTGGGATGCCGTTCCGGGTGGGGGCGGTGGTGATGTGGCCGCCGCATTTGGGGCAGCGGCCGATCCTGGCGTGGGCGTAGCCGGTGCGGTTGGCGAGGTGGGCGTGCGTCTCGCGGATGACGCTGACGAGCGCATCCCAGTCGTCGAGATGGGCGTGGGCCCACTCGAGGTGCTGGTCGATGTACGCAGCGGCCGCTGCAGTGGTGTCGGGGGGCGCGGGGTGGCCGGTGTCGTCTGCGATCTGCCTGGCCCATGGGCCGAGGATCTCTTGGACGCCCCGGCTGGTTCGGATCCCTGTGGGGCCCTGGTCGGTGTCGTCGAGGATGCGGTCGAGGCCGTGTGGGAGTCGCCCGGGGGCGGGGTGGGCACTCGCCCTGGCGGGGCCGGTGCTGGCGGGTGTGGCTGCTGCGGCCGCTGCTGCCCGCTCGTCGAGGAGGACGGCGTAGCGGACGATGTCGTGGAGCATGCGGCGCGCAGTGCGGACGCTGGGGTCAGTCGTCGTCATTGGTGGCCTCCCTGTCGAGGTTGTGGAGGTAGGCGTGGGCGAGGCCCATGGTGGTGTAGATGTTGCCGTCGGTGTCGAACCGGTAGCCGTCTGCGTCTCCGGTGCTCACGTCGAGGGTGTTGGTGGCGAGGAGCCAGGCGAGGGGGTGGTGGCCGGGTTGCTCGTCGTGGATGTGGGCTTCGATGGCAGCGCGGAGGCGTTCGAGGGTTTCGGTGCTCATGCGTCCTCCTCCTGCTCGTACTGGTCGTGGTAGTCCTCGAGGGTGAGGACGTCGTACTCGCCGTGGGGGTCCTCGAGGAGGACCATCCCGGGGCGGGCGATGGCGAGGCCGTCGCGGGTGTACACGTGGAGTGCGTCGCGGTTCATGGTGAGGTGGACGACGAGGTACTGGCGCGCGACCTCGGCGAGGTTGTCGTTGGTGAGGGTGATGGCCGTGTACTCGTGGGCGCGGGGACGGCATGGGATCGTGCGGAGGCTGCTCATTTGGACGTCTCCTCCCAGATGGCCTCGAACTGGCTGCGGACGCCGAGCTCGTGGTGGCCGTCGGGGTGGCGGGTGATGTAGTCGCCGATGGTGGCGATGTAGTTGGCGCCGTATTTGCCTGGAAAGGCGACGGCCACGCCTTCTGGGTTGTTGACGGTGGTGACGTATCCGCCCGCCCACCTGGCGGCCGCTGCTGCGTTCTCCCTGGTGACCTGCACGGCCTCGCACTTGCGGGGCTTGATGTGGTATTCCTTGACGTTCATTTCTGGTGTTCCTTCCGCTTGTTGTCGTGGTTGTTCCCGCCGTTGTCAGAACGGGGGTTCTTCCTGGTATTCGCCGTGGCGGTTGGGCTGGGGCGTGTCGGGCCAGGCCCCGGTTCCGGTGTGGCGGCCGGGGGCTTGGCCGTTTTGGGCGGCCGGGGCCTGGACGCGGTTGACTTGTGCGCGGGCGTTGCGGAGGGAGGGGCCGATCTCGTCGATCTGCAGTTCGACGACGGTGCGGCGCTCGCCCTGGCGGGTCTCGTACTGGCGCTGGCCGAGGCGGCCGGTGGCGATGACGCGCATGCCCTTGCGCAGCGTCTCGGCGATGTTCTCGGCCTGGTCGCGCCATGCGCTGCAGCGCATGAACAGGGTCTCGCCGTCGCGCCACTGGCCGGCCTGGCGGTCGTAGGCGCGGGGGGTGCTGGCGATGGTGAGGTCGGCGACGGGGGTGCCGGACTGCGTCCAGCGCAGTTCGGGGTCGGCGGTGAGGTTGCCGATGATGGTGATGGTGGTTTCTCCGGCCATTTCGTGTTCTCCTTCGTCTGGGCGCCGTGCGGCGCCTCTGGTCCTCCCGGTATGGGGTTGTGGGTGTTCGGCGCTCAGGGCGCCGACTAACCCGGGTTAGTCGCTGTGTTTCGTCTCGGGGGTGAGGCGCCTCCTCCGTGTCTCGGGGAGCGCGGGCGGTGGGGTGCGCCCGATGGCGCGCCAGGCGGCGGCGGACGCCTGCTCCCGGGTGGCGCCGTCGCCGATG
>ERZ773073.538-NODE-538-length-19400-cov-2.928974_pt1 | contig 19400 bp, 19 predicted proteins | sample MGYA00580616_ERZ773073 | MGnify/ENA primary metagenome ERZ773073 (study PRJEB29015, sample SAMEA2737960) | human oral metagenome | biome: human oral; feature: human-associated habitat; material: dental | place: China | collected 2131 ...
CATGCGAGAAGGTCGTCCAGTCCGTCGGCCGCCCAGTCCCTCATAGCTGGGCGGCGCACAGGGCTAGGACAGCGTATCTCTCACAAGCACGGTCACGAGCTTGGCCATCTGGGCGCGCGTCGTCATGTCCCTGGGGTTGAGGGCATGCGTCGCGCCGTCTCCGGTCATGAGCTTGTGGGCAAAGCACCAACCCACACCAGCGCTCGCCCAGCTATCGACACTACCTGCATCAGGCGCAGAGGCATAGGAAGAGGCACTCGCCCCTGAGGGGTTTGCACCGTTCTTGATGGCGTAGCGATAAAACACGAGTGCGGCCTCTTGGCGTGTCAAGCCCGCATTGGGACGCACGGTACTGCTACCGTCTCCGTCCCCAGTAAAGATACCCTGCTTATAGGCCCAATTCATAGCCGCCGTGTAGTATTGCTTCGAGCTATTATCCCTAAACGGCGTCTCGTTGTTCGCGAAGTTGGCACTGTTCGTCGTTGCGGTAGAGGTTGGGTTTGCACGACGATAGAGAATCGTTGCCAGTTGTCCGCGCGTCAGGAAGTCATTGGGGCCAAAAAGGTTGCCCGTATGTTCTCCCATAAGCTTGTTTTTGACCACATAGCCCAGCCAACCTCCGGTGTATATCCAATCTCTTTGGTAATCAATGTCCGTGAAGTGGTGAACCCTCAGGTAGTCAAGGGCAGCGTCGGCATCAAGGACGCCATGGCTTCCATTTGAGGGTCGGTGCGCCGTGCCGCTGCTCTTGACCGGGCGCGCCGTACTATAGACGGCCTCCTTCACCTGATCAACCGTTGCGGTAGGCACTGCAGAGAAAAGCAGTCCTAAGGTGCCCGAGGCGACAGCCGTCGCCTGACTGCTACCGGAAAGCTTAGTGTAGGAGTCAAAGCTCCCGGTTCCAACAGAGGTGATGCTCACACCAGGTGTGCTGATATCCTTGGCCCCATTGAGCTCGGTATACTCCCAGTCGGTCCCGTCTGTGGTCAGCGCCGTCACAGACATGCATTCATCGAAGTCGGATGGATAGCTGTGTTTATCAACAGTGTTTGGACCTGCGGGGGTCTTTCGGTTGCCACCCGCACACACACAGACGATGCCATAATCATCGAGAGCGCTTTTAATGGTCTGATGTAACAGCTGGTCTCCGTTGGCAGACGATCCAACCCTCAGGCTCATATTGATGGTACGAAGCCCCCACTCGGGATGTTGCCTTGCCATCTGCGCCGCATAGGTAATACCAAGGATGATGCTCGCAGTATTGCCCTTGCCCGCGTCATTTATCACCATCACGGGAAGCACTTGGCAGTTGTATGACGCTCCGGCGATACCGCAACCGTTATTGGACGTCGCAGCAATTATGCCAGCGATGTGACTTCCGTGGCCTACGTTAGACGTTGGGTCCGACGTGCCAAGACTCATGTGCTTGCGGTTCATGGCATCATAGGCATATCCCGAGAGTACGTTGGTAGAGAGATCCTCGTGAGCAGCGTATATGCTTGAATCGAGCACTGCCACAGTTGACCTGTGAGACGAGTCACCGGCATTAGACCATGCCTTTGGCAGGTTGGTGCTATAAGCCCAGTACTGGTTGCGCCGCGCGGTAGGACTGGATACCTTGGCAATGGGATCGTTCACGGCAAAGGAAGACTCAAGTCCTATCTGAGAAGCAAGATCCTCGCCGGACGCATCCTCCTCGTCCCTGTCATCCACGAGCTCATACACGTAGTTTGGTTGGGCGGAGGTGACGCCGTTCACACCCTTGGCAGCCGCGACCGCATCTTCCACGCTCTGTCCCACCGCAGGGCGTGCCACCATCACACTGCTGCCTTCGCTGTCTGTGAGCGTGGCTGTCACGCTCATACCGGCAGCCTCAAGCTGACCCTTGACCTCACGGGCCTCGGCGCTGTCTTTGGTCTTTTCTCCATCAAGGGAGAGAAGACCAAAGCCATCAGAAGATGAGTTCCCAACCGTGACGATAATCCCATCGGTTTCTGCGGCTCCGCTTGACCCTGAACCATCGGACTGTGGGGTGGCCACATCGGACGCCTGGGCTTGCTCGGCAACAGCCACGGTAGGACTCACGGGAAGGCCACCATACAGTAGCACTGCGCTCATGAGCACAGCCAACACTCTCTTTGCACGCAACTTCACACTCATCATCCCTTCCGCAGGAGACGCCTCTTGAGCGCCGATATGGGCCGTACCATTATATTGCCAAGCCGATAGCTGGTGGAGCCTCGCACGGCAGCAACCTCACAAACGGCGGCATCTCTCTCTCGCTCAAGAGACGCGACTTGAGCTTGAAGCCTCTGAACCTCGCTACGCGCACAACCAAGCTCTTGCTCGGTCAAAGACACACTTCGAGGATAACAGTACGTCTTCGGTCGCGTGATCGTGCTATTGGACCGTTTGATCACAACCTTATCGATTGCGGCAAAGAGCTCGCAAAACTCCGCATCGACCAACGCCTGCTGTTGGGCCATCACGTCTGCGACCTCGTCTGCAAAGGACTCGCTCGCGTCAAGGGCAGCGATCAGCGCAACGCGCATGTCCTTTGCGGACGCATCCAAAGAGAGCAGGCGACCCTCTTGTCCGATGGCCGTAAACTGCGCCTCTATCTTGTCATTGTAGTTGAGTCCGACGGCTGGCCTACCAAGCACCATGTGCAAGAGCGAACAGTGCAGGCGCATCGAGAGCGTAGCAGAAGAGCTAGAGATATAACCAAGTATCGTTTCGACCGTGGGTCTCTGACCAATGAGGTAGGCACGCTCCTTGTGTTCCATCAGGTCGTATGTCTGTCTCTGAATGCCCACGTCATCAGTGTCAAGTGGAAGATAGAGCACGCTCACGTCGTGCCTCTCGCACACATCGTCAAGTGCTTGGGCAACGCGAAAGACAAGGTCACGTGGATTGCGATGACAGCTGCGCAGTGATATCACAAGATACGGGCGATCCTGTGCCTTAAGCCAACGCCAGGCCTCCTCGCTATCCAAGAAGGCAACATGCCTATCAACATAGTGCTGGGCACCAAAGGAGAGATCCGCATAGCTACCTACCTGACGAGGGTCAGCTCCAGCTGCCAGGAGCAGGTCGCTCGTGTTTTGGTCCCTCGTAAGAAAGTGCGCACCCACGGCACTCATGAGCTTGGCGTAACGCTGCATGGCAGGGGTGTCCATGGGCCCTCCCCCAATGCCAAGAAAGTACGTTGGGACGTCGTACATACGCGCAAGAGAGCAGATGGCTGCCTGACCTGCTGGGTCAATCCAGGGGTCAAAGGCCAGCTCCGCCTCACCGGCCGTCTGCCCAAGGGGATCGTCAAACATGAGTCCACCACAATAGATGAGGGCGGCGGCACCGTCCAGCCACTCGCAGATGCGATGCTTCTTGTGGGGCTCTGTTGCCTCAAGGCCATGCTGCACGCGGATCTGGTGTGGATCGGCCCCTATGACCAGTACCTCCGCAGAGGGGTAGCGCTCCCTCACACGGGCATGAACAAGCTCGAGCAGCAGGTCATCGCCAAAGTTCTGCGCACCAAACCACCCGTACACCACCACCCTGACCGCAGGTCTTCCAAGGGACCTCACAGGGCCTACAGCTACGGAATCAGCATACGAGAAAAGAGACTCCAACATCTGGTCAGAACTTGGAAGGTCGTCGAGCGCACCCTGCTGCGCCTCATGGGCGACCGTATAGCGCAAAGGGTCTTGCTCAAGCGCTCGAACGACGTCGGTAAGCTCTCCTGAAGGGAAGCGGATAGCCATAGCTTCCAACCATTGCGGCAAGCTCGCGCCCTCCTCAACAAGAAGCAGGCTCCCCTCCTGCATGCGCAGTGCCATACTCGCAGCTGCAGGCAAGGCCTCACCTGCCTCAGGACAAAAGATGACGCTGTACTTTGCCCTGAGACACCAATACGAAAGAGACGAGCCAGTACGGTCACAGCCCAGATGATCCTGCCAACCTTCAGCCAGGGTTACAAGCCCGCCAAGCCCCACTTTCTGTAACAGGTCATCCACCTGCCTGGCCCTCCCTGCGCTCTGGGGCTGCATGACACAGAGACAATCTTGCGCAGCAGCTGGGTCAGCAATACGCATGGCACGATAGTCCTCATCGAGAAATGCCCCCAAAGTCCACGCACCATCCGTGTCGCTAAGCGCAACGCCAACCACCGAGCAGTCCACCTGAGGAAGGATGCAAGCATCAACGCTTGATGTGTCCCACAGTACCATGTCAGGACCAAAGACCTCAGTCATGCGCTGTGCCTGATGAGTTGCATCTGAGTCATGTGTAGTGCAAAGAAGCTGTACCGCGTGCCCCTTCGAGCGCAGAAGCGCAAGGAGACGGCCCCTGGGGCTCGTCTCGCCCCCCACAAGGGAACAAAGGTAAAGGACCCGTGCATAGCGCCCGTTCTCTTTCATCCTATATCCCCTTGTGCCCCTATTTTCTGCCCCTCAGGCAGCGCCTGAGGGCAGTCACAAGCCTACGGATTGCCGATGGTCGCACATCCTGCGTCGCATTAGATGCACGTCGTAGCTCATCGTTGGTACGTGCAAGTTCCTCTTTCGCCATGGTCAGCGAAGAGCTCTCCATACGCAGCCGCTCTATCTCATCACGCTTGCCGGCAAGTAGGTAAAACAAATAGTCCTCGGCTTCAACGCCTTGCGTTGCATCAAAAAAGCGACGGTAACGTCCCCCAAGATAATCACCATCGATCAAATCCTTTGAACTACAGATGTAGTCTTGCCATTCGCGTTGGTAGCCTGTGTAGATGCGATCGAACTCTTGCCTCGAGTGAGCCGTATCCAAGGAATACCAGATCGTGTCGAGGACAAGGTTCACGAGCTGCCGTTTGATATGAACATCATTAAACAGTCCATGCGACTCCCCAAACGCTCTCACGTAGGCAAGCGAGCGAAGACACGTGTCCCCCCTCTCCCCATGGGTAATCGAACCTCCACCGTCACGCCTGTAGTGATAGAGCCGCTGCTCCATAAGAGTGATACGCTGTGCCACAAACAGTGTTTCATAGATAAACGCGAGGTCCTCAGCGGCCTTGAGGTCCTCATGAAAGCGTATGCCACTCTCAGTAAGAAGAGAGCGCCTATAGAGTATGCGCCAGACGTTAGGCGTCGTCAGCTCGGTCGTAAGGCAGGACATGTCACTGAGATTAAACGAGCGCTCAAAGAGATCGTTGTTTCCGCAGATCTCACGAGGAACGTAAGTATCGCTTTTTCCATAGAACTCGTCAAAACCAAATATCGTCATATCCGCAGAGCACGCATCTGCCTTCTGGACCACAAGCTTCAGAAGTTGTTGATCAACGGTATCATCCGCATCGACAAAGAGGAGGTACATACCTACGGCATCCTCTATCCCAGCATTGCGAGCCGCACTGACCCCAGCGTGTTCCAGTGAGAGGATACGCAGGTTTTCATACCGCTTTGCCAATGTGATCAGAAGCTCTGCAGAGCCATCCGTAGAGCCATCATCCACACAGATGAGCTCAAAGGACCTAAGCGACTGCTCCTCGAGTGACTGAACGCATGCCTCCAGATATCGCTTCGCATTGTAGACAGGTATGACCACACTTACACGCGGAGCAGACCTAAATGACTGCATCCTGTTCCCAGTCCCCATACCCCTCCCTTCTCAGGCTATGAGATCAAATGTAAAGGATAGCAAAAGAACGGGCGTCTCCACTATGTGAAGACGCCCGCCCTTACCAGCTTGGACAGTGTCCGTGCTATCTAACGTCTATAACTCAGATTAGACTATGCACCAGCAAGCTTGTTCGGCTGCGCACGAACTGCCATAGCAGCTACCTCAGCACGAGTAATGTCGTTACGAGGATTCAGAAGATTCGTACCAACACCCATGACCTTGTTAGCGACAGCCCATTTCACCGAATCCTCAGCCCAACCATCAACCGCAAAGGAGTCAAGATAGGCGCTCAGGCTAGTACCCGCACCAGACTTATACTGTGCAGGAGCAACATACTTCTCATAGCGAGAAAGCATCGTGGCAACTTCCTGACGAGAGATTGACTGATCAGGCTTATACTCGCCCGTATCGCCATAGCCCTGTACGATCTTAGTGGCATGTGCCCATGCAATGGCCTTTGCATACCAAGCAGAGTCATCGCAGTCAGAGAAATCGGTACGGAACGTTCCTTTCTCATCATGCTCTAGACCCTTTACAGTCTCATTAGCTGTTGTCCCAGCCATATTTAGGAGAATCTGAGCAAACTGGGCACGAGTGAGGTTATCCTCGGGCTTAAAGAGGGTTGCCTGATCAGGATGCGAAGAATCACCCGAATGCCCGTGAACATACCCAAGCTCTTTGGCCTTATAAACCTCTTTGCAGTACCAAGGCAGCGGATCAGAACCCGTGTAGTTCTTAGGGTTGATCACATCAAGGAAGTCCGCCGGGTTAACCCTATCTGTAGCCGTAATGGTCATCTCAGGGGCAGTGATCTCCATGTTAGTGCCACTAGCACTTGGCTTTGAGACAGAGATTTTATAGGTATCGGCCTTATCAAACTTCTTTACCTCCTCACCCTTGCTGTTAGTGATCTTTACAACAGCATCAGCTGGGAGGTCCTTCCAGACCAGATCCCCGTTCGTGTTCTTCTCACCGTCGTTATACCTGATGAATACATCCTCAGGTCCTACGATGACACTACTCTGCCCGTTACCAATACTATCATCTGCAATAGGTTGATCCTTATACTGAGGCTCACTCGCAGGCTTAGATTCATCAAACTGAGGATCACCCTTATAGATCCTCACGTTCCTGAATGGCATGATTGCTTGAATCTTAGCAGGTTCCACCGTAATGGGCACAGATGGGTTCTTGATATAGAACTTCTTGCTCTTGAATGTGAGCGTATAAGAACCAGCATCCTTGATCGAAGTGACAACATTGCCCTTTGAGTCCGTAAAATCAACGGTATAATCCTTATCCGGACCCTCTTCAAGATATCCGCTAGGATGAGCGGCATCCTTGTGTTTAATGCTATATCCAATGCGCTTGGTAATATCGGTACCATCATAAATGGTCTTGATGGCATTCGTTACAACTGGCTGCGCACCCTCCTTCTCCTGGAAGGTTACTATCGCATTTGTATCAGCGTCTACAGAATTATCTGTTACTGTGACACTCATAGTGGCACCCGCACCATATTCATAGTCAGTACCATGCCACAGAGCGGTGACAATGTAATCACCCTTATTACTAACGATACCCGTAACTTGTTTTTGTTCTGTTACGCTCGTATAGTAAACTTTTCCATTTGCAGCTGTAATTTGAGTGGCGATACCATCCTCATTACGAGCTCTGATCAAATTTGGATCCCAGTTCTGACCAAGAGAGGTAATGATATTTACTTTCTGACCATCCATCGGATTGCCGTTATATTCCATAGAAGTGGCATGTGCAACCCTATAAACGTGGTTTTGAGTAAAGTTATATTTTATCTCTCCATCAGTTCCACGATCAAAGTTTTTGTCATTAGGATCCTTTGCTGTAAGCTTAGCGCTATAGGCACCAAGATCCTTGCCAGCAGGCCCGTCATCCTTTCTCCAATCAACGGCCTGAAGCTTTGACGCAAGAGCAGTAGAGCCATTGACGCTCACAAGTTGAACCTTGCTATTGATTGGCGTATCAGCGCCAACGACAACCGATGTACTAAACTGAGCTCCCAATTCTGTTATTGATGAGAGATCAAGCTTATCAACCGTAATTTTAATCGGCTGAGCTTTGAAAGTGACACCATCTCGTGGTGACAACTTTGCATAATAGACACCCGCATCAACAGGCGGCGTTGGTAGCGCCTGTGATGGATCTGCAAGATCAGCGCCCTCTTTGAAGTACTGGACCACATACTGGCTATCTGTAAGAGCTACACCACCAGTCGTCTTAAAGACGATCTTTTGTGGTGCTGCGTTGTACGTAAAAGTGGTTGAATTATCCTCTTTATTCCATGCTTGTGTGTCATCTACATTAATAGCGGTTCCGGCCACGCTAAAAGGATGTGCGGCTGTACCACCCTTATAGGCACCATCAATCGCAGTTACAACAAGCTTATACTCACCAGAATTATTTTTTACTGTATCTTCATCAACGGATAGATCAGCACTGTTTTTATATGTAACGGTAAAGAAGAGATTCTTCTTCTTCTTGTTGCCTTTGATATACGCAACCTCGTCGTAGTACCTACCAGTCTCCGTATCCTTTTTGAGCCTCATGTCATGATCAGGATTACCATCAATGGGAACCTTAATATAACCCATATCATCTGTAGGAAGCGATCCCAAAGGGATATTGGTAGTGCTAAGTGGGTTGCCATCTTTATCATAAAGTGATATTTCAGCTTTACTAAAAAGTTGGGATGGGCTAAGAGACTGAAGCTCTGCATCATCAGCCTGAGGCTCTACATCTTCTGCCTGGAGCTCTACGTTGCTATCGGAACTCGTGTCGGTTGCAGTACCCTCCGCAAAGGCTGCCGCAGGCACCATACCAGTCGCCATAATACCAGCAAGCACGCTTGCTGCGACCTTCTTGGAGACCGGCACAACTCCGTTCTTCTTTTCTACCATTCCTGCCCCTTTCTAAGAGCAAACACTGCCTACCATCACTGGTAAATCAGGACTATATCGCTTGTTCCCCCATCGTGCAAGCAAAACCCAGTTCTTTTTTTGGCATCTTAGGACAATTTCATTTTATTTCCTTAGTTGATCTGACCATAAGCGATTACCATGTGAAGACACCATGTAAACAGCAGGTCAAGGACCATGCTATGCCATCATGGCTCGCCGATGCCCACCAACGTGGCCCTGTCAAGGAGCTCTCTGGGAAAGTTTCCCACGTTTGCCGTCGTGACGACCGACTGGATGGTGCCCTGCACGAAGTCCATCATGGCCACAGAGCGCCTCTCGTCAAGCTCGCTCATGACGTCATCGAGCAGGAGCAGGGGCCTTGTTCCCACGACCTCAAAGGAGAGCTTGACCTCGGCCATCTTGAGCGCCAGCACGACTGAGCGCTGCTGTCCCTGCGAGGCGAAGGCGCGGGCGTCCCTGCCGCCAATGGTAAAGCCCAGGTCGTCGCGGTGCGGACCGACAAGGGTCTGGCGCCTTCTGAGCTCGTCGTGCCGACGCCTCTCCAACTGCCTGAGGATGAGGTCCCTGAGCTCGTCTTTGGAGAGCCCTGCGAGCTCCTCCTGGCTCCCGACGGAGGCAACGTAGGTGCAGTCGAGCCGCTCGCCACCCGATATCCTCTCGTAGATGTCCCTCACGTGCGAGGAGAGGCGCCTAAAGAGGCGAAGGCGCGCAAAGAGCAGGGCCGCACCGCAGAGCGCCACGGACTCGTCCCAGACCCCGAGCAGGCCAGGATCGACGACGTCCTCCCTGAGCAGGCGGTTTCTCTGTGTGACCGCACGCTCGTAGGCCGCAAGCACCCTCCCGTAACCCCGGTTTGCCTGCCTGCCAAAGTCATCGAGCTCGTCTCTTCGGTGGGATGCGCCGCGCTTTACGAGCGAGAGGTCATCCGGGCAAAAGAGGACGCTCATCATCGTCTCGGGCAGATCCGCCGCGTGGCAGCGCTTGCCGTTTCTCTCAAAGTGGCGACGCGTCCCCTCGACCTTGCAGCAGACGTCTATCACGCGACCGTCACCCTCCAGGCGCGCCGACGCGAGCGCCCTTCCCTGACCCTCGCGCACGAGCTCCGCAGGCCTCGGGTGCCTAAACGACCGTCCCGATGTCAGCGTCTGCAGGGCCTCGACGACGTTGGTCTTACCCGAGGCGTTGCGGCCATGAAGCACCGTCATGCCCTCGCCGAGCCCTATGGCCCTGTCATCGAAGTTTCGCCAGTCGCGCAGCGAGAGGCTCCTGACGAGCAGCACCTGTGCTACATCCTGACCGGCATCAGCAGATAGAGGTAGTTTATCTGCCCATACGACTTGAAGATGCCCGGCTGCATGGAGCTCTGGAGCTCGAGGCAGATCTTCCTGTCGGACCCGCTTGCGTTCACGCAGTCGAAGACGTAGTGGTAGTTGAGGGCTATCGACACGCTCTCACCCTCGGCTTCGACATCCATCGTCTCGGCCGAGTCCCCCTGGTCGGGCGAGGAGGCAGAGAGCCTCATGAGCCTGCCGTCGACGTCTATGTCAAAGCGCACCGAGGAGTTTGACTGCGTGATGACAGAGACGCGCCTCAAGGCGGCGGAGAGCCCCTCGACGTCGATCGTGACGGAGGTGTTGCAGGTCGAGGGCAAGAGCTGCTTGTAGTTTGGGAAGCTCCCCTCGATCTTTCGGGCGATGTAGGTTGTGTCGCCAAACGCGAAGACGACCTGGTTCTCGGTGGTGCCTATCATGATGGTGTCGCTGTCTGAGGCAAGCGTCATCACGTCGTGGAGGGTTGTCCCCGAGACGATGGTCGTAAAGGCCTCATCGGCGCTTGAGGTCTGCGTGTGCGAGTCGCAGACCGCAAGGCGGTAGGCATCGGTCGCAACGAGGCGCACCGTGTTCTGCTCGACGGAGAGCAGCACGCCGGAGAGTATGGGCCTGGAGCTGTCCTTTGACGTCACCTTGTAGACCTTGTCCACCATCTGGGCAAGAAGCACGCTCGGAAGCTCGATGGAACGTTCAAGGGAGTAACTGGGAAACTCAGGGAAGTCCTGCGCATCAATGGTGTTGAGACGAAAGGTCGACTTGGCGCAGGTGATGGTGAGCACCCTCTCTCCTCCCTCGAAGTTCACCACGGCGTCCGCAAGGGTCTTCACGACGTTTTGAAGGACCCTGCCCGAGACCACGGTCTGCCCACCCTCCTCGACGTTCGCCGCCAACTTATGGCGAACCGATATGGTCAGGTCAGTGGATTGGAGCTCTATCACACCTGCGGTGGCGCTGATGTAGATACCCGAGAGGATGGGAAGGGTCGAGTTGGAGGCCATTCCCTTCGCCACAATGGAGAGTGCTCGCTCAAGGAACGACTGGCTTACCGAGAACTTCATCTTCAACCCTTTCCGCGACGGTCTGTCTTTAATAGTACTTACTATATATAAGAGCGTTATCAATAATAACGACTGTCGAATTGTAGAAAGGTCCACGTTCCCACAGATGGAGGGTTTGTCTCCGTTGCCCGCGAGCTTCTTGAGAATCGACGCTCTCGACAGGGGCGGGCGTAGGCGCGCTCGCTTGGGCGGTGGGCGGTGGGTTTTCGAGGTCTGCCGAAAGGATATCTTCACGACTTTCGACAGGCCTGGCAGCACGAAGGAGACACCCACTGTCGCAATAGGGGTAGCCGCTGGTCCTATCCCTTGTCGATGATGCTGTCCTTGAGCGTCTCCACCCGGTCGAGGAAGATCCGATCCTCCTTTAGGGTGGCGTCGACCCACGAGATGCTGTGCTTGACGGTCGCGTGGGTACGCCCGCCGAACTTCTTGCCGATGTCTGCCAGGGTGTTGTCCGTGAGCTCGCGTGAGAGCCAGATGCCCACGTGCCTGGGCTCCATGAGCTCCTTGTTGCGCTTCGAGCCGACGAGGTCCGAGTGCGACACGTCGTAGTAGGTCTCGACGGCCTTCTGTATCTGTCCCACGCTCACGGTGCGCTGACCATTTGGCCACTTGCTGTTTGCGAGACGAACGATGTCCTCTCTGTTGAGCGTCCCGCCCTTCTGCTCCTTGCGCGTGGCGTTCATGAGGCAGGTCTGGACAAATCCCTCGATGACGCGGATGTTTGTGCCTGAGCGCTCGGCCATGAGCTGGCGCATGTCCTCCGAGATGGTGCCCGACATGCCTGCGACGTGCTCCTGCTCGCTGTCCTGGTGCATACGCTCGTAGAAGGCGTTTATGAGGTTGAGCTTGAGCTCGTAGTTGGGCACCTGGATGCTCACGGTGACGCCCGAGTCCATGCGGCTCGTGTCGCGCTCGTCGAACTTGCTGTCGCCCATGCCGAGCTGCGAGGGCGAGCGGTCGGCGGCGAGCACGATCTGCTTGTCCCTGGCCGTGAGGGCGTTGAAGGTCTCGAAGAAGAAGCGGATGGAGCCTGCGGCGGTGTGCATGTTCTGGACGTCGTCGATGATGAGGATGTCGACGTTCTGGTAGTTGTTCGAGAGGGCACTCTTCGCTGAGGTTTCCTTGTTGTTCGAGGCGATGCGGTAGTCCTCGACAAACTCCCCTGCCGTGCGGTAGACGCAGAGGCGGGAGGGATCGTTGAGGACGACGTAGTTCTGTATAGCGCGCAGGAGGTGGGTCTTTCCCAGCCCGCTCTTGCCATAGATGAAGAGCGGGTTGTAGCCCTTGTTCTCGCCGTCGGCCACCTGCTTGGCCGCCTCGAAGGCGAGCATGTTCTCCTCGCCGGCGACGAAGCGCTCGAAGGTGAGCTTTGAGCCCGCCAGGTCTTGCGCACTGTCGGCAAAGGCGCTCCTCGCCCGCTCGACGGCACGTCTGCGCCTGTGCTGGGCTGTGGTGTCCGGCGCACTCATGAGCCCAGCTTCTTCGCTCGTCACCTGGGCGATCGTCTCGACGGATTGGGGACCCTCGGCCTGGGAGAGCTCAACGACGAGTCCCACCGGCTGGAAGGCCGCCTCAGAGAGACACTCCTCGATGATGGGGGCCTGCTGTAGGATCTTTCGTCGTGCGAAGCCAAGAGAGGTCGAGATGGTGATCGTTGAGCCGTCAAAGGGGGCGACCTTGCAGCTCCTAAGCATGGCCAGGGTGGAGGGGCCGACCTTTTTCTTTGCGAGGAGCGTGAGCATGTCGTGCCACAGGACCTGTGCGTCGTCTTGCGTTGAGTCCATGATCCCCCAGACTTGGAGCGCCGTGTGCGCATTGCCAGTGTTGAAAAGTCAGAGCGAAGCCTAAGTATATGATGAAAACTGGTGTCTGTGAACGGGTTCAGTGTGGGTTTTTGGTAGTTGAGGGCCGCCTCTGGGTTCTGTGGTCAGGTGGGTCATCGCCCCATGCCTGCGACTATGGCCTGGCCAGAGGCGGTGAGGCTGCGCTTCTGCTCTCCCCTGCGCTTGGCGATGAGCCCCATCTCCTCGAGGGCCTGCAGCTCGCGCGTCCAGGTGGGCTGGGAGTGGCCAAAGCGGCGGGTAAGCTCGGTGGGGCCGACGCTCGCATGCTCGGCGAGATATGAGAGTATCGCGCGTCCGCGCTCGCTGAGCGCGATGGCGGGCTGGGAGGGTGCCTGGGGGGTGGTCTCTTGGCGCGTGGTCCCTGCCATCGGCTGCGGGTAGGTGGGCGCACCTGGCTGCCAGTACGGTGCCTGCTGTGCCTGCTGCGGGTACGCTTGGGGCGCAAGCGGCTGGGACAGAATAGGATAGGCCTGGTAGATGGGGTACCCCAGCTGCTGTGGCAAGACGGGTGGTGGGGGTGACTGGATTGCTTGTCCGAAGGCCTCGACCTGTGACGGGCCCTGGGGAGGCGCCGAAAAGACGCTTGAGGCGGGGTCGCTCCCATCGCCTCTTGCGACGGCCGATATGGTCACGATGGTGCCTCCCGCCATGTTGTCGTCTATCGTGAGGGAGCCGCCCTTGTCCTGCATGTACTGCTGCACGTAGGGAAGGCCTGAGCCAACACCCCTGATGTAGCGCCTCATCTCCTCGGTGGCCGAGGTCGTCCCGTACTCGAGGGCCCGCTCCTTCTCCTCTATCCCCGGTCCCTGGTCGCTAAAGCGAATGGTGTCTCCCCTGTCGAGGATGCTGATCGTGGGCTGCCTGAAGTAGGAGTGGATGAAGTTCTCAACGACCTCGCGGATGACCATGAAGGGCAGGGTCCCCCCCTGCTCCTTCGAGAGGCGCGACACCGTGGCCGTGATTTCCTCAAGGTAGTCCCGTATATCCTTGGGTTCGATGACGATGACGCGAGGCGCGGCGGAGGGGTCGTCGTAAACGGCGACTCGGGCGGGGTAGCGAACTTCGAGTGGCTCCCCCTGTCCTGCCTGCCCGCAGGACGATGCCATGGTGGCCGATGCCCCAGCGACTGACGCCTCAGAGGTCGGCGTAACGCCTGTGCCACCTTCTGACTGCTCGACGAATGGGTAGAAGCTGCGTGACAACGATCTACCTCCCTTTCAACATCCATTCGTCATTGATGAAAACTTTCATTCGTGAATGGACGTGCATGAAAGTTCTCAACATCTCCCGCGTTTCCCTAATACATTCTGCCTACTACTCTTTTGAGGAAAGAATATTCTAGCATGTGGTACGACTTCGTGAGCGATATATGAATGAATCCATTCATGCATGGCTGTTTTCGTATGGTGCATCCTTTCAGATTTTGCAAGCTGGGAACCGTCGGGGTACCGGCTCTGACGTGGACGAACGGTGATTCATGCGCTTCCGCCCGACCCCAATTGACAGAGACTGACAAAGACCTCTATACTTTCATAGCTTATTGACATTAGGCACTTTTCCCAGGAGGGTTTTGAAATGAAGCGTACGTACCAGCCTAATAAGAGGAAGCGCGCGAAGACTCACGGATTTCGTGCCCGCATGGCGACGAAGGGTGGTCGTGCCATTCTCTCTCGCCGCCGCGCCAAGGGTCGCAAGCAGCTTACCGTCTAGTTCGCTATGAGGACCATCAAGTCTAGGCGTGACTTTGAGAGGGTCTTCTTTGGCGGAAGACGTGCGAACCATAGGCTCGTACGCATGACAGCTCTCGTGGATGATGAAGGCGGCTTGGGAAGGGTCGCCTTCGTTGCGCCTAAGCGGCTCGGAAACGCGGTGTTTAGGAATAGGTGCAAGCGGGTGCTCAGGGAGGCGGCGCGCTTGAGTGGGCTTCCTGAGGACATGAGCGAGGTAATCCTCGTGGCGACACGTGCCACCTTCGCGAGCAGTCCCGCCGACGTCTCGAGGGCTATCGACACGCTCATGAGGCGCCTTGGTATCCGTCAGGCGGATGGGGTCTCGATATGATGAAAGAGGCTCTGATTAGGGGCATAGGGTGGTATAGGAGGTGTGTGTCTCCTCTGCTGAGGAGCCACTGCATCTATTCTCCTACCTGTTCTGAGTATGCGTCTGAGGCCATAGAGAGATACGGTGCCATACGGGGAGGCCTGCTTGCTGCGAGGAGGATTCTTCGATGCAACCCGTTTCATAGAGGTGGATTTGACCCCGTCCCCTAGTGGGCCGACCCAGGAGGAACTATGTGGGATGCGATTTGTAACCTATTGAAGACCGTCCTTGCCGCCATAGAAGGCTTCTGTGGCGACTGGGGACTGGCCATCATCATCCTGACGATTATCATCAGGCTGCTCCTCATACCGCTTATGACGCGCTCAACCGAGGCATCCGCTCACATGCAGGTGCTCCAGCCCAAGTTAAAGGAGATCCAGACCAAGTACGCTGATGATCCCGTACGTCAGCGCGACGAAATGCAGAAGCTTTATACCGAGAACAAATTTAACCCGCTTGGTGGATGTCTTCCTATCCTTTTGCAGATGCCGATATTCTTTGCCCTGTTCACCGTTACGCGTGAGGTTGGTGAGGAGGCGCACTTCTACGGTATCCTACCCTCGCTTCAGTACTCAGCCTCGAAGGCTTTTTCCGAGTGGGGTATCGCAGGTGGGTGGGTCTACGTTCTTCTTGTCGTCGTGTTTGGCGTGCTTACCCTTATCCCCATGCTCATGAATCTCAAGAACATGGAGGGCGAGCAGCGCTCCCAGAGTCTTATCATGGGTGTCATGATGGCGATCATGATGCTCTGGGTTGGATGGGGCCTGCCCTCGGGCGTCCTCCTCTACTACGACACCTCGGCCCTCTGGCAGGTCGTGCAGCAGAAGCTCGTGACCCAGCGGGTCATGGATAGGGCAAAGGCAGAGGCTCAGGCAAAGCTTGACAAGCAGCCCGTGGAGGTCGAGGTCGTCCGCAAGGAACACAAGCCGAGGCCCAAGAAGAAGGCCAAGGCATGAACCGATAGGGGTCTGACTTTAGTTAGACGGAGGTAATAATGGAAGTTGAGGAGTATGGACACGCCGAGGGTGCCGAAGACGTCTCCACGGATATTGAGCAGGCCACAGAAGACGTAGCCTCGAACGTGGCCTCGAATGTGAATGAGGATGAGCTAACTGCCATTCGCGAGCGCTTTGAGGCGGGCAAGACGTTGTCAGAGAGTGATATTGACCGTATTGCCGATGTCGCACTGTCCTATGTCAGGAATCTACTTGCCTTTTTTGGTGAGAAGCAGACGAGTACGATGGTGACGAGGGGGAACTGATCCTCGACGTGAGTGGTGGTGATCTTGCCGTCCTCATTGGTCGTCACGGTCGTACACTCGATGCTTTGCAGATGCTCGTCAACTCCTATATGAGCAACACGATACACTTCCATTATCCCGTTGTGATTGACATAGAGGGATACAAGATGCGTCGTAAGCAGAAACTTGTTGCGCTTGCAGGCTCTGCGGCATCGCGTGCGATCAGGCAAAGGGGAGAGATTCGCCTCGCTCCCATGAATGCCTATGAGCGCAGGATCATACACCTTGCCCTTGTTGACAACGAGGAGGTCATGACCCATTCTGAGGGAGAGGATCCGCAGCGTCGTGTTGTCGTAACCTACGTGAGGCCGCAGTAGTCCTTACTTGATTGTGCGGCTTTGATCTGGCTTGGTCTTGGGGTCACGTGATGAGGGAGGGGTATGTACCCCTCCCCTTTTTGTAATCTGTCACGGCGGCACTGGATGGGTGGTGGCGTCCAGGTGGGGTGCGGCGCCGACGGAGCCCCCACTGGACGGCTAATGGTGCCGACGGATGGCTGACGCCACCGACGGGCCCCGCCAGACACGAAACCCCCCGCCAGCCTCCCGGGCACTTTGGGAGACGGCCCAACTGGGCAAACGCCGCCGGGGAACCCCCCGCCAGATTCCGGGGCACTTTGCGTTCGCCCCCTGCCCTCGGGCCGGCGCCGACGGCGGTCGGCGCCGGGTGGTGATACAGCTCAGCGCGTCAGGGTTGTATGTCGATTTGAAAAGGTCACTTATCGTTGTTCACCTCGGACAGAATCCTTTTCAGCTCGTCGGTTGTCGGCAACACGGTCTTGTACTTGCTGGCAAATATCTACTCGTTGTTCGCGAGCAGCATAATCTTCATCACCGCGTCGTTCTTGTCTTGGCAGAGCAATATGCCTATGATCGGGTTCTTGTCAATTAGCCTCACTTCGCAGTCGTAGTAGTGGACGTACATCTGCATTTGCCCGATGTCTGGTGTGTGAGCTTGCCCAGCTTCAGGTTGAACAGTACGAAGTGGCGCAGCAGGCGGTTGTAGAAGATAAATCTACCTTGAAACGGTCTTCCTTGTAGATGAATCGCTGCTAGCGCTCGACGAATGCGAAGCTGCGCCCTAGTTCCAACAGGAACCCCTGCAAATGGTTGATGATGTGCATCTCCTAGCTTGGTTTCGGACATAGTGAGAAGGACGGGCGGGTTGAGAGATCTGCGAGCTAGACCAGTAACCGCATTCCAGCCGATGAACCTGGGGCTATTCGTTGTGGCGAGTCGTCGTGACTGCAAGCCTCACGTCGTTTGATTTATCTGTGCCGCCAGCCCATCCCAGGGAGATACTGATTTTGGATGGTGTTTGCTCGGAAGCCTTGGAAGAGTTCAGATGCTTCTGTCTGTATTATGCCCTCTCCCCCGTTCACTCTGGTTGTCAAGCGAGAAGTTGGTGGAAGGGAAGCTAGGTGCGGGCGTCGCGCCTCCTCGGCCTCTCGACGCCCCCCGGCATGGGCCTGAACTTGCCCGTCGCCAGGTCGCAGGGGAACAGACCCCTGGCACCCACTCCGGTAGATCCCACGCGCCCTGTCCACCACGCGGCCGAGGTAGACCCGGTCCTCCTTCGCGGCCTTGGTCCTTTCCCCCGCAGGCCTGACGATCGCCGCGCGCCCGCTTCCGCCCGCGACGTCGTGGCCGATGTACATGCCCGCCTCCTGTGGAATAAGTGGAAATCTTCGCCCGGCTCTTTAGGGCCGTGTTCAGATGGTTCATGTAGGAGGGGTCGGAAAGATGGAGCTTGCACTGATCGTTAAGCTCCGATTGAGCACAATTTTAATTAGACACAAATCTGATATAATTTGTGTCAAAAAATTATATCTACTTCGATCCGTGTACGGGGTGGTCGCCGAGCACGGGCCTCATGGCGTACCCCTCGGGGTGCTTGGCGTCGGAGTCCCCTGCAGCTCGGCGAACTTGCAGACCCTATGGTGCTCCCGTACGACACCTCTCCCCGTACGCCCGGCTCGCGCCTTGCGTTCGGGGCGATGTGCGTGATCGTCTGGATGCCCCGCGCTGGCGGCCTCGGCCCCGCGTGCGCGGCGAGCGCCGACTGCGCTCGCGTCTCGGCGGGGTGCCCCAGCCTGCACGACTCCAAGCACGCGAGACTCGCCATCTATGCACGGTCGTCGCTGCCTATCGACGCCAGCCTGCCGCTGTGGACCGCATCGGAGAGCGTTGCGCCTGCTCGGTCCCGGTCCTCACTACGAGCCCGGGCGCCTCCCTGTCGCCCTCCGTGAGCTCCGGGGTCTCTGGTGTCCTTGGCATGCCAGCCTCCCTACGGACGTGTCATCGCCATATCACCATCATGCGGCAAGAAGATCTATCATGCCACTATAGACTTCAGGAACGATATACTAGATAATTCCCGCCTTCTCGAAGTGCTTCCTCATGACCTTCAAGGAGACGAGGGCGCCCGTCAGGCTCGTCGCCACCGTAAGGACGGCCATCCCTGCGTACATGGGACCCGAGAACAACGCTACGAACTGCGCCATCGCCTCGTCGGTGAGCCGCAGCATCTCCTGGCGCTCGGAGAGATATTGAGCGGCGGAAAGGTATATGGAAAGGGTGAAGAGCGCCGACTGCAGCGTGCAACCGACGACGTAAGCCGCGACGAGGCCTTTCCTATTTCCGTACCCGATGCGTGTGGCGACCGCCTCCGCGACGGCCCACCCCGCCATGCTGCCGAGGACGCCGAGGACGTTCGCCGCCATCAGGCCGGGCAGCACGTTTACAGTCCCCATGATGAGGAAGGTTCCGGGCTTCTTGACCTTCGCGGCAAGGAGCAGATAGGCTATCGATGTGAAGAAGCAGACTATGGGTATGTTGGCGACCGTCCCCACGACGGTGAGGCCCGCGATGCCTCCCACCACGAAGAAGATCAGAAGGGACAATGCCCCGAAGACGCCGATGGATACCAGGTCGCGGGGCCCTACGGCCGAGATTCCGCTTTTCTTCATGACAGGTCCTTTCTTTTTGTTTCTCATCAAGACAGATACGCTCTGACAAGATGCGCCCTCACCTGGGTTTTCGTTATCGCGGACCGAATTGGAGCCACGCAAGCACCCCGATCGACGCGAGGGTAAGGGCGGTCACGACAGCGTCTCTCACCCCGAAGGACAGGGGATGCAGCATCGT
>ERZ773073.540-NODE-540-length-19362-cov-43.278500_pt1 | contig 19362 bp, 13 predicted proteins | sample MGYA00580616_ERZ773073 | MGnify/ENA primary metagenome ERZ773073 (study PRJEB29015, sample SAMEA2737960) | human oral metagenome | biome: human oral; feature: human-associated habitat; material: dental | place: China | collected 2131 ...
AGATGTTGGCCCCCAGGAAGGAGATGACGGCATTGATCGCCACCAGCGCCACGATCCCCGAGGTGTCCCGTCCGAAGCGCCGCTGCACGATGAACATGGCCGAGAACAGGCCGAAGACCGCTCCCGAGGCGCCCACTGTCAGCGTGAGCCAGGACTCCGTGCCGGCCAGGAGATGATCGAGGTCGGTCCCGTCCTCGCTAACGCCCTCGAACCCCGAATAAGCGGCGGCGTACTGCCCCTTCTTGACGCGCGCATCCGGTTTCAGCTCCGCCAGCGCGGGGTGGAGCTCGGCTTCGGAGGTTCCGGCGACGCCGTGAGGCGGCCAGGTATCGATGAAGTCCGGTGCGGACGAGAAGTGCGAGCCGGGGTCGATGTGCCAGTCCTGCGTGGTGACCACCATCCGGTAATCGCCGCGGTGGGCGGCCACGTAGTCCGCGACGCGCGCGGCGACGGCGTCGCCGCCGGCGACGGCGAGCGCACCGCCCTCGCAGAAGGTCGGTTGAACATCGACGACGATCAGAGCGCGGACGGTCGGTGCAGGATCTATGGCACTGCTCTCTGTCATGACACCACCTTAGCGGAGGTGGCGGTCATGTCCAAGATCGCCCGCAGGGCTTTCCGCAGAATCTTCCGGGACGGCGTGCTCACCTCCCGCGGTCGGATCCGTCTCCCGCAGGGCGAGGGCGGCCCGGTACACCTCGTTGGGGCGCAGTCCAGTCCGTTGAGCCGTCCATCCGGCGGCCGACTTCAGCCTCATTCCGCCGTCGGCCAGTTCCAGAGCCTCCCGGGCGGCCGAATGCGGGTCGGCGGCGAGGGCCGGGGCCCCGGCGACGACGATAACGACTTCTCCCAGGACCGCCTCGGCGGTCGCCTCGACGAGTTCGCCCAGGGTCGCCCGCCGCACCTGCTCGTGAGTCTTGGTCAGCTCTCGGCACAGCGCCGCCCGACGCCGGGCCCCGAAGGCCCGCACCATGGCGTCCAGGGTGTCGCGAGTGCGGCGCGGGGATTCGAAGAAGATCATGGTGCGCCGCTCGGCGGCCAGGGCGGTCAGGGCGCGGTGCCGTTCACCGCGCCTGCGGGGCGGGAAGCCCTCGAAGCAGAAGCGGTCGGTGGCCAGGCCGGACAGCGCCAGGGCCGTCAGGACCGCGGAGGGGCCGGGCGCGACCGTGACGGGCACGCCCGCCTTATCGGCGGCGACGACGAGGCGGTAGCCCGGGTCGCAGACCGAGGGCATGCCGGCGTCGGAGACCACGAGGACGCGGGCGCCGCCGCGGGCCGCCGAAACGAGCTGGGCGGCCCGGTCGCGCTCATTGTGTTCGTGGAAGGACACGAGACTGGCGACGACGCGAATGCCCGCGCGCTGAACGAGGGCGCGCAGGCGGCGGGTGTCCTCGGCGGCGATGATGTCGGCGGTGGCCAGGGCGCGACGCAGACGGTCTGTGAGGTCTCCCATATTTCCGATCGGCGTGGCGGCCAGCGTAATAGCGCCGGGACGCAGGGCAAGAGGGTCGGCGCAAGGGCCGACGCCGTCGTCGGACTGCGCGGAAGACGTGGCGTCACTCATGGGCTCAGTATGGTCACGGATTTAGACTCGCCGCCGTGAGCCACTCCCGTGACGCCCTGCCCAGCCCCTCCGACAACGTGCCGGCCCCGCCGACCGAGACGGAGCCGCCCGTCAATCCGGACGGGGCATCACCCTCGGTCACGACGACGGATTCCAACGAGGACGCCGAAACCGGAAACACTGAGAACGAAGACCCCGAGAACGGCCCCTCCCCCGAGGACGCCGAAACCGGAAGCACCGAGAACGAAGACCCCGAGAGCGAGCCCTCCCCCGAGGACGCCGAGATCGAGGAGACCGAAACCGGAGGTGCACCGGACGAGACCGCCGAGACCACCGGGACCACGGATGACGCGGCACCGGCTCCCGTTCCCATGATGGTGGACTACGACCTTATGCCCGACCCCGTCGTGCCGCCGTCCGAGTGGGACAATGCGGTCGGCGTCGTGCCGGAATCTGTGACGACGCGGTTCCTCACCCGTCCGTCCGGAGCCGGGGCCTCCCTCTCCCCGCTCTCGTCGCGGAGGCAGGACCAGCTGCGTCGTCGGCTCGGGCTGAGGCCGGGGAACTGGGTCCTGGAACAATCCGTGCGCATCAACGGCTGGATCGCCACCGGAGTCGTGACGCTCATCGCGGCCCTGACCAGACTGATCGGTCTGGGGCACCCCGACCGGCTCATGTTCGACGAGATCTACTACGTCAAGGACGCCTACGCCCTGTGGCACAACGGGTACGAGTCGGTCTGGTCCGACAACGCCGACGAGCTCTTCGCCAAGGGCAACTTCTCGGCGCTGACCCTCGAGCCCGCCTACGTCGTTCACCCGCAGCTGGGCAAGTGGCTCATCGGTTTGGGAATGGAGATCTTCGGCCCGGGCAATCCCTTCGGCTGGCGCTTCATACCGGCGGTCGCCGGCATCCTCACCGTGTTCCTGCTGGCGCGACTGACCATGCGGCTGACGCACTCACCGCTCCTGGCGGGCCTGGCGGGGTTCCTCCTGGCCATCGATGGCACCGGGATCACGGAGTCGCGCATCGGCCTGCTCGACATCTTCATCGGCTTCTTCGCGCTCCTGTCCGTTTACTGCCTGATGCGCGACCGCGAGTGGTTCCGCACTCGCCTGGCGGGCGGACTGGACGGCGCGCACGTCGGTTCCTGGGCGCCCCTGCCGCTTGTGCGGCCCTGGCTCCTGGCGACCGGCGTGTGCCTGGGCCTGACCTGCTCGATCAAGTGGTCGGGCGTATACCTCCTGGCCGCCGTCGGGATCCTCACCGTCGTGTGGGACCTGACGGCGCTGCACCGCATCCGGGCGCGCAGCTGGTTCCTCGACGGGATCCTGCACCGCGGTATCCTCGACTTCCTCCACCTCGTCCCCGTCGCCCTGGTGGTTTACGTGCTCGGGTGGTGGTCGTGGTTCACCCACGCCCGCTCATTCGACCGCAACTGGGCGGCCACTCAGCGCCTCAACGGCGATCTCGTGCGCGGCTGGCTGCCCGACAGCCTCAACAGTCTGCTCGAGTACCACCTGTCGATGTACAACTTCCACACCCACCTCGAGGAGTTTCACCCCTACATGTCCAAGCCCATTCAGTGGCTGGTGCAGTGGCGGCCGACCTCCTTCTACTGGGCCGACGAGCGCGAGCTCGCCGGCGCCCGCTGCGGGACCGGCAAATGCGTCCAGGCCATTACGTCGATCGGGAACATCCCCGTGTGGTGGTCGGCCATTATCGGGCTCGTCTTCTGCGTGCTGGTGCTGGCCCTCCGCAACAGGGACTGGCGGGTCTGGGCGGCCCTCATCGGGTACGTCGGCCTGTACCTGCCGTGGTTCATCTACAGCAACCGCACCATCTTCAACTTCTACACGGTGGCCTTCGCGCCTTTCGTGGTGCTCGCACTCACCCTGTGGCTCGGTGCGATCTCCGGACTCCTTGAGCCCGTGCCCGGTTCCCGTCTGGCGGTGGCGGAGGATGTCGCCCTGGCCTCCGGGAGAATTGGCGAGGGCCGACCGTATCCACGCGGATTCGTGGCGCGGCTGCTGGGATTCGGCGGACGGCCGACGCGTCGCGGTCTGCCGGCCGAGTGGACGGGGGTGCCGGCGTGGCGCACGCGTGCCGAGGGACTGTGGGTTCTCGCCGCCGTCGTCATCGCCGCCACGATCTTCGCCGTGCTGTGGTGGCCGATCTGGACCGGCCAGACGGTCTCCTACGACTTCTGGCACTGGCACATGCTGCTGCCATCCTGGGTCTGAATCGACCCGACCGCGGGCGTGCCCGCGTGCCACACATCCCGGAATCGTCTCTCGTGGGCGCCCTCTCTGTGAATCGTTTCGGGTTTGATGGGGGCGGTGATGACGGGGGGCACTGCCGCGGGGCTTGGGGAAGTGCTCGTTGGAGTTGCGCGGGCGGCGGCGGCATCGACCAGGGCCTGGCCTCCACTCTGCGCGACGTCCCGCCCGTCCAGATGCCGGCGGTCGGTGCGCTCCTGGCCGCCTCCCTCGTGTCGGTGCTCGTGCGCCGCCGGCGCCAGCTCTCCGGCGGTGCCTTCGACGAGGGCTCCGGTGAGCTCGAGCGGCTCCTGCGTGTGGGTGCTGATGAGCGTCGCGCCCAGCGCCTCAACGCCATCCTGCGCTCCCTGGACTCGATCCCCGGCAGTCCCCGCCCCTACGCCGTCGCCATCGACGACGACGCCTGCTACCTGCGCTTGGCCCGGGCGGTTCCCGAGGCTCCCGCCCCCTGGCGCGTGCAGGAGGAGGGTCTCACCTGGGTGATGCGTGCCGGTCAGGAGCCGGCCCCCACCCCGAACGGCTCCCTCCTACCGGGCCTGGTGACTGTGGGGCGTATCCCTAGTGGCGCCGACATCCTCATCGACCTGGCCTTCGCCGATGGTGAGGTCGCCGTCACCGGTGACCCCGCCATGGCAGCGGAGGTCGTCACCGCCCTTGCCCTGGAGCTGTGCACCAACCCCTGGTCCCAGGAGGCCGTCGTCGTGGGTGCCGGTCTGCCGACATCGCTGCGCGAGGTGGCCGGCGGACGCATCCAGTCCCCGGAGGCCCTTCTGGCGAGCAATCCGTTGCCCGGCCGGGTCGACGTCATCACTGGCCGTCGCCCCGGAGCGGCTACCACTTTCGTCCTCGTGGGCAACGGCGAGGCCACGCCGAGTCTGCCGCCCGGCGGTGACTACGCCGTCGTGCGCACCGGCGGGGACGGTCAGGCGCGCTGGACCATTGATATCGATGCCTCCGGCACCGCCCGGATCGAGCAGCTGGGCATCGCCGTGCGGGCCACTCGCGCCACCGAGAACGAGGTCCTGGCGTTGGCGCACCTCTTCGGCCCGGCCCAGGTCACCGACGACGGCACGCGCCCACCCATCCCCGATCCGCCCACGCCGCCGATGATGACCGCCGCTCTGCGCACCGCGGACGTGCGCATCCAGGTCCTGGGGCAGACTCTCGTGGAGGCTGCCGGAGCGGTGGAGCCCGAGCGCCGCTCGATCCTTACCGAGGCGGCGATCTGCGTGGCCCTTCATCCCGAGGGGATCCGCCCGGCAGTGCTGGGCACCATGCTGTGGCCCCTGGGGGCGACAGCGGACGTTGTGGCAGGAACCGTGGAGCGGTTGCGCGCCTGGTTGGGTCACGATGCCCAGGGGATGCCTCACCTGCGTGAGGACGCCGAGGGGCGCCTCGTCATGGGGCCGGGGGTCGTCGTCGACTGGGACGTGCTGCGCTCGCTGCTGGCGTCCTCCCGTGGTTGCCAGCCCCAGCGCGAGGTCGAGCTGCTCATCGAGGCGATGCGGTTGGTGCGCGGTCCCATGGTGGCCGGTGCCGAGCAGGGCAGTTACACCTGGATGGCGCGTGTGCGCGCCGCCCACCAGTACAACGCCCTCGTGGTGGACGCCGCTCATCGCATCGTCGAGCTCATCGGGGGTACCGACCCCGATGGCGCGGCCATGGCGATCGCCACCGGCCTGGCGGTCGTGGACCTGGACCAGGGACTGTGGCGCGACCGGTTGCGCCTGGCGGCCCAGCGCGGCCGCGGCGAGTTGGAGCGGGAGGTGCACGGGCTCCTGTCGGCGGCGGGCGCCGATGACCTGGCTCAGGTGGATCCGGCTACGGCCGCCCTCGTGGAGGATCTGGCACCGGGGCTGTCCGTGGCCCGCCGGCCCGCGTAAGGAGGAGCAGGCGTGCAGCTGTTCATCAGTGTCCTGCGGCCCGGTGAGGCCGATGCCGCTACTCGAGATCTGTTGGTGGTGGCGCCCGAGGATGCCACGGTCGGGGACATGGTTGCGGGCCTGGAGCCGGCCGTTGAGGGCAGTGTGCCTGGGGCGGCCCTGCGGCTGGTGGTCAACGCCGGCGAGCAGGTGAGCGCACCACCGGTGGCTCTGTGGGACGGCCCGAGGCGCCTGGCCCCCGCGGACAACCTGGTTGATGTGGTCCGCAACGGCATGCTCCTGGGCCTGGGCGGCCCGGTGCGCGACGATGTTGAACCGGTGGGAGTCGTCGAGCTGCGCGTGGTGGCCGGCCAGGGGACCGGCGCTGTCCACCGCCTGAGCCTGGGCGGCTACACCCTGGGCGGGCCCGGCTGCGACCTGGTCCTGGAGGGCGTGGAGGGCCGGATTGCTGACCTCGCGGTCGCCGTCGGGGGACGCGTGACGATCACCCCGGTGCCGGAGGTCGCCCGGCGCGAGCTGCCGATGCCGTTGCCGAGGCGCCGCCCTCTGCCGGGCCCCCTCGTCCTGGCCGCCCCGGAGCGCGGCGAGGAACAGGAGGCCAAGGGGCGGGCGGCCCGGCGCCGTCGCCGCAAGGAGGCGCGCAAGCGCCGCCGCGCCAAGAAGAAGGGCCTGGACTCCGAGGCGATCCTCTCCAGCCGCGAGACGCTGGAGCCGGACGGAGTGCGCCACTACCTCGAGCTGGATCGCCGGCCTCTGGGTGTCGGCGGCTCCGCCTGGTCCCCGGACGCGCTGCTCACGGTGGGGGAGACTCTCCTGTCGATCGGGGCGGTGCCGGAGGCCGATGCGGTGGTCTCGCCGACGGTGGGCGCCCCGACCCTGAACTTCAACCGGCCGCCGCGTCTGGCTCGGCCGGTGCGGGAGACGAAGTTTGCGCTGCCGCGCAAGCCCGAGGAACAGCGCAAGCGTCCATTCCCCTTTGCGATGCTGGTCTCTCCACTGGTGATGGGGCCCGCCATGTATTTCATGACGGGGCGCGTCTACTCGCTCATGTTCATGTTCCTCTCTCCGATCATGGCGATTGCCAACCAGATTCAGGGGCGTTCGCAGCAGAAGAAGGAGTACCGGGACCAGCTGCGCAAGTACGAGGAGCAGCGTGAGGCCACCGAGGAGGCGGCCTTCAAGGCTCTGACCGCTGAGCGGGGGGTGCGCCGCGGGGACCACCCGAATGCGGCCGAGCTGCTGCTGCGCGCCACGGGGCCGCGGGCCCAGCTGTGGGAGCGGCGGCCGACCGACCCGGACTGGCTGGATCTGCGGGTGGGGGTGGCGGACCTGCCTAGTGACGTGGAGATCGAGGAACCGCTGCGCGCCAAGCACGAGGAGCCGCTGCGGTGGACGGCGCCGGACGTGCCGGTGCGGGTGCCGTTGGGTGAGCTGGGCGTGGTGGGCGTGTGCGGCACGCGGCGCCACGACGTCGCCGACTGGCTGGCGGCCCAGGCGGCGGTGCTGCACTCACCGGCCGAGCTGCAGATGGTGCTCCTGGTGGAGCCGGTGCGCGGCGAGAATCCCGCGGGGCGCTGGGCCTGGACGAGGTGGCTGCCCCACCTGCGCAACCTTGAGGGCATGGGCGCCCGGGCGCGCGTGGGGCTGGACGATGAGACGATCGCCCGGCGCATCAACGAGATCTCCGAGCTGGTGGAGCGCCGGCTGGATAAGGACCGTCGGGGACCATCCACGACGGGACCGCAGGAGCAGATTCTTGTAGTGCTCGACGGCGCCCGGGGCCTGCGTCTGCGCCCGGGCCTCATCTCCGTGCTGCGCCGGGGGCCGCAAGCAGGAGTGCGCCTGGTGTGCATCGACCGGGATCGCACGGCCCTGCCTGAGGAGTGCCGTGCCGTGGTCGCGGCTGAGGCGGGGGCGGCGAGCGTGTCGCAGACGGATGTGGACGAGGTCGAGCGGGTGACCCTGGACCTGCTCCCGAGCGGCTGGTGTGAGCGGGTGGCCCGGGCGCTAGCGCCGATCCACGATGTCTCCGCCTCGGGGGCGGACTCGACGATCCCGACCGCCTCACGGCTCCTGGACGTCCTGCCGATGCCGGATCCGAGTGCGGAGGCGGTGCTGGCGGCCTGGGAGCGGTGCAGCCGGACGACGAAGGCGGTCATCGGCGAGGATGCCGAGGGGCACTTCTGGTTGGATGTGCGCGCTGACGGGCCGCACGCCCTGGTGGCCGGGACCACCGGTTCGGGTAAGTCCGAGTTGCTGCAGACGCTCATCGCCTCCCTGTGCGTGGGCAACACGCCGGATTCGATGACTTTCGTGCTGGTGGACTACAAGGGCGGTGCGGCCTTCAAGGACTGTGCGCGCCTGCCGCACACGGTGGGGATGGTCACGGACCTGGACGGGCACCTCACCTCCCGGGCCCTGGAGTCCCTGGGAGCTGAGCTGCGCCGCCGTGAGCACCAGCTGGCGGGGGCGGATGCGAAGGACATTGAGGACTACGTGGCGGCCATGCAGCCTGGGGATGAGCCCATGCCACGGCTCATGATCATCATTGACGAGTTCGCGGCCCTGGTGTCTGAGCTGCCGGACTTCGTGACGGGGCTGGTGGATATCGCCCGGCGTGGGCGGTCTTTGGGAGTGCATCTGGTGCTGGCGACGCAGCGACCGGCGGGCGTGGTCTCGGCTGAGATCAAGTCGAACACGAACCTGCGCATCGCCCTGCGTGTCACCGATGAGAACGACTCCCAGGACGTCATCGAGGCCTCCAACTCGGCCTATATCCCGCCCTCGATCCCCGGGCGTGCTTACGCGCGGCTGGGGCACGCGAGCCTGCGCCAGTTCCAGTCCTCCCGGGTGGGGGGACGGCCCCGCGGGGCGATGCCGCAGGCAGCGGTGCGGGCGGCGACACTGACCTTGGATGAGCTCTCCCGTCCGGAGATGAAACCGCCGGACATAGAGGAGGATGCGACGATCCCCACTGACCTGGCCACCCTGGTTTCTGCGATGGGGGCGGCGCACACGGCCACGGGCCGGCCGGCCCCGCACAGTCCGTGGCTGCCGCCGCTACCGGAGCTCATCACCCTGGCGCAGGTTCAGGAGCGCATGGAGGCTGCTCGGGCCACTGAGGGAGCGGACGCCCTCGGATGGCCCGATCCGCGGGCGGCTGGCTTCCTGCCGGCGCTGCCGCTGGGCTTGGAGGACCTGCCCGGCGAGCAGGCTCAGCGGCCCATGACGTGGGACTACACGCGCGCCGGCCACCTGGGTATTGCCGGCGCCCCGCGCTCGGGGCGTTCCAGCGTGCTGCGGGGGATCGCGGTGGCTTTGGCACAGACGGCCTCGGCCGCCGAGGTGCACGTCTATGGTATTGACGCTGGTAATGGGGCTCTGGCCCCTTGTGTGAACCTGCCGAACTTCGGGGCGGTGGTCACTCGTGATCAGGCGGACCGGATCCGCCGCATGCTGGCGCTGCTGGGTGGCCAGGTGGCCTACCGTCAGCAGTACCTGGCCACGCACGGCTACGCGTCCGTGGCCGAGCAGCGGGCCGCCACCCCACCGTCTGAGCGCCTGCCGTACCTGGTGCTGCTCATTGACCGGTGGGACAACTTCATGGCGACCTTTGAGAACACCGACGCCGGAGCGATCCCCGGGATGGTGGAGACGCTCATGCGTGAGGGGCCGGCGGTGGGGCTGCGGGTGGTCATTGCAGGGGACCGCACCACGTTCCGGGGGCGTTTCGGGATGATGCTGGAGGACCGTCTGGTGCTGCGCATGCCCAGTGCCGACGACTTCGATCTCATTGCTATGCGTCCTCGGGATGTTCCCTTGTCCATGCCGCAGGGGCGGGCCTTCCGTTCGGGAGAGAGACCTCGTGAGGTTCAGCTGGTCATGCTGACCGATGACTCTGCGGGGACGGCGCAGGTGGCGGCAGTGCACCGGGCAGGCGAGCAGGCCGCGGTCACATGGGGCGTCATTGACCGCGCCCAGCGTCCGGGGCATGTGGATGAGTTGCCTGTGGCGATCTCCGCTGAGGAGGCGCTCAAGCTCGAGCCCGCACTGGAGCCGAACGAGATCGCCTTCGCCGTGGGCGGGGATGATCTGCGTCTGCTGCCGGTGTCGCTGGAGGACATTGGTAACGCCTTCCTGGTCACCGGGCCACGGCGTTCTGGGCGGTCCACGGCTCTGCACTTCGCTACCAACCGCCTCCTGGACAAGGGGCAGAAGATCGTCCTCGTGCTGCCCCGCAAGTCCCCACTCATGGAGTTCACTGACCACCCGAGTGTCCTGGGCGTCCTGGGTATGGATGCGGCGCCCAACGATCTAAGCGAGCTTTTGCAGGTGGATCCGGAGAACACCGTCATTGTGGTGGATGACTTCGATACACTGACAAACGACCACAAAATCAATCCGAGGATTGAGGAGCATATCAAGACCTGCCGCGACCACCATGGCGGCGTCCTCGTGGCCTGCGGCATCGACGACATGGGAGGTATGTACCGCGGTGTCGTCGCTACCGCGAAGAAGGCCCGCACGGGCCTAATCCTCGCCCCCCGCGGCTCCGATGATGGGACGCATTTCTCAGCCCGTCTTCCCCGGTCCGTTGGCGGACCGGTCCCCAAAGGAAGAGCCATTCTGATCACCACCACAGGATGGATCTGGACACAAGTACCACAAAAATCGACGACGCGTGCTTGAAAGAGTTGATATGTATTTCTTACCTTCAAGGTGTCCTACCTAGCCTGGTGGTCTAAAGTGCAGCAAGCTGCGGAAAGTTAGAATAGTCGGCGGAGGCGGTCTATCCCCTCCTTGCGTTGATTGATTGGAGAGAGTCTTGGAGAAAAAAGAGAAGCTGGAACGAATGCGCGACTATGTTGCGGGTGAAAACAGGCGTTTGAAGTTTACTGAAGGTGGTCAGACGTTGTGTCCCGAGCAGGGGATTGCTCAAGCGATCTGTGCTGAGGGGACGTGGACTGGAAAGGCGGCTGAAGAGCATGCTGCTGCGGCGAAGGATAACATTGCGGCTTTGAAGAACAAGTTTGTTGGTCTGCATGACACGCTGACGCAGCAGGCTTCGGCCGCTGAAACGGGTTAGTCCTAAGATTGGTCTCCAAGCCTGGATGATTCCGCACTCTCTAATCAAGTTTCACCTATTTTACGAAGAAGGAACGCGTTGAGATGGCTGAGAAGAAGAAGACGATTATGTTGAACCCAACTAAACTGAAGGAGCAGATTAAGAAGATTGAGGATCTGTACACTAAAGCCAATCAGTCGAGATACGACATCGATTTCAAGAGCGATCAGTATGGGAATCCTTCCCAGGAGGCGTCCTCCTTCTATGGGGATGTTGTTCCCGAACTGGTCATGGTAAAGAGAAGATATGAGTGGATCACGGACCGCATGAATCGCATCATTGAGATTAATGAGAACGGGGTCGGGAAGCGTGATTCGAACACGGGTGCCATTTCGATTGACATTCCGGAGTCTGTTGATATGGAGGGTATTTCCGGATTCGACGCCTGGGGGCAGGGTGTGCTGGACTCTAAAACTCTCGTGAAGTACTCCGAAGAAGGATGCACCCCTCAACAATATGAACAACTTTTGGCAAGGATGCAACGCTACCAGGACAATCCGGCCTACGCGTCTGCCACGTTTGATGAAATTGGTCCAGGTCGTCTCCTCGACCTCCCTATCGATATTGGGGACAACTTCATCGAAACGACGGGCTCCGGTCCCGCTAGAAGTACTAAGAATCTGCGCCCTAATGCTGAGAAGGATCTCGCCAACGTGCTTGGTCACCTTCTTGCGGCGCGTTCGCAAAGCTGGACAGATGAAGAGGCATCTAATTATGCAGACTCTCTAGTTCAATATGCGGAAGAAAAAGACAAAGGTCAAAGGTTGGGGTCTCTCAACGAGATTCTCTCTGCTTCAAGGGGTGTAGATATCGATGGCGATCGCAACAACGAAACCGTTGGACTGGATTATAATGACGCATTTTTGCTAACGCTTGCCAACAGGCTTGAAAATTACAAATCAAAAGGAGGCAGAGACTCTCGAGTCACTTATGGGGACCACTCTAACTCCCTATCGGGGGTCGTTCACGCTATGACAGGGAATCCTGATGTGGCAACAAGTTGGTTGACGGTAAAAAGGGCTGACGGCACCGTAGATGATCGAGCAACTGCAGAACGAACAAAAAATTTGATCGGCCGAGCAAGTCTAGACGAGTATCAATACAGCAATAGCACCCAATGGAAAGATGACTGGATGATGTTATCTGCTGAAGAGTCTATTCGAGGCGTCAACGATCCTGATGGCGGAACGGCGCAAGCGGCTATTGCTTCCGGGGCTTTGAATACTATTGGCGCGGGGGGAGACAAAATTAAATTGTCTACGGCGGCAAGAAATTCTGCTTCCATCACTCTATCGAACTACGTGTATGGTGCGCAGCAGTCGGCCAAGCCGGACGGTCTATCCGGCTGGACCGTTCCAGTTGGCGGAGGCGATTGGGCGCAAGGAATGCCGAGACAACCTGTTATAAACCAGAAAGCTCTGACTAATATTTTAGGTCAAGTTGGAATGGATAATCATGCAATTACGCGATTTGCCGGAGCCCAGGAAGCATTCAATAAACAACAGGTCGAGGGTGCGCGAGGTAACGATGAAGTAGACATTACTGGCGTTCTCAAGGATCAAAGCAATTTGCGTGGTTTCGCGGCCGGAGCTATTGCGCGGCAGAGTGAAATCGACGGTGCTGCATCTGACGAGAGGGTAGGCGCATGGGCGAATGCTGTTTCGACTGCAGCAAATGCCATTCCCTTGCCTCAAACCAAAGGTGCTGGAGTTGCCCTTAGCGTTGGCAATAAATTTGCCTTCAATGCTGGCAAAAGCGTTGCTTCTGATGGCGCTGAGAGTGGAGTTAATTCTTTGTTTGGGGGTAAGGAAGACAAGAAGAAAGATGAGAATGAAAAAATTAAAGCTGCGGGATCAAGGGCTAACACTGAAGTTGACGTTCTTACGTTATTGAATGCTGGGGTCTATTCCCAGCAGGAGTTGGCTAAAATCAAGGCTGACAATAAAGGTGTGGACATTTCGTCTGTCATTGATGACGAGGGCAATCTCTTGATTGATCCAAACAAAGTGAACCCCGATAACCCGACCTTGTCCGACGATCAAAAAAATGCTCTCGCCCATTTGGGGGACAATCTTCCTGTCGATAACCATCCCGGGATGGCTGGTTTTGGTAACAATACAAGACAGTCGTACGGCCAAGGATACGACACTGCCCACGGGCAGAAAAGGTAATAGGGGTTAGGGATGTCAGGCTGCGTTAAGCGGGATGCTTTGAATTATCTTGAATGAATGTGGGGTAATGGCGTTGACTTTTAGGCGATTTGTCTGGCTCTGGCTAATCGTTTCTCTCGGATTGACTGCATGTGGCCGCTCGTTGGAGACAGGGAAAAATAGCCATGACTCTAATACTGCCGGAACGGTCGCCAGAAGTGTTGACCCTTCGAGAGGAAGTTTCACCTGTCCGGGAGTGTCCGACACCTCGGTGGAGGCAATGTTTGAAGACGTGAAGTTAAACGGAAGCGAAATTAAAGACCCCTCTGGTTCTATTGAGCATTTGGAGTGTTGGGGGGAGAGTCATGGTTCTGCCGTGTTCTACTCCGAGTCTGGAAGGGTGACGCCTTACTCGGATCACAGTCACGACTATCGAGGTCCAGGTTCAGAAAAGTATTCAGTGCCGGGAATTGAGGGAGCTTCAGGAGATTATCGCACGATGCCCGAAGGGGTTGGAGCAAGTAGCCTGATTATTTGTGGCGATGTGTTTGTGCTCGTGCGAATCTACTCCAACCGCGCGCCACTTAAGGGGGACCTTAAGGAGAATGTCAAGAATATTTCTCTTTCGATGACTCCCTGGGCTTGTAAAGGTGAAGCGATTCCAGGTATTGGGTTGACGTTAAGTCACTCCCGGCCTAGCGACGGCGCCTCTACGGCCGTTTCGAATGCGTCTCAATCGGCGGCATAGGTTTTAAATGGGGTTATTTTGTGGTTCGGTACCGGGGGGCTTGTTTGTCTGGATGAAGATCTTGGGTGCCTGGTGGGTTTGGGCGAGTGTGGCTCTCTGGTGGTTGCTAATGGTGTCCTTTGCCGGCTTTTCGTGTTTGAGGGTGTGGTAGGTGGGGTCTATTGAGGTGCGTAGGTGGGGGTGGGTGCGTCGTTGTGGTGGGTAGGGGTCGAGGTCTCCCGATGATGGGAGCTGCTACGCAACTCAGCTGAGAGGTCTCGACGTGCCTGAGGCTACTTTCACCGGTCCTGATCTGACGACCTTGCTGGGCCTGGAGGTTTTGGGACTGACGGCGGTGGGCCAGCTGCGTCACAGCCAAGCGCGCGCTGATCGACTGTCGCATGCCGATCGGGTTTGAGGACCCGTTCTGCAAGGTCTGCGGGGCTCGGGGGCAGGCTCGTGGGACGGTGGCCCGGCGCCTGGCCCACGTGCCTGTGGGGTGGAGGCCCACGCAGCTGGTGGTACGCCTGCGGCGCTTCGCCTGCACCCGCTGCCGCCGGGTGTGGAGGCAGGACGCCTCCACCTTGGCGGGCCCAGGGCGCGGCTGACCCGCTCGGCAGTCGTGTGGGGGCTGCGGGCCCTTGCCCTGGAGCGCATGTCGGTCTGCCGGGTAGCAGCTGCCCTGGGGATCTCCTGGCACACCGCCAACAACGCATTCCCGGCCCAGGTCGAGCAGGCCATCACCGGCACCCCTCACCGCTTCGACGGCGTAGAGGTCCTTTGGGTCGATGATTCCCCTCGCGCGCTTCGCTCTCGTGCGGGAGGTGCCCCCTGTGTGTGGCGCCACAGCAAAAAAGGCGACGAGTGCGCCCGCCGTCATTATCGACCTGCCCCCCGTACGCCACCAGGCGGGGCCAGCGCGTCTGCTGGACGTGGCTCCGGGCCGGACCAAGAAGGTCCTCAAGACCTGGCTCTCCGTCCGGGACGAGCCTTGGAAACAAGGCGCTCAGGTGGTGGCCACGGGGTGGTTTCACCGGGTTCAACAGCGCCGCCGGTGAGGAGCTGCCCAAGGCTCGGGCAGTCATGGGCCGGCGGGGCCGGGCGGGTGTCCGGCTCTACCAGGCCCGGCGCACCCTACGCACCGGGGCCGGCCTGCTCACCGACACCCGGACCAGGCGTCTCGAGGCCCTGTTCGCCGATGAGCGCCGCGCTCCGGTCCGGGCCTCCTGGGGCGTCTACCAGCGCCCGGTTCCAGGTCTACAGGGTCGAGGACCCGGGCCTGGGAAAGTACCTGACGCAACAGGCCATCAGCTCCCTGAAACAGACCGTCCCAGACGGGCTCGAGGAGACCACGACGCGGGCCAGGGCCCTGACCGAAAGAGCCTCCGACACCCCTGGCCTACTTCGACCGCCCCCGCACCTCCAACGGCCCCACGCCAGGCGATCAACGGGCGCCTGGAGCACCTACGCGGCATCGCCCTGGGCTTCCGCAACCTGGCCAGCTACACCATCCGCAGCCTCATCCACACCGGACGCCTCAAAGACCACCTGGCAGCAACCACCTAAACCAGCCGACAAACCCCACCTACCACACCCTCAAACACGAAGAGCCAGCAACGGTACGCCACGGCCACGCGGGCCACCCACCCCGCTCCATACGTGCGGTCGCCCAGCTTGTCAGTCCCGGCTCCAGGCCCCACACCTCCAAGAACGGCCACGAGGGCGAGCCCGGACTGCGCCACCGGACGAAGACGTCGAAGGAGATGTCGTACAGCTCATCCAGCCGCACCGGCCCCTCAAGCTGGGCGAAAGGACGCTCGTCGTGCACTCTCACACGGGAACGCGCGTTCACCCTGTTGGAGTGCTCGACGACGTAGGCGTAGGCGTAGGCCACGTACCCGACCTGAACACGCCTCCCCCGCCACGACGCCGTCACACGATCAACATGAAACACGCCGTCCACGTCCTCCTGATCAAGCACACCCGTGCTCCACGACGCGCTGAAATATGAGGCACCACCCTTGATCCCCTCAGGCCAGGGAGCCCACCCCTCCGTCCTGACGACCTGCAAAGGACCCTCACGCCAACCATCACGGTCGATGACGGTGGTGCCGAGGAAAGGTGTTGCACCGACCACCGCGTACCACTCCCCGCTCGCAGGCACAGGACCAACGAAGGGCGAGGGCCACCGCCCCAACGGCCACGCACCCGCCAGGCCGTCACAGCACACACGGTCAGCCGAGGGCAGCACCGCCCGCCACGCCAGCCTCCGTCCGCGGCCGCTACCAGGACCCTCCGAGGCCAGCCTGCCATCCCCGGACACCCACACCCGGTAGGCGTCCATCGTCACCCGCTCAAGCTCACCACGCCCCACCAGCCTGCTACCACCATCACAAGCCACCAGCACCGCATCACCATCCACATCAACGACATCCACCCACCGCCCCCGCCACAACGCGCCCGCACCCACGTCCACACCGAATGCAACCACCTCATCCGGCAGACTCAGCCCCGGCCCCCGACCACGACCCTGGGCACCATCCCCGCCGGGAAGCACCAGCTCGTGCACACCAGGACGAGCCTCCAACCACCTCGCCCACACCCCAGCAGGCACCAGCTCACACCGACACCCACGACCAGGCCTCGCCTTCCACGCATAACGCCCCACCCACGGCGGCTCGAACCCCACCGGCAGAACCCCAGCCATCACGACACCACCACCCAACGCCCCTCACGAGCAACCGCAAGCAGCACCTGGCTGCCGTCAGCACCGCGAGCCCACATCTCCGCCCCTCCTAGATCAGACAGGTTGACCCGCCCGTCAATCATAAGCTCAGGCATAGCGATGTTCGTCCTCCTTACCGCCCCAGCAAAGCCGGTACCACGCCATGGGTTTCCAGGGTTAAGGGCGTTACCCATACCGTTGGCGATAAGGGATTTCTGGGTATCTGGGCCCAGGGAGCCCCACAGCATAATGCCATCTGAATGGGTGATCGGGGACACGGAGCCATCGGTCGGCTCAAGGTACTCCCGCAGCAGGTTATACGTCGTCGGGTGCGCCTGCTCGGGCAAGTACCAGGTCCTTCGGCACCGGGAAAGTCTACTATCCACACACTTACGCGATCTGCTACCTCAACTGTCTCGCTCCGTGTCCTCGCCGAACACCGGTCACATCAGACGTTACGCCACGGCCCGGCGGGACGGCGCTCACCCGGCCAGTTCTCCACGCAACGCCTCGCATGACGCGGTGTCCTGTCAGGTGCGCATCCACTCCGGCGTGTGCTCGGGGGTGCGGGGGAAGCGGGTGAGCTCGTCGTGGATCCAGTGGGCCTGCTCGGAGGCGCTCATGCGGTCCAGGAAGGGTGGGCGGGTATCCCACTCGTAGCCGGCGTGCAGCACCAGGTCCTTGGCCTTCATCCACAGGCGGGCGTGCGTCCACGCACCACGCACCGGGCCCACCATCGCCTCACGCACCCGCTCGCCCCAGAACCAGGCCTGCGGCTCGGTCAGCGTCACCACCACCGACGTGCCGTCCCTCATGTACAACCGGGTGTCCAGCACCTCGTAGCGGCCCAGCACGTAGCAGTCGATCTCCACACGCTGCCCACCCGTGCCAGGCAGCCACGCGCCCAGCACCTGGCGCATGCGCTCCTCCACGCCCTCACGCGTGCCAGGCCACTCGAACAACCCGTCACCGTCCACACCCCCAGCACCAGGAAACACCCTGTCCAGCAACCCCAGCACGTCCACGTCCACACCCGGAACCGTCAGACGATGACGCCTAGCCCCCTCCGCCAACCACGCCGGAGTGAACTCCTCCGCCCGCGGAAACAGCTCCAGCTCCATCGCGCAGCCGTAGTCCGACGGCGGCTGCGTCCCCCGGTCGAACAGCGGCTCACGCATCCAGTCAAACTCCGCGTGCAGAACCAGCTCATCCGCATCCATCCACAGATGCGCCCACGTCCACGACCCCCGCAACCGATCAGCCAACGCACGACGCAGAAGCGGCCCGCTTCCGGTAAAGAAGGTAGGCATCCAAGCATCCTCTGTCATCCCGTCACTCAACGACAGGACGACAGGACTCTGCGCCGTTCGCCCGATAGCCACGATCGTCGCGTCGACCCGAAGCGCACCCGTCGTTGGCAGCCACTGCACGAAACCACGCTCGTACTGAGCAAGGAGATTCTTCACCTCGACATTCTCAAACTCGTCAACCACCATGACTTCTCCTAACGATTAATGAATTGCAACGGCACGATGCTCTTATTGGCGTTAACGTCAAAGGCTCTTACAGTGACGGAAATCGGAACCTCGTCCGAGGGAACTCCACGATAAATCGGATCATATTCGATGTCGATGGCGAGAGGAGAGTATTGTCCGCCGCGTCCTCCCATCTCGAAAGTGCGGAAACTGCCCTGGCCGCCGTTGGAGATTGCCGGCCCCCGGTTGACGTCCTCGAGCTGCAGCACGATATTGATGCTCTCAGACGGGCTCCGTGCTGCGTGCCAACAATGTACCCTCCTTCGTACGTGCCTGGAAGATCACAATCATAGTGCGCAACCATCTGCCGGATATGGAACGCACAGATCCCGGACCTTGTCAGGAGCACTTCCAGTCCAGGATGCGCTCGGAGGAGCGGGGGAGGCGAGCGAGCGCGTTGCTGACCCAGTGGGCCCGCTCCAAGTCGCTCACGCGGCACAGAGGGGGCGGGCGTGCGTCCACGCACTAGGTCCACCATCACACGACACAGAAATACCGCCCCTCTTCCTCCGCCGTCCCGCCACTACCGACAGGACGAGCCGATATCGCGGGCGCTTCCGCTGCGTTCATCTCGAAGTCAGAGGAGGTGCTCTCACGGCACCAGCTCGTCAAGTCCCGATCAACCCTTCAGAACCAGGTCGACACTGACCAGTCGGCTTGCTCAGGCGCCCGGCCAGTCGAGAGGGACAGCCATGGACATCTCAGGAAAGGGCAGCTTGCCAGCAGGAACGGTGTCCACGTACCCCCCCGCCTCAAGACGCCGCATTCCCGCCGCCTCAGCGGCGTAGGCGTCGTGCGCCTGCGACATCACACGGAATCCCTCCTTGCCCATGTTGTGGGTCACCAGGCAAGGCAGGTCCTTCCACCGCACGCGCGTGCGCATAAACCCTGCCTCAATAAGGTCAGGAAGAGGAATCGCGGCAGAGCCCAGCTGGGTGCCGACCATGTCGAGCACGTACGCCTCGACAATTGCGCCGTCATCGGAGAGGACAAGGTCCGCAGGATAGGGGCGAGTATCGTTGCGCCCCCGAACCTGCGGCCCCAGCAGCCCGTTGGGCCGTACCAACAGCGGTTCCCGCGTAGGATCGTCCGCAGGCACCCACCCACGCTGAGGACCTTTGTACGTGGCGATGACACTCTCAGGCGCGTCGTCCGGCGTGTGCCGAATGAGCTGGGCACCCGCGCGCAGCACGGTCGGCTCGATGTACATCAGGGCAGCAATCGGGTCCCGGGGAAGACTGACCATGCCGTTACCGCGGAAGGGCGGGCGCTCGAGGAACTGCCCGCCCGTGATCGCCTGCTCCTTGGGCGTGGTGCCCCCCATCGCGGAGATGACCTCGTCGGTGGGCCACAGCAGGAAGCGCAGCGTGGCGA
>ERZ773073.550-NODE-550-length-19185-cov-35.721798_pt1 | contig 19185 bp, 20 predicted proteins | sample MGYA00580616_ERZ773073 | MGnify/ENA primary metagenome ERZ773073 (study PRJEB29015, sample SAMEA2737960) | human oral metagenome | biome: human oral; feature: human-associated habitat; material: dental | place: China | collected 2131 ...
CTTAATGTATTTATTTTCTTATTATTTAAAAATAGATTTATATAATTTAGAAATTAAATTAGAAATACCAAATTTCTTTTTAATTTAACTAATATATTTTTATAACATATCATAGGAGGGAAAAATGAGTTTTTTGGATGGATATTTTAGGATAACTGAAAGGGATAGTACTATTTCAAGGGAAGTAATGGGAGGAATTACAACATTTTTAGCTATGGCTTATATTATAATTGTAAATCCATCTATCTTATCACTTTCTGGAATGGATAAAGGAGCTTTAATAACAGTAACTTGTTTAGCTTCTTTTATAGGAACAATTATAGCAGGGGTATGGGCTAATTCACCTATTGCACTTGCACCAGGTATGGGACTTAATGCTTTTTTTACTTATACATTAACATTAGAAAAGCAAGTTCCTTGGCAAACTGCATTAGGGATAGTATTTTTATCAGGATGTTTCTTCTTAATATTATCAATAGGTGGTATTAGAGAAAGGATAGCAAACTCTATTCCAATACCATTAAGATTAGCAGTTGGTGGAGGAATAGGATTATTTATAGCATTTATAGGACTTAAATCTATGGGAATAGTTGTTGCAAATCAAGCTACTTATGTAGGACTTGGTGAATTTACAAAAACAACTTGTGTTTCAATAGTAGGACTTCTTATTATAACTATAATGGAAATAAAAAAAATGAAAGGTGGAATACTTTTAGGGATTATTGTTACAACTATATTAGGAATTATTATAGGTGATGTGTCATTACCAGAAAAGATAATTTCTTTACCACCTAGTCCAGCACCTATAATGTTTAAATTAGATATTTTATCTGCAATGAAATTATCATTGATAGGTCCAATATTCTCATTTATGTTTGTTGACTTATTTGACTCATTAGGAACTCTTATGAGTTGTTCAAAAGAAATGGGACTTGTAAATGAAAAAGGTGAAATAAAAAATCTTGGAAGAATGCTTTATACAGATGCAGCTTCAACAATAATGGGAGCTTCAATAGGAACATCAACAGTAACAGCCTATGTTGAATCTGCTGCTGGAATTGTAGCAGGAGCTAGAACAGGACTTGCTGCAACAGTAACAGCTTTAGGTTTCTTATTATCATTGTTCTTTACTCCTCTTATTAGTATAGTACCAGGTTATGCAACAGCACCAGCATTAATAGTAGTTGGAATATTTATGTTTAGACAAGTTGCAGCACTTGACTTCTCAGATTTTAAAATTTTATTTCCAGCTTTTATTACAATATTTACTATGCCATTAACTTATAGTATAAGTACAGGTTTAGCACTAGGATTTTTATCATATTTAATTGTTCATATATTGGTAGGGGATTTCAAAAAAATTAATATAACTTTGGTTTTTATTGGTGCGATATGTTTACTTCACTTACTAGTTTAATAAATTTATAAAAAAATATTGAAATATAATATTTCCTCTTGACATTAAACAATTTTTATAGTAGAATGCGGAAGAAAGGTAGAGAGATCACTTCTCTTGTTCAAAAGATTTAACTTTTATAAAATATATGGAGGTATTTAAATGACAAAAAAGGAATTTGTAAATGCATTTGCTGAAAAAGGAGAACTAAAGATTAAAGATTCTGAAAGATTAGTAAACGCTTTCTTAGAAACTGTAGAAGATGCTTTATTAAAAGGTGATGGAGTAAGATTTATAGGATTTGGTTCTTGGGAAGTAAAAGAAAGAAGTGCGAGAGAAGTTAAAAACCCTCAAACTGGAAAAATGATCAAAGTTGAAGCTAAAAAAGTAGTTAAATTTAAAGTTGGAAAACCTTTGGCTGACAAAGTAGCTGGTCAAAAAGCTGCTAAAAAAGCAACTAAGAAAAAATAGGAATTAAATGTTTTAAAGTTTAAAAGGATTTAAAGTTAGTACTAACTCTAAATCCTTTTTTACAATAATAAAAAAAGGAAGGACTATATATGAGGAAAGCAGATAGAGAAATAAAAAATAAAGAAGAAATAATTGATATTATAAAAAGATGTGATGTTATAAGGCTTGCTTTCAATAATGGTGATTATCCATACATATTACCTTTAAATTTTGGATTTGAAATAAAAAATGATAAGGTTATATTTTATCTTCATAGTGCTTTGGAAGGGACTAAGGTTGAAATTATGAAAAAAGATAATAGGGCGTCATTTGAAATGGATACTAAGCATGAGCTACAATATTATGAAGAAAAAGGATATTGTACAATGTCTTATGAAAGTGTCATTGGAAGAGGAAGAATAAGAATTTTATCAGAAGAAGAAAAAATGAATGCCTTAAAAAAACTTATGGGACATTATCATGAAAGTGAAGACACATATTTTAATCCTGCTGCAATAAGTAGAACATTAGTTTATTCACTTGAAGTAGAAGAAATGACTGCAAAGAGGAAATAATTTAAAATTAGGAAATAAAAATTAAATAAACTGTACTTATAATCTTAGTTAAGAATTTAGAGTACAGTTTATTTTTTATATTATCTATATTTTATAGCTTTATAAATTTGAACTAATATAGTAGGTATCAATGAAAGTAGATAAATTTCAAGAAAATTAATAGGTTCAATTTTTGTAATTCCAAACATAGAGTAAACAGAAGGAACTAAAAGAACTAAATTTAATAGTACAAATCCTATTGCAAAAGCTATTAAAGAAAATTTATTTTTAAAGAATCCAATAGCAAATACATTTCTTTGTCCTCTGTAATCAATTCCATGAAATAGTCTTGCTAAACATAGTGTAGCAAATGCCATTGTAGAACCTTTTAATGCAGAATCTTTTAAACCTATATAAAAAGCAATTATAATAAATATAGCAATTAAAATACCCTCAATTATGAGTTTAGAAGAAAATCTTTTTGTAAGTATTGCTTCATTAGGGTCTCTAGGTTTTTCATCTAAGATATCTTCATTTTTAGGCTCAACTCCAACCGCTATTGATGGTAAACTATCTGTTAATAGATTTATAAATAATAATTGTACTGGAGAAAATATCACTGGTAAATTAGCAAGTGATGAATATAAAACAGCAAGTATAGCAGCAGTGTTTCCTGAAAGTAAGAAACCTATTGCATTTTTGATATTTCTATAAACATTTCTTCCAGTTATTATAGCTTTAACTATTGTAGAGAAATTATCATCAGCAAGTATCATAGAAGCAGCATTTTTAGAAACTTCTGTACCAGTTATTCCCATTGCAATACCTATATTGGCTTTCTTTAATGCAGGGGCATCATTTACTCCATCACCAGTCATAGCAACAATTTTACCTAGTTTTTGCCAAGCATTAACAATTCTTATTTTATGTTCAGGAGAAACTCTTGCATAAACTGAAATTTTTTCAACTGATTTCTCTAATTCCTCATCAGACATTTTTTCTAGTTCAACACCTTCAATAGCCATATCTCCATCTTTAAATATTCCTATATTTTTTGCTATTGTTCTAGCAGTAATTTTGTGGTCACCAGTTATCATAACAGGTTTAATTCCACCTCTAATACATTCTTGTACTGCAACTTTTGATTCTTCTCTTGGAGGATCTATCATACCTACAAGAGCATGGAAAATATAAGAATCTTCATCTTGAGTAGTTAGCTCTTTTTCACCATCTATATATTTATATGCAAATGTTAAAACTCTTAATCCTTCTTCTGCTAAATCATTATTTACTTTTTCAATTTTTTTAATAAATTCATCATTTATATTTTGAATGTTTCCATTTTCATCAATAAAGTATTTAAATCTAGTTATAAGAGAATCAAAAGCTCCTTTTGTAAAAACAATATATTTCCCTTTTTTATCTTCATAAAGAACAGTCATTAATTTTCTAACAGAATCAAAAGGAATTTCTGAAATTCTTTTACTATCTTTTCTTTCATCTCTAAATGACATATCATATTTTTGTGTAAGATGAATAAGAGCAGTTTCTGTTGGATCCCCTATTGTATCTGTCGCATCAGTACAAAGTATAAAACTATCTAATAATAATTTATCAATTTTTTTATTTATATTTAAAGAATATTCATTATCTAATTTTCCATTTATAAAAATCTTTTTAACTGTCATCTTATTTTGAGTAAGAGTACCAGTTTTGTCAGAACATATAACTGAAATAGAACCAAGAGCTTCAATAGATTTTAATTCTTTTACTATTGCATTTTCTTTAGCAAGTTTTTCAGTTTCAAGTGATAAAACTATTGTGATAATAGGATTTAATGATTCTGGAATTGCTGCAACTGCTAAAGCTACTGCTAACAATAATGAATCAAGAATAGTATTTCCATGATATACATATATTCCAAAGATAAATACACAAAGAACTACTATTCCAAGAGTTAATCTTTTTCCAAATATATCCAAAGATTTTTGTAATGGAGTTATATTTTCTTCTGTTTGATCTAAAAGAGTAGCAATTTTACCTAGTTGTGTACTCATACCAGTTTCAGTTATTAAAATTTTTGCTCTACCATAGTTCACAAGACTTCCTGAAAAAACCATATTAACTTGGTCACCTAGAGCTAAATCCTCATAGTGTAAAACTTCATCAGTTTTTTCTATTGAATTTGATTCACCAGTAAGTGAATTTTCATTTACAAGTAATGAAAAGTTTTCAATTATTCTTCCATCTGCTGGAACTATATCTCCTGCTTCTATAACAACAATATCTCCAGGTACTAATTCAGAAGAATCAACTTCTAATTGCTCATGGTCTCTAATAACTTTACATTTGGGTGATGACATTTTCTTTAAGCTATCTAAAGATTTTTGAGCTTTAATAGTTTGATAAGCACCAAGAATTGAGTTTAAAATAAGAACTAAAACTATAACAAAGCTACTTTCTTTATTTCCAGAAAAAAATGAAATAATTGCAGCAACAAGTAAAATTATTACAAGAGAATCTTTAAATTGATTGAAAAAGATTTTAATAAGTCCATCTTTTTCTTTTTCAATGAATTTATTCTCTCCATATTTTCTTCTTCTTTTTTCTACTTCTTCATTTGTTAAACCAGTAGAAACCGTTTCAAATTCATCAAATAATTGTTTTTTAGATTTTGTAAAATGTTTCATTTCACGTCTCCTTTTAGTTAAAACTTTATAAACATAAAAAAAACTTTTGATATGAAAAATATTCATATCAAAAGTCTTGTTACCAATAATGGTTACAGTACCAGAAATAAATTTCGTGATGTTGATACTGTGATTATAACTACTCCCTTTTATTATGAGAAATATTTTAATTAGTTTCTTATGATGTGAATAATTATAACATAAGAGATATATAAAATCAATAGGCTTTTTATTGCTTTTTATATTCAATTATGATATTATAAAAATATAAAGCAAACATTCAAATATCAGTCATAGGAGGGATTAAAATGTCAGTTGTATCTTATAAACAAGAAAATTTCATTGGTATAGTAACTATTGAAAGACCAGAAGCATTAAATGCTTTAAATTCTCAGGTCTTAGATGAGTTAAACACAACTTTTGCAAATATAGATTTAGAAACAACAAGAGTTGTACTATTAACAGGTTCAGGAACAAAATCTTTTGTTGCAGGAGCAGATATTGCTGAGATGTCTACTTTAAATAGAGTAGAAGGTGCTAAATTTGGTAATAGAGGTAATGAAGTATTTAGGAAAATAGAAACATTTTCTTTACCAGTTATAGCAGTTGTCAATGGTTTTGCTTTAGGTGGAGGTTGTGAACTTGCAATGAGTTGTGATTTTAGAGTTTGTTCTGAAAATGCAGTGTTTGGACAACCAGAAGTTGGGCTAGGTATTACTCCTGGATTTGGAGGAACTCAGAGATTAGCAAGACTTATAGGTTTAGGAAAAGCAAAGGAAATGATTTACACAGCAAATGCAATTAAAGCAGATGAAGCTCTTAATATAGGATTAGTAAATCATGTATATCCTCAAGAAACTTTAATGGAAGAAGCTATGAAATTAGCTCAAAAAATTGCTAAAAATGCTCCATTTGCAGTTAGAGCATGTAAAAAAGCAATAAATCAAGGTATAGATACTGATATGGATAGAGCTATAATAATTGAAGAAAAATTATTTGGAGAATGTTTTGCAACAGAAGATCAAAAAATAGGAATGAAAGCATTTTTAGAAAAAGTAAAAGGTGTAGAATTTAAAAATAAATAAAATGGAGGTTTTACTATGAAAGTAGGAATTATTGGAGCAGGAACAATGGGAGCAGGTATTGCTCAAGCATTTGCACAAACTGAAGGTTTTACAGTTGCATTATGTGATATTAATAATGAATTTGCAGCTAATGGAAAAAATAGAATAGCTAAAGGTTTTGAAAAAAGAATAGCTAAAGGAAAAATGGAACAAGCTGAAGCAGATACAATTTTATCAAGAATTACAACAGGAACAAAAGAAATTTGTGCAGATTGTGATTTAATAATTGAAGCTGCTATTGAAAATATGGAAATAAAAAAGCAAACTTTTAAAGAATTAGATGAAATTTGTAAGCCTGAAGCTATATTTGCAACAAATACTTCATCTTTATCAATAACTGAAATAGGAGCAGGTTTAAAGAGACCTATGATAGGAATGCACTTTTTTAATCCAGCACCAGTTATGAAACTTGTAGAAATTATTGCAGGACTTCAAACTCCAGCTGACATAGTTGAAAAAATTAAAAAAGTTTCAGAAGATATTGGAAAAGTTCCAGTACAAGTTGAAGAAGCACCAGGTTTTGTTGTAAATAGAATTTTAATTCCTATGATAAATGAAGCTATTGGAATTTATGCAGAAGGAATTGCTTCCGTTGAAGGAATAGATGCTGCTATGAAATTAGGAGCAAATCACCCTATTGGACCTCTTGCTTTAGGAGATTTAATTGGACTAGATGTTTGCCTTGCTATAATGGATGTTTTATATCATGAAACAGGAGATAGCAAATATAGAGCTCATACTTTATTAAGAAAAATGGTTCGTGGAAAACAATTAGGACAAAAAACTGGTAAAGGTTTTTATGACTATACTAAATAAAAAATTAAGGTACTCATTATTGAGTACCTTTTCTTTTCTTTGCTAATTTAGCATTTTTTACTTCATTAGGAAGTGTAATTGTTTTTACATTGTTTATATTAAAATATTTTGCACCAACTGTTAAATTTTCAACTCCATACTCATAACTAATATTTGCTGAAAATATAAATGCAACAGGTAAAAGAGTTTTTTTATCAACAATAAATTTTAAGAATATCTCATCATCTGTTAATATATTTTTAGGATTATTGTCAATACCCATTAGTAAATGTTTTTCTATTAATTCCTTTATAATATAGGGATCTAAAATTGTTATTATATAATTACCCCTTATTTCTTCTAATTCAATTTTATCTATATTATTTTTGATAACATTATATACTTCATTTTGGTTATAAATAGAAGCTTGGAATTCTTTTACCATTTTTTGATTGATCCTTTTTTCCCAATTAAAATTAAAAGATTCAGCAGTATAGATATATCCATCTTTAACATATACATGTATATCAAAACTTTCTAATTTAACAATAAGTTTCATTGAAAATGGTTCTAAAATAAGAGAAGCTTTTTCATACATAATAAAAGTATTATTATTTCTTTTACTAGTTGTTGTATTTTCTACAACTACATCCATACTTCTTATATTTTTTGAATTTTCAGTAAATTTCTCGATAATCTCTTTTTTAAAAGAAATAACATCCTTAGAATAACTTATAATAGAAATCATAGTAAAAAAAATAAATAATAATTTTTTTAAATTTCTTATCATTTTTTATCAACCTTATTTTCTATTTTAGTATTTTCAATTTTTTCAGTTTCTTGCAGTTGCTCTTCTGGGTTCTTTTCTTCTTTTGCTTCCAAAGCTTCCTTAGGAACTATTATTTCTTTAACATTATCTATATTAGAATATTTTGCTTGAAATGCAAAGTCCATTTTAATATTTTCCACTTTAATAGCTCCCAACATAGTAAAAGTAATAGGTAAAAATGTTTTTTTGTCAATTTCAAAAGTTACACTAATATCATTAAACATATCAAGCTGACTTTCTGGAATATTCAAAGATTTTAAGTCATCTTTAAATAAATCTTTAAAATTTTTTATTATAAGAAGATAGTTACCACCTTTTTCTTTTAAATCAATCTTATCTATATTTTTTAGAAAAAAATCATATAGAGCATTGGACTGAGCATATAACTTTGTAAATTGTTCTCCAAAGCCTTTATTTGATTGCTTAATCCATTGATTATCATTAGGATTTTGTACATAAGAGTAGTCATCTTTCATATACATAGATACTTTATTATTAGCAAAAGGAACTATTAATTCCATTTTCACGGCAAGAGTAGGCTTTATTATCATAGATATATTTCCACTTGCTTCCATAGAAATACCAGCAGGATTAGTAGAATTTTTTTGTTCCATTTTCATAGTCATAGCTACATCCATACTTTTAATATTTTTAGAATTTTCAACAAATTTTTCTATAACCTCTTTTTTAGAAGCCTTTTCTCCACAGGCTACAATAAAAATTATAGATAATAAAGTTAGTAAAATAAATAATGATTTTTTTAAAGATTTTTTCATTTTTAATTCCCCCTATTTTTTAAACTTTTTTTATATTCTCTAAAACTATTCCATCTATCATGGAACCACATCCATTGTTCTGGATGCTTTCTAATAACATCTTCCATAATATTTATTAAATATTGTACATTGTTTTGTACATCTTCTTTAAAGTTATCAGTCCTTTTTAGTTCTATTTCATCTGTAACATAAACTGTTATGGTATTATCTTCATTAAAAGTATTGTAAACAAGTACAAAAGGCATTTCAAACTTTAATGCCATAGAAATAGCTCCACTAGGTGCTTTTGTTTCTTTCCCAAAGAAATTTACTATTGCTCCTTTATCCCTATGGTCAGAGAATAGAGCATAGATTTTTTTCTCTTTTAACTTAGAAATTAAAACTCTACTTGTTTTTTCATTTTTCTCAATGACTTCCATATAATTAGCTTTTCCTCTAAGTTTTGTTATATAGTCATTTATATAGGGATTTCTTTGTTTTTTAGCAACTGTAATAATTTTATGTTCACCAGCAGAAACTGTACTTGCTTCCATATTACCCATATGCATAGTTGCAGCCATAACACCTCTACCTTTTTTATAGGCATTTTCCATACTTTCTTGGTTAATAATTTTTATATTTTTAGGATTAGTTAAATATTTTTCAAACCATAATGAACATAAAAATGCTTTTATCATAATTTTAAAAGACTTTTTCGCAATCTTTTCAATTTCTTCTTCTGACTTTTCAGGAAAAGCCATTCTTAAATTTATAAGTGCCGTTAGTCTTCTACTTTTTATTAATTTATAAGCTACTGTTCCTAAAAAATCTCCAAACTTAAATCTTAATTTTTCAGGAAGTAAAAGCAATAAAAAAATAAAAAATCTTGCTACGATATATTGTATGTAGTACATATTAGCTCACCCTCAAATTTTTTTTCAATTTATTATAACATATTTTATATGACTTGCTATTATAAATTTTTTATATATGATATAATATTTTAGTTAATTAAAAGAATTTGGAGGTTAAAATGAGGATTGGAATAATTGGTGCTATGCATGAAGAAATAATGGAATTAAAAAATTCAATGACAGATATAAATGAAGTACAGATCAATAATTTAAAATTTTATGAAGGAAAACTTTGTTCAAAAGATGTAGTCTTAGTTGAAAGTGGAATTGGGAAAGTTAATGCTGCAATTTCTACAACACTTTTGATATCTCACTTTAAAGTTGAAAAAATAATATTTACTGGTGTTGCAGGAGCTGTTAATCCTGAAATTAAAGTAACAGATATTGTTATTGGAACAGATTTAGTTGAATCTGATATGGATGTAACAGCTGGTGGAAATTATAAATTAGGAGAAATTCCTAGAATGAAATCATCATATTTCAAAGCAGATCCTTATCTATTTACTCTAGCAGAATCAGTTGCAGTAAAATTATTTGGAAGTGATAGAGTCCATAGGGGAAGAATAATTAGTAGAGATGAATTTGTTGCTTCATCTGAAAAAGTCAATAAGCTTAGAGAAATTTTTTCTGCTGAATGTGTTGAAATGGAAGGAGCAGCTGTTGCTCATGTATGTGAAGTAATGAACATACCTTTTATAGTTATAAGGTCAATTTCAGATAAAGCAGATGATGAAGCAGGAATGACTTTTGATGAGTTTGTTAAAATTGCAGCAAGAAATTCAAAATCAATAGTAGAAGGAATTTTATCAATAATAAAATAATGGAGGGAAAATGAATATTGACGCTTTACTTAAAGAATTATATGCTTACTCTATGTTTAGTATAAGACTTGGTTTAGATAATATTAAAGAAATTTGTAAATATTTAGGAAATCCAGAAAAATCATATAAAGTTATACATATAACTGGAACTAATGGTAAAGGTTCTGTTTCAACAACAGTTGAAAGAATATTACTAGATGCAGGATACAAGGTTGGAAAGTATACTTCACCTCATATTCTTAAATTTAATGAAAGAATAATTTTTAATGATAAATATATTAGTGATGAAAATGTTGCTAAATATTATGAAAGAGTTAAAAAAATTATAGATGAACATAATATTCAAGCTACATTTTTTGAAGTTACAACTGCTATGATGTTTGATTATTTTAAAGATATGAAAGCAGACTATGTGATTTTAGAAGCAGGCATGGGTGGAAGATATGATGCTACAAATGTTTGTGATAATATAGTTTCAGTTATAACAAATGTTAGCTTAGAGCACACAGAATATTTAGGAGATACTATTTATAAAATTGCAAAGGAAAAAGCAGGAATAATTAAAAACTGTCCTTATACAATATTTGCTGATAATAATCCTGATGTTAAAAAAGCTATTGAAGAAGCAACAGACAAATATGTAAATGTTTTAGAAAAATATAAGGATAGTACTTATAGCTTAGATTTTAATACCTTCACAACTAATATTTTAATAAATGGAAATAAATATGAATATTCTCTTTTTGGAGATTATCAATACAAGAATTTTCTATGTGCCTATGAAGTTGTAAAATATTTAGGTATAGATGAAAATATAATAAAAGAGGCAGTTAAAAAAGTTATATGGCAATGTAGATTTGAAGTTTACTCTAAAAATCCATTAGTCATTTTTGATGGTGCACATAACCTTGCTGGTGTTGAAGAACTTATTAAAATTGTAAAACAACATTTTTCAAAAGATGAAGTAACAATACTTGTTTCAATTTTAAAAGATAAGGATAGAGTTTCTATGTTTAGAAAATTAAATGAAATATCTTCTAATATAGTTTTAACTTCTATACCAGATAATCCAAGAGCATCAACAGCTAAGGAATTATATGATTATGTTGAAAATAAAAAAGATTTTGAGTATGAAGAAGACCCAATAAAAGCATATAATTTAGCCCTAAGTAAAAAAAGAAAACTTACTATATGCTGTGGCTCTTTCTATATATTAATAAAATTAAAAGAGGGATTGAATGGATAAAAAAAAGACTACAAAATCACTAAATAGGGAGAAACAAGATATACCAAAAAGAAAAGTAGAGCGAAAAAAGCCGCAAGAAAAGAAAAGTACAGTGGATTTTTCAAAATTTTTTAATTTTTTATCTTTTGTTGTATTTATAGTTTTTGCTTATTTTATGTATAAAAAGGTTGTAGAACAAGAAAAAATGGAAAAAGCTATTGTTGAAAATACTTCAAAAGAAATAACTTCAACTATGGATATAAGAAATGAAGATTTCTATAATGGACCTAAAAAAGAGGTTAAAGTAGAAAAGAAAGTTGAAGAAGTTAAAGAAGATGAAAAAGAAGAAATAGTTGAGGAAACAAAAATTCCTGAGGAAACAGTAGTAGTTGATAGTACTCCAAAAGAAGAAATTAAAACAGAGGAGAACCCTAAACCTACTGAAGCCACAACTGTTCCTGCAACTGAAAAGAAAGAGGAGAAAAAGGAAGTAAAAGTTTCTGAAAAGGATAAAAAAGTTTCAGATGCTAAAAAAATAGAAGAAGGAAAAGAAGCAGCTAAAAAAGTTATAAAAGAGGAAGCTGAGAAGAAAGTTAAAAAAGAAACTAAAGAAGAAAAGAAGAAGGAAGAAAAGAAAAAAGAAGAAAAAAAGGTTGAACAACCTAAAAGAGAGGAAAAGAAAGAAGTTAAGAAACCTGAAACTCCAAAAGAAAATAATGAAGAAGTTGAAAAACCACAAAGAAATGAATCACAAGATTCTGAAATAAAAACTATAAAAACTAAAAAAGAACCAGTAGAACAATTAAGTAATGAAGAAGTAAAGGCTAAATTAAATAATGAAATAAGAGAAATTGAAGGAACTTATACACCTTAATATTAAACTATATGGAGGAAATATGTATACATATACTACTGTTAGGGAAATAGTAGAATCATTAAATTTAGAAGTATTAAATGAGGGAAATTTAGATTTAAAAATTGATATACCTAATATCTATCAAATTGGATATGAACTTGTAGGTTTTCTTGACAAGGAAAGTGATGAGTTAAATAAATATATCAATATATGTAGTTTAAAAGAATCAAGATTTATTGCCACTTTTTCAAAAGAAAGAAAAGAAAAAGTAATTTCAGAATATATGAGTCTTGATTTCCCAGCCCTTATATTTACTAAAGATGCTATAATTGCAGAAGAGTTTTATTATTATGCTAAAAAGCACAATAAAAATATTCTTTTAAGTAATGAAAAAGCTTCTGTTACTGTTAGAAAGTTGAAATTTTTTCTTTCAAAAGCTTTATCTATTGAAGAAGAATATGAAAATTACTCTCTTATGGAAATTCATGGTGTTGGTGTCTTAATGTCAGGATATCCTAATGCTAGAAAGGGAGTAATGATAGAATTACTGGAAAGAGGACACCGTATGATAACAGATAAAAATTTGATTATACGGCGTGTTGGTGAAAATGATTTAGTTGGTTATAATTCAAAAAAAAGAGAAAAACTAGGACATTTTTATTTAGAAGATATCAAAGGTGGTTATGTAGATGTTACAGATCATTTTGGAGTAAAATCTACTAGAATAGAAAAAAAAATAAATATACTTATTGTACTTGAAGAATGGAATGAAAAAGAATTCTATGATAGACTTGGACTTGATGTACAATATGAAGATTTTGTTGGAGAAAAAATACAAAAATATATAATTCCTGTTAGAAAAGGAAGAAATTTGGCAGTTATAATTGAAACAGCAGCCTTGACATTTAGATTGAGAAGAATGGGACTTAATACCCCATTAGAATTTCTTACAAAATCACAAGAAATAATTGAAAGAAAAAAGAAAGAGAGGGAAGAAGATATGAATATAAATAGGCTGCCTATAGCAAAATTAATAAATGAATTTGATTTGGAAATAAAATATGGAGAGGATAAGGTAACAAGTACATATATAAAATCTTCAAATGTATATCGTCCTTCTTTATCCCTTATAGGATTTTTTGATTTGATAGAAGAAGTTACAAATATAGGCATACAAATATTTTCAAAGATAGAATTTAAGTTTTTAGAAAATTTATGTCCTTCTGAAAGGGTAAATAATTTAAAAAAGTTTTTAACTTATGATATTCCTATGATAGTATTAACAGTTGATGCAAATCCACCTGATTATTTCTTTGATTTAGTAAAGAAAAGTGGACATATTTTAGCTATAGCTCCATATAAAAAAGCCTCTCAAATAGTTGCTAATTTTAATAACTATTTAGATTCATTTTTCTCTGAAACTATAAGTGTGCATGGAGTTTTAGTTGAACTTTTTGGATTTGGAGTATTACTTACTGGTAAAAGTGGAATAGGGAAAAGTGAGACTGCTCTTGAACTTATACATAGAGGACACAGACTTATAGCTGATGATATGGTTAAATTTTTTAGAGATACACAGGGAGATGTTGTTGGAAAGTCTGCTGAACTTCCATTTTTTATGGAAATTAGGGGCTTAGGAATTATTGATATAAAAACTTTATATGGTTTAAGTGCTGTTAGATTATCAAAAAGTTTAGATATGATAATAGAGTTACAAGCTATTGATAGCACTGATTATATGTCTGCACCTTCAACTCATCTATATGAAGATGTTTTAGGTAAACCTATTAAGAAGAGAATACTTGAAATTTCATCTGGAAGAAATGCAGCAGCAATGGTTGAAGTTATGGTAATGGATCATATGTCTGGATTATTAGGACAAAAATAAATGTAAAGGATAAAATAGATGAAAGAATTTTTGGAAAAATTTAAAGAAATAAAAGATACTATTGAAAAAAATGAAAATATTATTTTAACAGCTCATGTGAATCCTGATGGTGATGCTGTTGGTTCAGGATTAGGTTTATTTCTTACTCTAAAAGAAAATTATAAAAATAAAAATATTAGATTTGTCTTACAAGATAGTATACCTTATACGACAAAATTTTTAAAAGGTTCAGAAGAAATTGAAATCTATGATAAGGATAAAAAATATTCTTGTGATTTATTAATATTTTTAGATTCTGCAACAAGGGATAGAACAGGGGAAACTGGAAAAAATATTGAAAGTAAAACAACAATAAATATTGATCATCATGTTAGTAATCCAGAATATGGAGATATAGCTTGTGTGATAACATATTCATCTTCAACTTCTGAAATTATCTATAATTTTATAAAATATATGGAATATAAATTTTCTCTTTCAGTAGCAGAAGCTTTGTATTTAGGATTAGTAAATGATACTGGGAATTTTTCTCACAGTAATGTTAAAGTAGGAACTATGCAGATGGCGACAGATTTAATTTCTATGGGAGTAAATAATAATTATATAGTAACTAATTTTTTAAACTCTAATTCATATCAAACTTTAAAAATGATGGGTGAAGCTTTAAAGAATTTTATATTCTATCCAGAAAAAAAATTAAGTTATTATTACTTAGACCATGAGACTATGAAAAAATATAATGCTAGAAAAGAAGATACTGAAGGAATTGTTGAAAAAATACTTTCATATTATGAAGCAGCTGTTTCATTATTTTTAAGAGAAGAAGCTGATGGAAAAATAAAAGGAAGTATGAGAAGTAAATATGAAATAAATGTAAATGAGGTGGCTAGTTTATTTGGAGGAGGAGGTCATTATAAGGCAGCTGGCTTTTCAAGTAATCTTTCAGCTAATGAAATATTAGAGATAATTTTAAAAAATATATGAAATTTTAAAAATAAAAGTTGAAATTATTTCATAAAAATAGTATCCTATATAAAAGCGTATAAATAATTACAAGGAGAGTGTAAGATATGGCAGATAATATTGATATAGTTTTTTTAAAGCCTACAAAATTTGAGGACTGTGTGGTATGTGCAAATTATATAAAAGAGGACAAAATAGTTAATATGAATTTAAGTCAGCTTGATGATAATGATTCAAGAAGAATTTTAGATTATATAGCAGGTGCTATTTTTATTACAAAAGCTGAAATTGTGAATGTAGGAAATAAGATTTTCTGCTCTATTCCAAGTAATAAAAACTTTTTAAATGAAATGAATAGAGATACTTCTCATGATGATGAAGAAGTAGAAATTGTAAGAGGGTAATTTTAGGGGGTAACTATTAAGAAGTCTATATATTTTTATTAGGCTTCTTTTTTTATAAAATTAGGAAATATTTTACTTCTACAAATTGTAGCAAAAGATTTTGTGTAAGGAGCAACTATGAAAAATCTATACAATAATATCTATACAGTATTACCAGAAGAAAAGAAAAAAGAAATTTTAGAAAATTTAGCTAAAAAATATAATATGGAAGTTTTAAGATTTGAAACTTTTACTAAATATTCAAAATCAACATTTACTGCTATTTTTAAATATAAAGAAAGTGAATTTGTTTTTGTTCCAGGAGATACTGTAACATTGGGTTATGAGGGGCTACCTAAGAACTTATCTGATGAAACTTTAGAAGGTTTAAAATATTGTTTAGATGAATCTGAAGATCTTAATACAGTTTTGGAAGAATATATCAGAGATAACTTTAGTAAACTTAGAAAAGTTACTATAAATCCTATGTTAGTTGAAAGAGATTTACAGATAGTAGCTTGGAGAAAATCTAATTTAGATGAATTAAAAGAGTTTAATATTAAATTGCTTGATGAGTATAATAAATTTAAAAGTGACAAATATAATAGATTAACACTAGATGGAACTGCGAGATTTACTAAAATAGAAGATAAGATAGAAATTGAGCTATATGACTATATAACATATGATGAATTATATACAAATATAAAATATGATGGATTTTCTTTACCTAATTTAGATGAGTGGGAATATCTGTGTGGTGGTGGGTGTAGAACCCTATTTCCTTGGGGTGATGATATAGATTATAATATGAATTTAGCTTATTACGCTAAAAAAGGTAGTAAATATGATTTAGAAGAGCCAAACTTCTTTGGACTTTTCATTGCTTATGACCCTTATAAGATGGAAATTATAGAAGCTGATGAATTAACATTTAAAGGTGGAGATGGAGGTTGTAATGTCTGTGGAGGTTTTGGAGAATTTTTAGGCTATTTATCTTGTTCTCCATATTACATTCAAAAGCCTATTGGTGCTATAAATATTGTTGATGATTCTATTGTTAATGAATATGATAATGAACTTGATGGAGATTTTAATTTCTATCGTAGAATTCTAAAAATAGAGGAGTAAAAAATGAAAAAAATATTTATACTATTAGGAGTATTATTTTTAGGAATTATTAGTTATGCAAAAGAAGATGATATACTTGGAACTTGGATTATGAAAGAAAGTGGAGAGATTATAGAAATTTATAAAAATAAAGATGGAGAGTATAGTGGAAAAATTAAAGAAAATAATTTTATTTTCTTAAAACAAACTAGTGAATTATCTTATGATAAAGAAAGAAATAGTTTAGGTCCTTTTAATTTGAAATTTCCAAAAGGTGAATTTTCTTATTATGTTTGGATAAATATAGAAAAAGATGGAAATCTTTTTATAAAGGGTCCAGGAAACACTCAGGTCGGAAAATATGTTATAGAATTGCATCTTATTAGAGAAAAATAATTTTAAAAGAGGAGTTTTTTATGGAAGAAATAAAAAAAGAAAAATCAGAATTTATAAAAACTAAAATAAAAGAGATAAGAGAAAAAATCGCAAAAACTTGTACAGAGTTTGAAACTAAAAAATTTGACTATGATGATGAAAATAAAATTAGTTGGATAGGTAGAGTATTTTTATGCAAGGAAAATGAAGTTGAAGAAAGACCAAAAGATAATAAAGGAAAAACTATGTATCCAGTAGCACAATTTTACTTAGCTAATCTTCCTTACTTACCAGAAACATTGAAGAAATTTGAATATATTACTGTATTTATGGGAGAAGATTTTCCAGAATATAATGAAGAAGATGAAGGAGCCTCAAAAAATGGAGATGGTTGGATATTAAGAACTTATACAAAAGATGATATCTTATTTAAAAATGAATATCTAAGAGATGATAATATCTGTCCTGATCCTTATCCTTTAAAATCAAAATTAATTAATGATGACTTTCCTATTTGGGATGGAGGAGGACTTGATTTTGAAATAGAAGATGAAATTTGTGATTTAGAAGAAGAGTATGATGAGGAATTAGATAAAGAAAAAAATGAAGAGGATATATTAGATTATTATAGTGATATTGCAACTAATCATTCATATTTACATAAATTTGGAGGTTATCCTTCTTATTGTCAGCCAGGTTTAGGCTTAGAAGCAATAAAAGGTTATCAATTTGTTTTTCAAATTTCTAGTGATGAAGTAGCAAGATACAATATAGTAGACTCAGGAAGTTTAATGTTCTTCTATAACGAAAATGAAGATAAATGGGTAATGTATTATGATTTTTATTAAATTTAATAGGGGTAATAAAGATGAGTAACAGATTAGGAATTTTATTATCTGCTGGAATATTTTTTATATTTGCAAGTGTATTTTTAATAATTGCTGAGATAAGTAAAAGAATATCAGAAAATAAAATAGAGAATTTTCAAGGAGAAGTAGAGGGAGAAGTTTTAGAAGTTATAAAATCTGGAAAAGATGGAATTGGTGGAAAATTATTAGATACTTTTGTTGTATATCAATATGAAGTAAATAAACATAAATATATTGTTAAACCTTATGTTTTGTTGAAAAATGTAGCTATAAATCAAAGATATTTTGACTCTGAGAATGTTACTTGCATTACCTATATGGGAACTCATGGTATGAGCAGACAAACAAAATATCATGTAGGAGAAAAGATAACAGTAAAATATAATCTTGAAAATCCTAAAAAGCATGAAATTCTTAATGACAAAGATAAAATGTTTGCATATAAGGGATTTAAAATAGCGGGAAGTTTGATTATGTTAGTTCCACTTATTTTGGTTATTATTTCATTTTTTATAAAAACAAATTGAAAAGAAAGAATAAAGAAAAATTAAACCCTTTATATCAACCCTTTCAGCTCTTTTTCTATTTGTTGCAATGAAAGACTTGAAAGTAAGTAGAGAATCTGACAGTAGAGAAATAGACTTAAAAATGGTATAATGTCACTAAATATTTAGAAAGAGGCATTAATATGAGACACAAAGATATAAGGAGAGAATGTGAAGAGTTATGGGCAAAAAATAAATATTTTGTATTAAGCAAATCGCATAAAACATATCTGGAGATAAGAGGGTACTTGAAAGGAACAGAATTGGATATTTTATGGCTAAATGAAAAAATACAGGAAACAAGAGATATGAAGGAGAGTAAAAAAGATTTTAGTAATGCTGTTCTTCACATATGGGGATATTTCAAAAAAAATGCAAGTACAATTGAAAAACAGGTATTATTTGATATATTAAATGAATATATGGAAGGGAAAAATAATCAGAAGGTTGTAATTGAATGCATTAACATTTTACTAAAGAAATATCCTAATGAATATTTAGAAAAATCAATTTTGTTAACAGGAGAACAATATGAGATTATGGCATGAAAAACTTATTCACTTATTGCCAAAAAATCAGCTTCTTGGGCAACATAGGGAATGTTGTGCTCTGAGGGGCAATGGATGGAAAAAGAAACATAAAA
>ERZ773073.552-NODE-552-length-19165-cov-3.937467_pt1 | contig 19165 bp, 22 predicted proteins | sample MGYA00580616_ERZ773073 | MGnify/ENA primary metagenome ERZ773073 (study PRJEB29015, sample SAMEA2737960) | human oral metagenome | biome: human oral; feature: human-associated habitat; material: dental | place: China | collected 2131 ...
AGAACTCGTCATACACTTTAATTATTTTCCTGTCTACTTGACAGGGTGCACTTCACTCATCCAGTTGTTTTTTTATTTGTTTTTCATTGATATTATCTAAAACTAATTTAGATAAATGATATTTTGTCTTACAAACACGTTCTTTTCTAGACTTCTTTTCTTTACTGTATTTTCCTTCACTATAATATAACTCATCATCTTCAAAAATATACAAATCTTTATTATAGCCTCGCAAGATAGCATCAGCTGTGCTTTTTTTCAGAAATATTTCAATTCTTTCTAAAATCTCCTGAAGAAAATTTCGTAAAAAACTATCAAATACATATGCTGATTTAGCTTTGATAAAATCTAGTTTGGTTAGTTTCCCATACTGTAAAAATGATTGGAAATCAATATCCCTTAAAAAACTAATACACTCTTGCTTATAAAAGTCATCTTGGTTTCCCTTTGAAAATGACCAGTTAGAATGAGTTTTCATATGAAAATAAAGCTCTTCTTCTGATAGTGCGGGCTCAATTGGTTTTAATATTTTTGTTGGAGCCTTACTTGGTTCATAAACTAGATATTTCTGATTTGTTATATCAACTTTTAACGGTAAATATTCTTTGAAATCTATGAGTTTATATATCTCTTCTGCCATAAAACATCCTACCTTTATATATAAAAAAAGGTCATCTAGTTATGTCTCTCGACACCTTTGATGACTTCTAATCTAGACAGAGTATACCATAACTAAAAGATAATGTCACTTATTTTATTTAATCTATTCTGTGGTACTTTTTTAAACAATTAATATAACTATAAATTTCCTAAAAATAGAATTTATTTAATATCTCGAATTCTACTGTATTCCTAAATTTTAATTTCATTATCGTCTGACCTTGGTACTTTGTCAATAATTTGGACAGAACATTATGCTATTACCATAATTATCCATTGTACTTTTATCAAACTAAAAACAAATCAACTCTTTACGCTATTTATACTCACACATTAGGAGATAATTTTACATACTACTTAGATTATTAATCTTATTTAATACTTCATCACTGGGCTTGTCTGTCCAACAGGAACTAACATTTTTTAATTTACATATATTTGCTAACTTATCTCCAAATGCCGTTCTCGTTTTTTCTAAATTCATCTTACTAACGCTTTCCCCTGGAGGATTCCGTCTCCAACCACAAAAATAAATTTTATCTTTTTCCTCAATAACTGTTTTATTCGACACTACCCTCACTACTTCCGAATAACTTGGCTTTGTCTGGAACACATTGGGTATCTTTTTATTTAAGGCTTCAAAAAAATCTTTTGGTTTAAAAATATGATTCGGATTATATTTAATTTCTAAATAATCAATCAATTTTTTATAATCATCTAAGAAAGTATTTGTACAGTACTCTTCATTGATTTTGATTTCAAAAACTATTGGGTTACTGCCCAAAGTAGATAAGTACAATTTCATCGGGTTTATATCCGTCAAAAATATACAACTAAAATCTTTTTTATTATATGAGAATGGAAATATTGCTCTATCCTCTTTCTTTATTTTCATATCTTCATGTAAAGTTTTAAGTGCAGTAAATTCGTACATATTCAATTCCTCCCTATTCTATATCAACTTTTAGAATTGCATGGTCGGGCAACCCTTTAATTTTTCTCTCAGTGTCTGCTCGAATACCTGGTTTGTATCTATGCTCATTGATAAAAGTCCAGTCATATACAACTTTAATCTTCTTATCCTTTATATTTGTAATCAAATGATCTAGCTGAACTTCTTTCCCTTCTGGCATAATATATGAAAACTGTTTGGGGTACGGAGGTGTATATAAACTATAACTTTTTGCTGTTTCACGTAACATAAGATTTTTCTCTGTGTTCCATGTTCGTCCCCAAAATGCATTAAAATCCCCAACACATATCACATCATGCCTTAATGAAGATAAATAATTATCTAGCATTTCGAATTGTTTTTTTGAGTAATCTCCTATAGATTTTGATAAATCTTTCCTTATTCTTATGCCTATTATTGATAATTTACGGCCAGAATATTCAACTTGTATTTCATAAAAGTCTGGTAGAAAAATACCGTTTAGAACCTCATTATTTTTTATGCTATTAATTTCATAATTAAAAGTATCACTAAATTTAAATGTTAATTTTTTTAGTGCAATTAATATCCCATTCTGCTTTGTTGTTGAGGAAATAAACCAATGGTATTCATTTTCTTCTAAAACTTTAAAATAATCATCAATCCCTTTTGAAACTACAAATTCCGTTAAAACTATACAATCGGATTGTTCTTTAATAATTTCTTCAATAATCCATTTTTTTAAGATTGTACCCATTATTACTTGTTATAGTTGCAGCCATCCCTATATTCCATTCGTATATTTTCATAATACACCTCTCATAATTATAAATTTTGAATAGCTATACTATATGTTTCTTACAAACATCTGTTTCCCCAACCTAACCACATACAATCTTTCATCTTCACCGGCAAGCTGGCTAAGCAGCTCATTCACACGATTCGTTTCTCCTTTAATAGCAGCATTCAACGCCTTGTAATAGATGATTTCTAGCTGTGGGTGGGTATTTGAACTCGTTCGTTAACGTTTCGAAGTAGTCGTTGCTCTCGTGCGCGATGGTTAAGTCATAGAGAGCCACACTCATCTTTTTCGTTTTTTCGGCCAGCGTAGGTTCTGTTATCGTCAGTTCACCAATCATCGCACCCAGCTCTTCTCGGTTCAACTCCGGCTGGCTCAGTACGACTGAACGGATTAGATAGCTTTGCAAGACGTTTCTGAATTGCGGTGGAAGTCCGTCCTGGCTCAAGATTTCTTTAGCTTTTCGAATCGCCGTCTCGAAGTCCCCTGTCATGTATGCCAAGGAAACTTCCGACGTTGCCGCGTCTAATCGGAGGACCGCTCTTTTAGCCTCTTTATTCGTCTCGATATATTGTTCCCACGATGTAAAATCCAAATCCATATGCAACAATTTCGCTACAGTGCTTAAATACCATTTATTAATCAAATAGATGGCAAGAGCTATCCCTGCAACAATCACAAGAATGCCCCCTGTTCGCATCGTAATGTCACTCACTGCGAACGTGACGCAAAGAATGAGAAGCATTGTCAAAATCCCAGCGACTCTCGTATAAAGCGTATATTTTTTTCGTACTGCTTGATAATCCATATCGTTCCTCCAAAGCCGCAACTCGTATATGATTGCGGTTACAAAAATGTTTATATCTTCAATCAAACGACTGTCTTAGCCCATTATCTCACGTTCCCTTGGCCGCTTCAATGGCAAACTGCATATTCTTCGAGCCTTTTTTCGATAAAGAACTAATATTTTCGCTCGTAATACTTGCTAATAAAAAGCATGATAACAGGAGAACATGCAAGTGAAACTGTTAAAAGAGTTGCCGGCAAATATGCCTCTACTGAAATACAGATAACTGCAATAATTCCCATCAGAAGCATTAGAATTGGAGACATCGTTGCATTGACTTTATCTCTGATTATTTCATTTCGTTCATCATTCATACTAGTTTTGTAATCGCGATCCGTTTCCAGCAGTTTGTGGTGCGTCATCTCTACATATGAGAAAGATACACTGATGGAAAAAACAAAAATCAATAACGCTCTAACCACTTCATTCAAGTTAAGTGTAAATATTGCCAGTAAGCTACAAATCCCTACTAAGTATCCTAAATACCACAATTTATTTGTCTTCATTTTGATCCTCCTCGTAAATAAATACTTCTTCAATCGAAACGTCAAAGAAACGCGCGATTTTAAATGCCAATATAATGGACGGGTTATACCTTCCGTTTTCTAAAGATCCCACCGTCTGCCTAGACACTTCAAGAGCATTCGCTAGTTCTTCTTGCGTAATTCCTTTTGCCTTTCGAATTTCCTCAAGCCTATTTTTCACATCGTATCACCTCTTTAAATGGAAAGTTTACTTTACATACAATATAATTATTTTTCGATAAAATGTCAAGCTTACTTTCCATCTTTAAGCAAAAAATACCGGAGCCCTTTGACGGGACCCCGGCTTGCTTAACATAAGTAACATTGTGTAAAGCTAACTTACACTTATTTCAATCGAACATAATTTGTAGCCCTTCCGCTACCTTCTCTTCTAAGTTCACCTTCTGAGACTAACTTTCTCAAAGCTCCCTCAATAGAACTTACACTAAGCGATGGGCAAAGCTCTCTAATATCTTGTTTAGTGAATCTGCCTAATTTCTGACGAGTTGCTTTTCTAACCATTTCTATAGCTGGAAGTTTTTCTTCAACAATAGAAAAACGATCTTCAAACATTTTATAAGCCGATAGAATTGTATTCAATAAATACTTAATAAAAGGTACTACATCTTCTGATTCTTCATGCCATCCTTTTCCTGCCTGATTCAACGCTTCATAATACTCTTCTTTGTGTTTGGCTATGATGGCTTCAAGAGAAATATATTTCCCTACAAAAAAACCACTTCTATACAGCAGTAAGGTTGTCAACAATCTACTCATCCTACCATTTCCATCATTAAACGGGTGGATACAAAGGAAATCATGAATAAAGATTGGAATGGCAATAAGAGGCTCCACCTCCATATTTCCAATGACAAAATTATACTCGTGACAAATCTTTTCTAACGCACTTGGTGTTTCAACGGGAGAAAGTGGCGTAAATAAAACTTCCGTACGCCCATTTGGATACGTAGCGCTGATATAGTTTTGAACATTCTTTGTTTTACCAGCAATTGGATTATTCATATGCGCATACAACATCTTATGCATCTGAAGAATATAATTTTTTGATATTGGAATCACGTCAAAATCTTCGTGGATAATATTCAATACATCACGATACCCAGCAATTTCTTGTTCATCTCTATTACGAGGCATTGTCTTTTCTTCTACTAATTTTCGTAATCTTACATTAGTAGTAACAATTCCCTCGATTTCATTAGATGCTTCTGTACTCTGAATCTTTGCGATTTCAATTAATCGATTCAATTCTTCGGGTTTTTGTTTCAAATATAACTCTTGTTGCCCTTGATGCTTATAAATAGCCGAAACTAACCCCAGTATTTCTGAATCCCATAACCTGTTTTTAATGTCTGTGTAACTGAAATTTCTCATATTTTTCCCTCACTCACACTTTTATCCCTTATATTATACCTATTTTTAAGGGATAAAACAATTTTTAAGGGATAATTTGTTCAATTATACAAAAAACAGGCAAATGTTACTTTGCCTGCTTCTGATTTCGATTCTATTTATCATTCTTTTATCGACTCTTTCGGGCCCACAAAGTAACTGTTACCCTCTCTCCTTGAACTCATCGAAGTATAGGACCTCGACTTGCCCAGACCAATCTAAGACGCAGCCAACGAAGTCCACAAGGTCGAGTCCTGGCATTTCATAAGTGTCGCCGTCATTAACGCTTCCCGTTGCATCTTCAATATAAGTCACCTTATAGCCTCTGTCTGACGCGATAATGGCAGTAAATAAGCAGCAATATTCCGCGTTCAGTCCCGTAATCACCACTTCATCTACCGGATGGTTCGCAAGAATCACCTTCAACTCTTCGCTCTGGAAAATATTTGGCGAGTCTTTTTCTACGATAAAATCCGCATCCGCAGAAAGCTCTTCGTCAAGCGCTCCTCGCTCGTCGCCATTGTAAATAATACTCTCTTCATTCTCATCAATATGACGCGTATGAATAATGAGGTCCTCGCTCGCTTTGAACATCTCTTGTAACTTCAAAATATTCTCTTTGAGCAAGTCAAAATTCCCTCTAGCTAACATCCCTTTTTGGCAATCTAAAACAATTAATGCTTTCACTTATGGTGCTCCTTTAATTTCAATAATTTATCACTCGTAAATGATACCATGCCTTCGCAACGGCCTTTAGCTGAACGATTGAATTTCTTCTTTGACATACCCTTCGGCATCTTCAATCTCTACAAACAGCGGGTCTAAGTGACACAAGAAGTGCCAATCTTCAGTGTCGTGTTTTCTGTAGAGAATCGCTTCGCCATCTTCACTTCCAAAATAGCTTCTATCCACCACATACCCTTTGCTTTCTAAGAAAGCTTTTGCCTTGCGGAAGTTTGCTTCTCTGGCTTCAACATAGGCTTTCACTTCATCGTTGTTAATGACATACGCATCGATTAGTGAGTAGCCTTCGATCATTTTATCGTTTGGTTCGGATAGATTTGAAATTTCTTTCCAAACAATAATCACAATTTCATTAGGATCGAACATCCATTTAGACAAGGGTACAATGTTTCCGTTAAAGACAATCTCCATATAATCCGGTAAGTTTGCAGGATTAAAAGATTCCATTTCAAACTCATCTTCTTTTTCTAAAGTATATCCAGGGATTTGAGTGACAAAAGCTCTTCCTTCTTCTAAAGAATCAAACGCGACCAAATCTTTTTTATAATCACCTTGATACAATTCCAATATAACCATCGATGACCCTCCTAAACTTTTTCATTCTAAACATTATTACGATACCTTTAATCACACGAAACAAGCACTCACAATGTACATCCAATAGACCTGTCTGCATGACGACCCTCTCTATAATCCTTTTAAAGGTACATAGAGTTTTCTAAACAACGTATCAGACAGAAAAACAGAAGATGTTTATTTATGATACGCCTCTATTTTGTTTTTATATTCTTTCAGAAGCTGTTTGGAATAAACTTTTTCATTCTTTGAATCTCGAACTTCCCTCCAAAGAATAGAGGCAACGGTTAACTTGTTCGCATACTGATGGCTACTTTCATCTGAACAAAAGTCTTTTAAAAATTGATTCCACTGACAAGCCGAATGATCATACTTCGCGTAATCGGACTCGCCATAATAAATTTTAATCATATCTTGAATCGTAAATTTTAGATCATTATCCCTTTTTACTTTTCGCCAAGCAGTTGCCATATCCGCATTGAATTTAAACGGACTAACCCCTGTTACCGCAGCAAAATAATCTCTAAACTTCTGGTTAAAAGAAAAACCACAGTTCAGGAGCGGAGTCTCTAAAGTGATTACTTCGGATTGAGTTTTACGGCTTTTACTCAAAGATTTCTCTACTTTATTTCCCTGAAAATATTGTTCAATTATATAAACCAATTCTTTCTTCGTCCCTCTATACTCTAATCCAAGAGACTTACAAATTTGGGTAAGTTCTTCTCGATACCAATAGTATTGGTTAAATTCTTCAAATGATTTTATCTCTTTAAAACTAGGTCTATTCTCTACCAAACAATCACCTCCACCCCTTCAAATCTACGACGGTAACTTCCATCAGCATGTCCCCTCAACGTGAGGCCCTAGTAAAAGCCAATCTATTTTATTACAACGAATTTTTCCCATCGTCTAAGCACATCTTTTAAAGGCTCATCTAAATAGGTATAAACCTTGTCCGTGATCCAATCAGGAATTCCATAAGCTGCCTCTGCGATACTTCCCGTGATTGCGGCAAGGGTATCACTGTCCCCACCGAGAGAAATCGCATTTCGAATCGCATCTTCAAAATCTGTACTCTCCAGAAAGGCAACGATAGCTTGAGGAACGGTATCCTGACACGTTTCATTGAATCGATATGTTGGACGAATTTCATCCAGCGTTTTAGAAAGGTCATATCCATACTCTCTCTCGATATGTTCCTTGATACGTCTTTTAATCTGCGCAGGGTTCTCGCTACCATCACCACCGCAGAAATAACGGCACATAAAAATCGCATCCGCTGTTGCCATTGCGCCTTTGATTCCTTCTGGATGGTTATGCGTTACCTCTGAAGAAAGTTGCGCCAGACGTTTTCCCTCGGACGGCAACTCGCTTGTTGCAGCCTCTATCACCCAAGCGCACGGAGAAACACGCATCGCTGAACCATTTCCAAAACTATTGTAAGGTTTGCGGTTGTCGGTCATAAGCCATCGGTTAAACCTGGCTCCGTAATCCGCGTTTGGATACATTCTGCCGTACTTCTTCATAGCATCAATGAAGTCATCCTTCTGTCCACCATTCATGATAGCTTCTGCCACAGCACAAGTCATCACCGTATCATCTGTGAAAAAACAGTCTTCTCTAAAAAATGGAAACTCTTTTGTTTTGATATTATTCCATTCATAAACAGACCCAACAACATCTCCAACAATTGCTCCTAACATATATATACCTCCTTTAAAAATACCCATTATAAATATACTTCAATGTCTCTTTTGCTTATATCTCAGTCCGTACAAGTAGTGATACCGCCTCAACATGCGCAGTCATTGGGAACATATCCACATACTTATTAACAATAATATAAGGTTATCGTTAAAAGACATTAGCTCTACAAACTGAGATTTACCATTGATGATCATTCCTGAAATTTTTCAAGTTACTCCAAGCAAATTTCTATTTAATCCTATCCGGATCTTCAAAATAGACTGCATAATGTTCAGTACCACCGGCATATGGATATTTATCATCATAAAGTAAAACTATATTTCTCTGAATAAGATTCTTCCTAATTTGATCGATTTTATCCTTAGTTTGACAACCAAAAGCAAGGTGATTTAAGCCTATATTACATCTATTGTATTCGTTATTAAGAAACTTTTCTTTTGTCTGTACAAAAACAATATAAAATTCGTCCTTTTTATAGGAAAATCCGTCTTTCCATTCTTGAAACAACTCAAAACCTAAAACGCTCAGTATCCAAGAATAGAATTCCTTGGTTTTATCTAAATTACTTACATAAATCTCAATATGATGCATTGTTTTCCCTCCATCTGGTCCTGGAAATATCAATATACTCAGTTTCTACTTTGTTGATTCCTCAGCTCGCACAAGCAGTGATACCGACTCAACATGCGCGGTCATTGGGAACATATCCACGGGTTGCACGTATTGTGCCTCGTATCCGCGTTCCTTGAAGTGGACAAGATCACGAGCGAGTGTTGCTGGGTTACAGCTCACATACACGATACGTTCAGGTCCCGTTGCACACGCCGCTTCGATAAAGGAAAGGTCGAGCCCTTTGCGCGGTGGATCCACCACAATGACATCTGGCTGGATGCCTTCTTCCTTCCAGCGTGGCATGATTTTCTCAGCCGCACCCGTTTCAAAGTGTACATTCGTCACGCCGTTTACCTTCGCATTTTCCTTGGCCATCACAATCGCATCATCCACGATTTCCATGGCATAGACTTTCTTGGCATCGCGCGCAAAGGCTAAGCTCATTGTCCCGATTCCGCAATACGCATCCACGACGGTCTCGCCGCCCTTCAAATCCGCAGCGTCGATGGCTTGTTGATAGAGCACTTCGGTTTGCACGGTATTCACTTGGAAGAACGAACGCGCGCTAATCTTGAACGTGAATTCGAACAACTTCTCTTCGTACACATCTTCCCCAAATAGCACCTTCGTCTCACGTCCCATGATGACATTCGTTGGCTTTGGTTGAATGTTTTGCACGATAGAGACCACTTCCGGATGCGCTGCAGTAATGTCTCTGACAATTGCCTCCACTTGCGGTAACCCCTTTGTTCTCGTCACGAAAATAATCATCACTTGCTTCGTACGGAGTCCTCGTCGCACAATTATATGCTTCAAGTCTCCAGTATGATTCGCTTCATCATACGCCACCACTGGATACTTTCTTAAAATATCACGCACGGCCACAATCAAGCGGTCTATTTCAGGGTCTTGAATATGGAAGTCTTCCATCGGAATCAAGTCATGAGAGTTCTTCTTGAAGAAGCCTGTCGTCAATTGACCATCTACCGTACGCACTGGGATTTGCGCCTTGTTTCGGTAGCCCAGTGCACTCTCCATTCCAAGCGTAGGACGTACTTCTAATGCTGGCATCTTTGAGATTTTCGTCATCACATTTTTCACTTGTAGCTGCTTGAAGGCCAACTGGCTTGCGTAAGTCATATGTTGCAGCGGCATGGTTCCTACACGAGTTCCAAGGGCGTCTTTTACCTCCACACGGTTCGGGCTCATTTCCAGCCACTCCTCCACACGCGCGTAGCCATAGCTTTTTCCAATCTTCATCGTCTTCACACGAACGACTTCTCCAGGGATACTATTTTCGATAAATAGCGGGAATCCATCCACCTTCCCGACTCCAAGTCCTTCATGCGTTAAGTCTTCAATGGTTACTGTATAACATTCGTTTTTCTTCATTTCTGTTCCTCCAGAGTTTATCACGTCTATTATACCGTCTTTTAGCATAAATAAAAAGGCAATCCCCCCATACAAAAAAGCTACTCTAACCATGTCAGAGTAGCTTTGCTATTACCATAAAATCCCCTTGTAAGAGAGCGTAATCGCCATTGCCAGAAGCAAGTAAAATCCGATAAACATCCATTTCATTTTCACACAAAGAGCCACATACTCCCGAATGAACGCAGAAGGAATATAATAGCTCGCCGTTGTACAGCCAAGTCCATCCCCTTGCATACCGATCATCTTAGCGTAGGTACTGGTTCGAAAGACATGATAGTCGTTCGTTACAAATAAGAATCGGGGTTCTTTGAGGATTGTTTCCCCTAATCGTTTTGAGAACAATAGATTCTCATAGGTCGTTCTCGACTCTTCTTCGAGCAATATGGACTCTCTTGGAACATCCGTTTCTTCCATTAAGTAATTCAAAATCGCCTGCGCTTCCGAAACCTTCTCATCGGCTCCTTTCCCACCACTTGCGATGAGTTTGATATTTGGATTTTTTGATTTTTTAAAAGCCTCGACCGCCTTGTCAATCCGACGTTTTAAAAGCGGCGTTACTCGTTCTCCGTCTAATAATCCAGCCCCATGAATAATGATGAAATCATATTGTTTTTTCTTTGGAATAAACACATACAAAATCGAGTAAAACAGGAATCCAAAAAAGGCAAACCCAAAAATAGCATAGGAGTAGATAAAAAAGATCAAGAATATATTCAGCCAGTGATTTTCATAAAAATACTGATTATTGAGCGCACGAATAATGATCACGCCAAAGAATAGTAAAATCAAAAAGCCCATCCCAAGCGATAAGAAATTCGACTTGGATTTTCCCTCACGCTTCAAAAGAACGATTCCATTATAAATAAAGAAAAAGCCACTCAGGAAGATTACAAAGGGCACGCCTAAAAATCCGATGATTAACACCAGCAGATGTCCTGCCCCGCTTCCAGATTGATAGACAGCCTGAACTACTGATAAATATCCAAAAAACACCGCAATAATAAGGAGTGCTGGGTTCCATAAGCTGCGATTATCCCGCCACATTGAAAAAATAAGAGCTGCCACTACCACTCCAGTAATCAGATAGATTCCCATTTTCATTCCTCCAATTCTACTCTTATATTATAACAAACTCCCAAGAGAAACGATAATCTGACAAGAAATGAAGCGGAATAGTATGCGTCTTAAAAATTTTGAGGTTTCAACTGAATATCCACCTCATATCCGTTTTTGTAAGCTAGTTCAATCAACGTCGATAAACTAGGCGTTCCTTCCCCACGCTCCAACCTAGCAAGTGCTGTACGTTTAAACCCTACTTTCTTTGCATATTCCTCTCGGGATAAATTACTTTCCATTCTAAGACGAATTATACGGAGTACAGCTCTATGTCTTGCTAGTTCTTTTGCCAAATCCTCTTTAAAGTTCGGATAGCGGGAAGCTATAATCGAGAATGTTTCTTCTCTTAAGGAACTCACTGCCATTCACCCCTTCCGTAATATCTTCCGCTTCGAAGACCAAATACATGATTCCTTCTTCTTCATCGAATCTTCCCCATTTTTCAATCATCTCTGGAGTAACGCCTTCTTCTTCAATCAGTTGCACAATCGCAGCTGCCTTCACCATTCTCCCATATGGCATTTCCATTAATTCTTCAAAGTTTTCCTTTGTAAATTCACGTTTATACCTCATAAATACACCTCCGTTTTTCTTGAGTGTAACATTTTTGTTACGTAACAAAAATGTTACATCTTGCTTTTTTCTTATACTATTTTGCTCAAAAAAACCTCCAAAAAGCTAGACTCTTTGGAGGAAACACGATTAAATGAATATTTTTACTGTTTTCTAACTCGAAACCCTAGTGGTCAATGGAACATTAACTCTCAAAGTGCCATCGCTAGAAGTTTTCACATAATTTGTAGTTGAACTCGTCATCGCAGAAATGGCGTGCGTTTCCCGAAACATCCGCACGACTCGTCTCGAGTCCTTTGCGTTGTTCCGGTCCAACGTTCCATTTCTAAGCGCGATGTCTCGTATCCTTAAAATTACGAAGAATCTTACGGATTTTATAATAGCTGTAACGGAAATAAGCATTAAAAGTGAATTAGCAGGAGTAGTCCTCTTAAGGACGTACTCCTGCTTTGAATCTTTAAAGGTGAGAGACTTTAGACTCGAACCGGTGCCCCGTTATAGCTTTTATAAAAGAATCCGTAAGGATTCGCAGTAATCCAGGAGCGTTCACTATTTTAATTTTTTGCTTTAGGTTTTAAGAAGAAGAAGTTTAAGACAAGTAGCACCACAATCCATACACCAGGGACGATGAAGCTTTGGGCAGTCAAGGCGAAATCTTTTTTGGTAAAGTAATCCACAAAGTTCCCCATAAATGTATAGTGTGTCACTTTTGATACCGCATCGCTCAACATTGAGAACATCGGTAAGAACGCAATAACCATCATCGGAATCACACCATTTACTTGCGCTTTTGCTTGCGTATCTGTTAAAGCACCCACTAATAAGTTAAGTAAAATCACACAGATAGCCACACTCGCAACGATGGCACCATATTCCATCCAACGACCTGAAAGATCCGCTTTAACAATCATTGGAAAGCTCACAATGGTAATCACTGCTAATACCACTGGATAGAATAAGATTGAGATTAAGTATTCTACTGAGTGAATGCCGCTTAAGAAGAGTGTTTTCAAGTTTTTCTTTTCTTTTTCTTCCGCAAGCATAATTGTAATCATATTTCCGACAGATAAGCTTAACGCGAGCGGAATCATCATGAATAGGATTTGTACGGCTGTTTGTGGGTTGCCGTCTTTGTTCATGAAATGGTCGTATGCCAATAACATTCCGTATGGGAATACGATTTGGAATAACATTGCTCCATTGCTTAAAATCATTTGTGTACGTAGCCAAATTAAGGCGCTAATTCTTTTAATCATTTAATTTCTCTCCTGTCAATTGAATAAAGATGTCTTCTAACGTTGGTTCCATTGAATGAATCAGTTCCACTTGGGTCATGTCTTGGTCTTTTAAATCTTCAAAAGCCATCACTTGTACGCTGTGGTCAACAAAGGTCACTTTCACTCGCTTTTCTTTGTTATATTTTTGAATAATATCTCGTGGTGTTCCGATTTCCACTAGGTCCCCTTGGTTTAGTAGGGAAATGCGATCGCACATCTCTGTGGCTTCGACCATGTCGTGTGTCGTTAGGAAAATCGTTGTGCCCGCTGCTTTTAGTTCTTCTAATAGGCGGTGAATCTTCTTAGAAGTCATTGGGTCTAGCCCACTCGTTGGTTCATCTAGGAAGAGTAACTCTGGTCTGTTTAGTAACGCTCTTGCTAGAAACATTCTCTGACGCATCCCTGTTGAAAGTTTTTCCGCGATTGTCTTCTTACTTTCAAGTAGTCCAACTTGTTCGAGTACTTCATCGACGCGGCTATTTGGTAATCCGTAAATCTTCGCGTAGACGATTAAGTTTTTCTCAAGACTTAATTTCTCGTAGTAGCCACTTGAATCACCTACAAGTCCGATACGTGTTAAGTCTTCAGGAGTAAGGTCCTTTGTGTCTTTTCCGAGGAGCTGTGTCTTTCCTTCATCGGCTTTTAGTTGGCCGGTTAAGATATTGATGAGAGTTGTTTTCCCTGCTCCACTTGGTCCTAAGAACCCGAAGATTTCTCCTTTATCGACGTTAAATTGAATTTGGTTTAATGCTGTCTTGTTTCCAAAACGCTTTGTAATTTTTTCTACTGTAATCATGTTTACCTCCATGTGTTGTTCTTGATGATTCTACTTTAACAAAAACAAAGGTCACTCAGTAGGCCCGTCCGTCACGACTCACCATGACAAAAGTCACGATAAAAAATAACGGCAGAATTTGACAGCTTCTATCATAGAACTAGGAAAAATTCTTATATTTACATAGAATTTCGGAACCCTTTTCATTATTGTTGTAAACGCAATTCTTCCTCTTTACTTTCCTATTTTTTAGAACTATAATGCAAGTAGAGAAAGGGGGTAGCGATTATGAACGTACCTACACTAGCATCACAACGTATCACTCTAAGGCCCTTTCACGAAACTGACATGGAGATTGTAAAGGCTTTGCTAACGGATCCTCTAGCAACGTCTAATCTTCCATGGGTATCTGCAACGTCTCATTTAAATGCAGAGAACTTTTATACACACCTAATGGACAACGACCCGTACTTTTTTATCATTGAAATGAAGAATTACGACCTGCCAATTGGCTTTATGAAAGTCTCCACAGACAAAAGTCATCTAATGGATTTCGCGCTGCTCGAAGAATATTGGCATCGTGACATTTTAATTGAAGCCTTTCAATTATTGCATCCGTACCTTATTGAGCAGGGAATTTCAGAGCTCTATTTAAAAGTAGAAAGTACGCACACAGATTCTTGCGACTTTGCCAAACGTATTGGATTTTTATACGAGTACTCCTATGAGGTCAAAGACGGAAGCACGGTCCGACTCTACCACATGATTCTCATTCCCGAAAATGCTCGTTTCAATACCGATATGTGGCAAACTCACTCTGAGCGCTTTATCGAAGCCCTTTAGCATGCAAAAACTCCGACTGGAATCCCAGCCGGAGTTTATTTTTATATAGGACGCCTTTCCTGTTTGTCTCGGTCCCCTTCTTGAAGAAGTTCAAAGCATTTCTACAAAAAAAGCACAAATTAAATAGTGATTACGAAGTATCCGAGGGGATTTATAGTAGCAGTAACGTGGCTAAGCATTAAAACGAGGGAGAAAGACAGAAATGCTATAGATATATTTGCATCTATAGCATTTCGTTTTCTTTCCCCCACAAAGTTGAATAGGAATGAGATAGCTGTTTACAGCGAAACTCATTCCATTCAACCACTGTGCTAAGAGGGCGTAGGATTTAAAATCCGTACGTAAATAACTTTATAGATTTAGACGCAGTAGCTGATTGAATTAAGCTTTATCACTTGTGATTCGCTTAATCCTAATCAGCCTTGCGGGGGTAAGACTACAAAGCAAAAAGGATTCACACTGTGAATCCTTTTTTATCTTTGGTCTTACGCCCTCTTTGAGGCTTTAAAGGTGAGAGGCTCGAACCGGTGCAACGTTACCGCTACTATGAAAATCCCCGTAGGGATACGCAGTAATCACCTAGTAAAGTTACCTTTTATTTTGTTTGAAATGCTTCGAAGTCGAATGCTTCGCCTTTGATCTTGTCCGGTAAGATGAGCGCGATTAAAATACCAACAATCGCCGGTCCCATCCATCCAAGCGACAACCCTTGTAACGGAAGAATTTCCAATGCTTTTGCTAAACCTTCTAATTTCAACGCTGAAGCTAAACTTGAAACCGTTGAAATAATCGTTGTCAACGCCACTGTTAACTGCATCCCTCTCTTAGAGAACGCCACTTTCTTATTCACTAAAACGAAGAATGCGATCACAACCGTAATTGGATATAAAATCATCAACACTGGAAGTGAGAACTTGATAATAGTTTGAAGACCAAGTGTTGCTACTCCAAATCCGATTACCGTTACTACTGTTGCATACACTTTATAAGAGAAGCGTGGGAAGTTTTCTTCTAAGAATTCCGCTACAGATACAATTAACCCTACCGTTGTTGTTAAGCAGGTAATGACTACCATCACTGCAAGGAAGGCTTGTCCGAATGTGCCGAATAACTCGCGTGAAGCCATTGTTAATACGTAGGACCCAACGTTTAGTTCTGCATCTTTTGCTAATGCGCTTGCCACGTTGAAGTGATTTCCTAAGAAAGCAAGTCCGATATACAATACGCTGAATCCAATCGCTGTTACAACGCCAACGCTCATGATTGTTTTCTGGTACTCTTTCTTAGAGCTGAAATGGAATTCTTTTAACGTGTTTACGGCAACTACTGAGAAGGCTACCGCTGCTAAGGCATCTAGCGTGTAATATCCTTCGATAAATCCATTCCCGAAGGCTGTTGATGCTGTTAGGTTTGCTTGACCAGCTAATTCCGGAGTCGTTTGTCCATACTTGAACGCTCCAACAACGACTAAGATGAAAATTAACCCTGCAAAAATCGGTGTTAAGATTTTACCGATGCTGGATAAGAGCGATGAACGGTTATACGCCAAGAAAAAGGCTACCGCAAAGTAAATCGCTGCGTAAATCAGAAGACCTGAATTAGAATCCGGTAAAAACGGCGCTACCCCGATGTTGTAGGATACTGTTGCTGTACGCGGAATCGCAAAGAAAGGTCCAATGGATAAATATAATACTACTAAAAATGCTAATGAGAAGATTGGATGAATCTTTTCGTCCAATTCTTTCTTGAATCCACCATTTATGACAGTCCCAATTAACAGCGTTCCGATTGCTAAACCTACGCCCGAAACGATAAATCCGATGACTGCTGGCCAAAATTGCTCAGCGGACTGATATCCTAAACTCGGTGGAAAAATTAAATTACCTGCCCCAAAGAAAAAACCAAAGAGCAATAAACCTGTTAATAAACCTTTTTTCATCTCTACTCCTTCTAAAAAAAGACCCTTCAAATGCCTTTCTTTGCATCCGCAGGATCCTTTTTTTATTCTTAGTTCATTAAGCTACTGTTGAACCGTTTGGCATTCCTTCTGGTGCAAACACCACTTGGAGAACACCATCTTTTTCAGCCGAAAGAATCATTCCTTGGCTGATTTGCCCACGCATTTTACGAGGTTTCAAGTTCGCAACAATCACGACTTTTTTACCAATAAAAATACTTGAATCTGGGTACCACTCCGCAATCCCTGAAAGGATTTGACGGTGACCACCCGCATCTCCAGCGTCTAAGCGGAATTGAAGCAATTTATCTGCTCCTTCTACCGGACCACATTCAATGACTTCTGCGACTTTCAATTCAATCTTGTCGAAGTCGTCGTATTTAATACTTTCTTTTTCGCTTGAAAGTTCCACTTCTTCTGGGTTCCAGTCTGTGTTTTCTTCTTCAACAGCTACTCCACCCATTTTAGATTGGATATAAGCCACTTCTTCTTCCACATCTAAACGTGGGAAGATTGGTTGACCTTTTTCAACCACCTTAGTTCCTTCAGGAATCACGCCAAATGTGTGTAATGAAGGGTAATCCATTAAAGCACTATCTGTAATTCCTAATTGTGCCAAGATTTCGCCAGGAGTTTGCGTTAAGAATGGTTGTAAAGCAACAGCAATGATTCGTAAGCTTTCTGCTAAGTAATTCATTGTACGTGCTAATTCTTCTTGGCGTGCTTCATCTTTCACAACGGCCCATGGAGTTGTTTCGTCGATATATTTATTTGTACGAGAAACGAATTTCCAGATTGCAGCAAGTGCTACTGAGAATTGCATGTTTTCCATCGCTTCTTCGACTTCCACAATCATCGCTTTAGAAGCATCAACTAATTCTCGGTCAAAGCTTGAAACCGGCGTAGTGTATGCAGGAATGGTTCCATCGAAATACTTATTAATCATCGCAACAGTACGGTTTAATAAGTTTCCTAAGTCATTGGCTAAGTCATAGTTAATGCGTTCTACGAATGATTCTGGAGTGAAAATTCCATCAGAACCGAATGGCACTTCACGTAATAAGTAGTAACGAAGTGCATCTAATCCATAACGTTCGATTAGGGTGTTCGGGTCGACGACGTTTCCTTTCGATTTAGACATTTTACCGTCTTTCATCAATAACCAACCATGTGCGAAGATTTTCTTCGGTAATGGTAAATCTAAGGCCATTAACATAATCGGCCAGTAGATTGTATGGAAACGAACGATTTCTTTTCCGATGAAATGCACATCTGCAGGCCAGTAACGGTTGAATAATGTTTCATCATCGCTACCATATCCTAGTGCTGTAATGTAGTTTGATAATGCATCAATCCATACATAAACGACGTGTTTTGGATCGTTCGGTACTGGAATCCCCCAGTCAAATGACGTACGAGAAACCGCTAAGTCTTCTAATCCTGGCTTGATGAAGTTGTTAATCATTTCATTTTTACGTGATTCAGGTTGAATAAAATCTGGATGTTCTTCGTAGTATTGCAATAAGCGGTCAGCATATTTGCTCATTCTGAAGAAATAAGATTCTTCTTTAACAAGCTCTACTTCGTGCCCACTTGGCGCAACCCCACCAATCATATTTCCTTCTGCATCGCGGTATACTTCTACTAATTGTGTTTCTGTGAAGTACTCTTCGTCGGATACAGAATACCAACCTTCGTATTCACCAAGGTAGATGTCTCCATTATCGACAAGCTTTTGGAAAATCTTTTGAACGGCTTTTGTATGGCGTGGTTGTGTTGTACGAATGAAGTCATCATAAGAGATGTCTAGCTTTTTCCAAAGGTCTTGAATGCCGAAAATGATTTTATCGACGAATTCAATTTCAGAAACGCCTGCTTCTTTCGCTTTTTCTTGGATTTTTTGTCCGTGTTCATCTGTCCCTGTTAAGAAGTAAGTGTCAAACCCTTGTAGTTTTTTATAGCGAATCATTGCATCGCTGGCTACAGTTGTATAGGCATGACCAATGTGTAAGTTGCCACTTGGATAGTAAATCGGTGTGGTTAAGTAAAATGTTTTCTTGTCTTCAGCCATGTTGGGAAGAGCCTCCTTGAAATTGTTTAAAGATAGGCATAGTATACCATACCTACGCGAAAAATACGAGAAGTGAAAACATTGTGGATAGTGCGACTTGGGTGAAAAGAATATGCTTAGATTCAGTTTGGCTTTCTAGAGTTTGGTTTGTGCGGATGATTTCTGCGAATCCTGGGAGTAAGACAGAAGCTAGAAACAAACTCACAGTGTGAGTTTGTTTGCTTCGCAGTCTTACCCCCGCAAGGCTGATTAGAATTAAGCAAATCACAAGTGATGAAGCTTAATTCAATCAGCTACAGCGTCTACCGG
>ERZ773073.554-NODE-554-length-19154-cov-30.397089_pt1 | contig 19154 bp, 18 predicted proteins | sample MGYA00580616_ERZ773073 | MGnify/ENA primary metagenome ERZ773073 (study PRJEB29015, sample SAMEA2737960) | human oral metagenome | biome: human oral; feature: human-associated habitat; material: dental | place: China | collected 2131 ...
GAACAGTTCACGCCTCATTAAAAGGAAGCGTACTTTTTGCAGAAGTTCAGCAAAATTCAGATGTTACTTATAGAATCTATGATTTTGACAGAATTGATGAAAACGGGAAAAAAAGAGAACTTCATTTACGAGATTCGGCTGATGTAATAGATTTTGGAAAAGAAGTTAAAATAAAAAATACTGAGTTTGATGCTTCTGAAAATGGGAAAGATATTTTGAGAAAACATATTATAGAAAAAGAATACTATTCAATTGATAAAGTAAAATTTACTGATTCTTTTGAAGATGTAAACAATGAAAGCATGACAATTTACTCGATTCTGGAAGGAGAAGGAAAAATTGTATGGGGAGAAAACAAAGAACTTCCAGTCAAAAAAGGTGAAACAGTTTTAATTCCTGTCGGAATCAACACAAAAACTATTGGAAATTTTGAAATTTTGAGAACAATAATTTAAATAAATACGGGCAAAGATTCTAGCTTAATTTTTAAGTGATAAAGATGAATTGCCTTGTTTTTTTATCAGGAATATGTTATCCTATTGATACTAATAGAAGTTCGGAAATACGATAAAAAAATTAAACTAAAAAGGAAAGAAAATTGAGAAAAAGAATTTTAATGACAGGAACAATGCTAATGACTTCCTCTTGCAGTGCTATAAGTGGAGTTGGAAGTGTAGTTGGCGGAACAATAAAGGCTGCAGGTGGGATAACAGGAGCAGTTATTAGCACTTCAGGGAAAATAATTGGTGGAATTATAGGTGGAAAAGATGGTGAAATAAAAGCTAAAAATACAAAATATAAATTTTCAGGCTCAGAAGTGGAAATAACGAATGGAAAAACAGTTGTTACAGGAATATTGACACATAACGGAATAACTAAAAGAAATCTAACAATAGAAGTTCCATGTTTTGACAAGAACAATGCAAAGGTTGGAGATGCCGTTGATAATATAAGTTCCCTTTCCAAAAATGAAAAATGGGAATTTCAGGCAATTATTAATACAGACGAAGTAAAAACTTGTAAGCTGAAAGACACTTATATTTATGAAGCTGGAGCAAATACTATTAACATTGGTGATGATAGTAATATAGAAAGTATAGAAAGTGATGATGAAGAGCAAATTGATTAATTAATAAATCTAAATGGAGGAAACTATGACGGGAATTATCGCAGCTGTGATTGAAGAAGCCGAGGCAATAAAAAAAGAAATTGAAAATATAAAGGAAATCGTAATAAACGAGATATCATTTTTTACTGGGAAATTTAATGAAAAAGAGATTGTATTTGTACAATCTGGAATTGGAAAAGTAAATGCAGCAATTACAGCAACTTTGTTAATTGAAAAATTTAATGTGAAAGAAGTAATTTTTTCAGGGGTAGCTGGATCGCTGGATGCAAGACTAAAAATAGGGGATGTAGTTATCGGAAGAGATATTGTTCAACACGATGTCGATGCTACAGCATTTGGATATAAAATGGGACAAATCCCTCAAATGAAAGAATGGGCCTTTGAATCAGATAAAGATTTGATTGAGAAAACTGCGAAAATAAATAATATAAATCATCAAATACTGCTTGGAAGAATTTTGACAGGGGATCAGTTTATAAGTAAAAAGGATGTAAAAATTCAATTGGGAAAAGATTTTGATGCACTTTGTGTGGATATGGAAAGTGGAGCCGTAGCTCAGGTATGTGCGAGATTAGGTATAAAATTCCTGATAATCCGTTCAATATCTGATTCAATTACTGATGATTCAGGGATGGAATATACAAGTTTTGTAAAACTTGCGGCAGAAAATTCCAAAAAAATATTAAAGGAAATTATTTAGAAATTAAAATTTAATTGTAAAGAAAAAGAAGGGAGAAAAAATGAGTTTTCGATTAAATCCGTTTAAAGTAATGAGAGCTATTGGGATTGTTGCAATTTTTGTTTATGCTATAGTGCTAATAATAGGATATAAAAATTCAAAAGTTACTACAACGGATAGCATTACAAAAGATATGAAAATCAGAAAAAAAGATTTTTATAATTCTAAAGAATATAAGAACAATTTAACTTTACCAACTCAAGTTATAGAAAATAATAACGAAACAGTCGCTAAGGAAATTGAAAATACTAAGCCTGCACAGTCGATAGATTTACCAAAAGATGACAATAAAAATCAAGTAAAAATCGATGAAAATGCTGCTGAAAAGAAAAAAAAAGAAGAGCAGAAAAAGTTAGAAGCACAAAAATTAGAACAAGCAAAAATAGCCGAACAAAAACGTCAAGAAGAGGCTAAAAAGCAAGCACGTAAACAAGCAGAAGAAAAAGCAAAAGCTGAAGCTAAAAAAAAGGAAGCTCAGACTCCAAAAGGACCAAGAAAGTATATACAAGTAGCTTCAGTAGGTTCAGAATCTTCAGCCAAAGAAATAACTAAAAAATTAGGAAAAAATTTTTATTATAAAAAAACAACAGTAAACGGAAGAACAGCCTATGTTGTAATGTCAAATATGACAGATAATCCTAATACATTAAAAGCTATGGAAAATCAGGCAAAAGCAAAATCTGGCGGTGGATATATGATTCGTTCCGTTGGAAAATAGAATAGAGTAAAAAATATAAAAAAACTAAAATTTATAGAAAGTTGAAAATGAAAAATAAAATTTTATGAATAAAAATTATAAAGGAAATATTTTACCAAAAGAAATTGTTGACAAAATAAAAATTGCTAAAAATATAATCTTAACAGCACATATTAATCCAGATGGAGATGCACTTGGTTCTCTTTTAGCATTTTATTTTATGATAAAAGCATACTGTAAAAAAAATAATATGGAAAAAATGGTAAAAATTGTTGTTGATGACAAATTGCCAAAATATATGCGACATTTTGAAGATACAAAACTGATTTTTAATTATGAAAGTTTTGTAGATGAATTTAAAAATAATTTTCAGAATAATGAAAAATTTGATTTGTTTATAAGTCTGGATTGTGCAAATGAAGAAAGATATGGGAAATCTGTTGAAATAAAAAGACAAAGTGAACAGTCAATCAATATTGACCATCATATAAGTAATACTGAACATGCTGATTTTAATTATGTGGAAAGTATTTGCAGTACAGGAGAGCTTTTGCATCAGTTTTTAGAAGTTTTTGATATTGAATTAACTAAAAAAATAGCGGAATATATGTATCTTGGAATTATTAATGATACAGGCAATTTTAGACACGATAATGTTACAGAGCATACTTTCCTCATCTGTTCCAAATTAATTGGAGCAGGAGCAAATAATCATAAGATTTCAAACATTATTTTTGAAATGAGTGAAAAAAAGGTTGACCTTATAGGCGAAGTTTATAAAAATAAAATAATTGATGAAAATTATAAATTTGCAAGCTATTATTTGACAAGTAAAAAAATGAAAGAGCTTGGTATTGAAAAGGATGAAACAGATGGGACAGCTGAAATGCTTCTTCGTATTGAAGGAATGGAAATATCGTTATTTGTGAGAGAAGATGCAGATGGTGCTTTGAAAGGGAGTTTTCGTGCCAATGATAAGTATAATGTAAATGAAATAGCTTCTATTTTTGGCGGCGGTGGACATATAAAGGCTGCTGGATTTAAAACAAATTTATCATTTGAAGAAATTTTGGAAAAAACTTATGAAAAGTTAAAAAAGTAATATTGTTGAAAAATTAAATAAAAACCAGTTAAAAGTTAAAGTTAAAGAATTAAAATATTTAATTCTAAAAGTTTTTAATTTTTAAAGAAAGGGGATTTTTATGCTTGAAACGTTTAATATGTTTAATTATCTAAAAATGATAGGATTTTCAAATACTGAATTAGCTGAAAATTTTCAGACAATTGAAAAAGCAAATCAGAATATTAATGAATTTCTGGACAACAATCCAAATGCTGTTTTACGAAAAATAAAATGCAGTTATTCGGATGAAGAAAAGAAACATTTACAATTTAATATTAAAATGGAGGTGGTGAATAACTAGTGAACAAAAAAATAAAGAAAATAGTTGTACTTCTATGTTTTGGAATATTAATCAGTTGTTCATCAGTTGGAAGAAGAGTAGTTTCGGATTCAGAAGTTGTTTCACGAGATACAGTTGTCAGTAATAGTATTTCAGAAATAAAAGAAAAATTTAATGATGAAATAAGACCACAAAACGTAGGAATTTATAAAAAGGGATTTAGAAACTGGAAAGTAATTTTATATGGAAAGCAAGCATATTATCTGGTGTTTGTAACAGAAGATGGAAAAATAGTTTCAAGTGAAAGATTAGATTACAAGTAAAATAAAAAAGGGGAGTTTTTAATTCCCCCTAAATTTTTTAGTATACTTAATATTTTGTGAGAATAAAATTTCAAAAAAGTTATCATTTAGGTTAAATTATAATTATAGAAAATTGAAAATGTCTATTTTTCATTTTCATTTTTTTGGTAAGTTTCAAGATTATTGAAAACATTGATTAAGCTGTCTGAATCAATATCATAGTACATATTATCATCGTTATGTGATTCTTCAATTTTAGCAATTTCTTTTTCAATTTCTAAGTTTTCGTTTTTATTCTCAATTTCGTCAGGTTCTTCCTGAATGACTTCATTTTGAGCAGAGTCAGAAATATCCGTTTCTTGTGCCTTGGCAACTTTTTCTTTTACAGCATTATTAGTTTTTTCAGATTCTGATAAAGTGTCTTCATTGAGTTTAAAAATAATATCAAAAAAGACAAAAAAATCGTTAATTGCAGAGTTTTCCTTTTCTGTTTTTAACATAAGGATAGTTCCTTCAAGTAAAGCTATTAAAATTCTGGCTGTTGTTTCTGGTACAATATCATCATATTTTTCAGGAAAGGCATATTTTAAAGTTGTTATGAAAAATGAGAAACGAAGTTCTATCTTTTTATAAGATTTCACAAGTTCTTCTCGTATATTCTTATTAATATCGGAAAGTTCCAGTGCCAAATTTCCCAATGGACTCCCACCATGAAATTTGTTGTTTACAATATTTTCAAAATATTTTTCAAAAAAATAATGAAATTTGGAAATTGACAAATCGTCTACATTGTTATTAAAAAAATTGATTAGATTTTCCGTATGATATTTTATAACGGTAATAAGAAGCTCTTCTTTACTTGAAAAATATTTATAAAAAATATCATTGGGCATATCGCACGCTTTGAAAATATCGGTTAACTCAGTATTTTTATATCCTTTATAATAAAAAAGTTTAGCACTTTGCTGGGTTATGAAGTTTTTACTATATTTTTTAGTCATTAAATTTACCTCTTTAAAGTAGTTTGAATATATTTTATAATTTAATTTGATGATTGTCAATAAAATAATTAAAAAAGAAAATAAAAATTAATAAATAAATTGTTTTATCTAATTTGTTACAAAATAATAAGTAAAAGGATGTGATTTTATGAAATACAATTTTGATGAAGTTATCGACAGAAAAAATAATCATTCTGTGAAATACAAAGAACTTACAAAAAAATTTGGAGTAGATGATGTCATTCCGCTCTGGATTGCTGATATGGATTTTAAAACGGCTCAGCCAGTAATTGATGCTCTTGAGAAAAAAGTTCAGCATGGAATTTTTGGTTATGTTTACCGTCCTGATGAATATTTTGAGTCATTTATAAATTGGCAAAAGAAACGATTTGGGTGGGAGCCGAAAAAAGAGCTGCTAAGTTTTAGTATAGGAATTGTACCTAGCCTTGGAGCGTTAGTACAGCTATTTTCTGAAAAAGGTGATAAAATATTGATTCAGACACCTGTTTACTCTGAATTTTATGATATTAATGAAGATAATGAGAGAATTGTCATTGAAAATAGGTTTATTGAAAAAAATGGAGAATATTCACTTGATTTGGAAGATTTGGAAAATAAATTAAAAGAAAATCCTAAATTATTCATTTTCTGTAATCCGCATAACCCTTTGGGACACGTGTGGACTCGTGAAGAGCTAAAAGCAATTGGAAACTTATGCAGAAAATATAATGTTCCAGTAATATCAGATGAAATTCATGCAGATTTGACATTGTGGGACAATAATCACATTCCAATGGCAAGTATTTCTGAAGAAATTCGTCAAAATACCATAACTTGCACATCAACTGGAAAAGCCTTCAATCTTGCGGGACTTCAAAGTGCAACAATTGTTTTTAACAATCTGGAAGTAAAGGCAAAATTTGATAAGTTCTGGAAAGATCTGGAAGTTCATAGAAATAATCCATTTAATTTGGTTGCTACAATTGCGGCATATTCTGATGAAGGTGAAGAATATTTGAATCAGTTAAAAGAATATTTGCAAAATAATATTTTATTCTTAAATGATTTTTTTAAGGAATATATTCCTGAAATTACGCCAAATATTCCACAAGCGACGTATTTAGTGTGGCTGGATTGCCGAAAATTATGTGAAAAATTCGGATTTAACCAGAAGCAGCTAGAAGAATTTATGTTAACAAAAGCAAAATTAGGACTGAATGAAGGGCGAGTTTATCAGAAGGGATTAGAAGGATTTATGAGATTGAATGCTGCTTGTCCAAGAGCGGTTCTGGAAAAAGCATTGAATCAGTTAAGAGATGCGATTTTAAATGAAAAATCTAAATAAATTAAAAAATATAATATTTTCAAAAAACAATTTTAGACTTTATTTAAATATTTGATTTTGTAAACAGAGAATAAATAATAAAATTTAAGAGGCTGTTTTAAAAAATTAATTTTTAAAGATTAGCCTCTTTTAGTATATTTTAGAATATATATGAATTTAATTTATCAATTCTTGTATTTATATCAGGATGAGTAGACATAAGATTGGCAACAAATCCTGAAGGGTTACCATTTTCATCTCTTAAAATTTCTAATGCATTTCTCAATGGAATTCCATAACCTAAATCATATGCAAATTTATCAGCTTCATATTCATGATTTCTGTTAGAATGATTTACTAAAAATAATCCAAATTTTGTCCATAGCCCCACAAATAGCATGTAAAGTTTATCAAGTAAAATAGCAAAAATAAATCCTTTGAAAGCCTTATTTTTACTGCTTCCCAGTGCTGGAAGAAGAAAGCTTAGAGCAAATAATATAATTCTAAAAATCAAGAACATTGCTGAAACAATTAAATTTCCGACACAAACGAATAAAAGAAAGTCGGTATCTTTGTTTGATAAATGTGAAAATTCGTGGGCAAAAACACCTCTTATTTCATCATTACTCATATTCAGAAGACCTCTTGTAACACATACAGTATTTCTTCCAAGTGCAAAAGCATTTGGATAGATATCATTAACTATGTATAATTTGATATTGTTTGATAGATTCTGGTCTTTTATTTTAGCTTTTGAATAAACTTCATTGAAAAGTCTGCTTAACCGATTCAATATTGCTGGATCTGTTATTAGTTCACATCCATGCATTGATCTAAAAATATTTTCTCCAATTGGAGATAGAGCAAGCGCTACAGAACCAATGTACGAAACAATCCCCAAAGCTATCGACAGTGGAGTATTACTGTTTGTCATTGTGTAAAAAAAGCTGATCATTATCCACAAATTTAATATAATCCAAATAATAACTCCGAAATTTTTAAGTTTAAACAATTTTTTGAAAAAATCTGTTAAGTACATAATATTTTCCTCCTATTTTAATAAAATAAATAATAACATTATTTAAAAAAATGTTATTATTACATAATTTTCTTACTGTAATATTATTATATAATATTATTTTTTATTTGTCAACTATTTTTTTTACTATATGAATACTACTTAAAATTAAACTCAAAAATTATGATTATACTGATTAAGCTATCAAATTATTTGATTCTATTGATTCAATAAAAAAATTCGGATATATATTTAAAATTAATACTATTCCCCGTTTAAATGGAGAATATTTAATAAATTTTGAATTACATACTATTTAGTAAGGAATTAAAACTTTTGGTCCTTAACATAGTTTCTATTTTATAATGGGATTTAGTATTGGATTATTTTATTTAATATCAGTTTTTTACTATTTTTATTCGTTTTTTTCTTTTTTTCGCAGGATTGCTCATTGCCGCAAATCCTTATCTTGCAGTAAAGGTTTATCCTGATAATTAAAATTGTGGCAAGATTGCTACGCAATACCTATGGCTAGACTACGACTTTTATTTGCCCAACTCCGAAACTCCTCCTTATAGTCGTCAAACAGTCGTAGTTGAACAAATAAAAGCTCCGTCGGTTTGTTAAAACAAAAAAATTATATTTTAATTATTTTGATTTTTATCCTTTGTTGGCAAAGATTATAATAAATTCGTTATTTAAATGGGGGTTAGTATAAAATATAATTTTCGCTTTTTAAACGGGAAATAGTATTATTATACAATCTATCAACTCAAAAAAACTGATATTTTCCAAATAAAAAACCTTTAAAATACGTATTTCAAAAGAATACATTTCTTAAAGGTCTTTCTATTAAATTATTTCTGAAATATCTTATTTTTTAAATCTATTTTTCAAATCCAATACAAATTTTGTCAAATCTTCTGTAAATGACTCTGTATTTGCTTTTACTTTTTCTGAAAAATTGGCAAAATCATCTTTTAATTTTTCTGCTCCATTTTCAAATTTTTCTTTTAATTCCTTATATTCAATATCGGTTTTCAGTTTTCTTTCATATTCTTCAGCTAGCTCCAAATCTTTTCTTACAACGGCAGCATCTTTTCTTAAAATAGTTTCCGATTCATATTTATTCAAAAAGTTGTCCAGTTCTGAAACATCTGATTCTCCTACAAGCAAAATCAGTCCATAATGGTCATTTACAAGATGTTTTGAAACATCTTCAAAGATACTTACCACTTTTTCATCTTCCTTATCTCCATGTCTTCCACCTAGCAAAGCTCCAATAGCTCCACCAAAAACAATTCCTAATGGACCACCGATAATTCCAATAAAGCTGCCTAGTAAACCACCATTCAGAAATCCTATTTTTCCGTTTGAAGCGACTTCAAATCCGTCTTTAAAGGTCAATTTATCATTTTCCTTTTTTACAACAGCTGCCTGAGTAATCACATAATTTTTCCCAACATATTTAGCCTTTATATCCGCTAGTGTCTCAAATGCACTTAGCTGGTTTTTAAATGTTGCAAGTAACACATTATTTTCCATAACTATCATTCCTTTCAATTTTTATATAATTGTTATCAAAATTTAACTTTTCAAATAATTTATTATATGCTCTGAAAAAATAGTTTTTATTTTGTTGCTACTTATTTTTTACTTTTCAAAAATAAATTTATCCCCATAATACCTGAAATAAAAAATCCTAATAGTCCTAGTCCTGAAATTCCAAAGATTTTTGGTGGAATATTTGCTAAAGCCAATATTGATGAACCAACAAACAGTGATGAAATAATGATTGCCAGAATCAATCGCTCAAAAGCCTTTTGAAATTTATCAAAACCAATGATTTCATGTTTATGCTTTAATTCATTATTCTGAATTTTTTCTAAGAGAATTTTCATATCTGTAGGCAAAGTTAGCCAATTGTCTGAAAAAGTTTCAATTTTAGAAATACCTTTTTTAAAAATATTAATTGGATTCATTCTTTCTTTGGTAATTTTATTCATATATGGTCGCATAACTTTTGTTATATTTAAAGTCGGATCTAGATGTCTTCCTATTCCTTCAATTTGCCCAATACCCTTTACTAATAGGTAAATATCTTCCGAAAGCAGAATCTGATTATTACTGAATATTTTTCTTGCCTTTTCAAAAATAGTAACTACATCTATATTTTCCAATGAATTTTCATCTACCAGCTCAATTAGACCGTACAGCTCTCTTTCAAATTTTCTTTCATCTGCCACTTCAAATTTTACAGCTAGTTCCCGTATTGTTTCAATCATTTTTTTCACATCTTTTTTAAGAGAGTAAATAATCAAATTGATTAAAAGTTCCCGCTCGTTCGGATAAAGCCTTCCCATCGCCCCAAAATCAATAAACACAATTTGTCCATTTTCCTTTATAAAGATATTGCCAGGATGCGGATCAGCATGAAAAAATCCATGTTTCAAAAATTGCGTCAAATATAAGTCAAGTCCTGTTCTCGCAACTTTTTTTGTTTCTATTCCAATTTTTATAATATTTTCAGCATCTGTAATTTTAAATCCTTCTATCATTTCCATAGTAAGAATACGATCATTAGAAAGTGTCTTATACACAACTGGAACGTGAATTCTACTATCATTCTTAAAGTTGTTTGCAAAACGAAGCATATTATTTAGCTCATTATTTAACGAAAGCTCTTCATTTAACATTTTTTCAAAACTTTCTACAATCTCGCTAATACTCATTCTTTTTAAAACATCATAATATTTTTCAAGAGTTTTTGCAAGATTTTTCATAATGCCCAAATCAGCTTCGACAACAGGGCGTATATTTTCCCGCTGTATTTTTATAACAACTTTTTCTCCTGTCTTTAATTTTGCTCTGAATACTTGCCCTATTGAAGCCGAAGCCATTGGATTTTCTTCTATCTCGCTAAAGTAATCATTTACATCAATTCCAAGCTCTAAATCCAGCTTTTTCCTTACATCAATTTTCTCTACTTCCACATTATCCTGTAACTTCTGCAGTTCTATAATAAATTCTTCAGGCAATATATCTTTCCTGTTACTTAACATTTGTCCAAATTTTATATGAACAGGTCCCATTTCTTCGATTGCCATTCGTATTCTTTCATAAAAAGTATATGAATTTATTTCTTCAATTTTATCGCTGTACCTACGTTTAACATTTTTTGGAATATATTTCTCAAGTTCCCCTCTTTTAAACAATTCATCAAATCCATATTTTGCAATTACTCCTGAAAGTTTCATTACTCTTTTTGTCTTTTGGCTAATAATTTCCACTTATTTTCACTTCCATCTTTTAAAAATACTTGGTTACATCAAAAAATACAATAATTAACATTAATACAAGCAAAAAAATCATTCCAATTAAATGTATTTGCTCTTCAATTTTTTTATTAATTTTTATTCCTAAAAATTCAGGAATAATGAAAATCAGTCTTCCTCCATCAAGTGCAGGAATAGGCAGCAAATTCATAATTCCAATATTTATTGAAATTAAAATAAATATATTAATTAACGCCAGGAAGCCACCTTGCCCATATGCAAGTCCAACGAGTTTTGGAAGCCCTACAGGTCCTGTCATTTCCTTCATTGCCACTTTTCCAGTTACAAGCATTTTTACTCCAACAAGTGTCAGTTTAAAATAATCTCCAAATTTCTGAAAACTTATTTTTATTTTTTCATTAAAAGTTGACTTTTGTTCCAATATTCTTATTCCTAAAATATTTCCTTTGGTTTCATCATTGTATGTTAATTTTACATTTTCTGTAATTTCTGCATTATTTCTCAATATTTTTAAATTTACATCTTCATTTTTATAATTCTGACTAATTTTTGAAATTTTTTCTGACATATCAAGCCAGCTTGATACATTTTCTCCGTTAATTGACAAAATTTTATCATTTACCTGTAATTTTCCTTTTGCCTTAGAATCTTCCTGAACTGCTCCAACTATCGGCTTTGCATATTCCACAGGTAAAATTCCTGTTACTGAAAGTAACATAAATAATGCCACCAAAGCTGAAATAAAATTCATTGTAACTCCTGCAATTAACACAACAAATCGTTTAAACGGAGATTTTGTAAAAAATCCATTTTCTGAAATTTTTTTCTGTTTTTCCAATTCTTCAGCCACAGCTATATTCAATTTTTTTTCTACTTCATTGACAAATTTTTCGTCATCAATTTTTTCATTTTTCTTTTCCATCTCATTTTTTAAATTTTCTGTTATCTCATCAATTTTTTCCTTCTTGAATGTTTCCAAATCAAATTCCTGCGGCTGCATACCTTCAATATTTACAAACCCGCCAAGCGGCAAAGCTCTAATCGAATAAACAGTTTCTCCTTTTTTTACAGAAAAAACTTTCGGTCCCATTCCAATTGCAAACTCAGAAACAGGCATTTTAAAAAATTTAGCCGTAGCAAAATGTCCGAGTTCGTGCAACAATATTATCATTCCTAAAATTATTATTGTAAAAATTATTCCCATATTTTCTCCATCTTTAATTTAATTTATTTTTTTATTTAAAAAATACTGCTTTCAATGAGACAGTCCCCATAAAAAGCAGCTAAATTCAAAAACTTGACTTAATTAATATTCATAATTATAACAGATTACTGTCTGTTGTTTCTTCACCTAATGAAGCATCAATGTCTTCATAGTCAATTCCAACTGGAATTGAAGTCAAAACTTTGTCTGTAACTTTTGAAAGGTGTGCATTCATTGCATAAGCTGCTCCACTTACAAAATCTATTACTCTTTGCCCTACTTCATATTCTAAAAATTCCAGACTGAATGTTACAACTTTGTTTTCTTTTATTGCATCTGCAATTAATCTTGAATCTTCAAAAACTTTTGGTCTGATAATCGAAACATAGCTCACTTTTGACGACGCCATTTTTGTAATTTCCTCCTTTTTTCCTACTCCAAAAAGACTTCCAATGCCTTTTTTCTCTTCTGGTTGTTTTTCTTGTTCAACTCGATTTACTGCTGGTTTTGGTTGAACTTTTGCCTGTTGAGTTTGTGACGGCTGTTCTACTACCGTTTCTTTTCTTTCATCATTTGACAATTCTTCAGATAACTCATCGTCATCATCTTCAATATCATCGCCAAAAAATTCCATTATTTTTCTTTTAAGTCCCAAAGTATAACCTCCTATTCAAATAACTTACTTCCTATTCTAATTATAGTAGCCCCATTTTTCAAGGCTTCTACATAATCATTCGACATTCCCATAGAAATCTCAGTAACATAATCATGCCGCTTCTGGTATTCTTCTTTTAGTTTTCTCATATTTAAAAAATAATTATTTATTTCAGACTCACTTGCCTCAAATGGTGCCATGGTCATAAAACCAATTATTTTTACATTACTCATAGAAAAATATTTTTCGCTATCTTTTTTAAAATCTTCAATGTAAACTCCTGTTTTGGACTCTTCTTTTGAAACATTAACTTGAATCAATCCATTTATAATTCTGTCATTTTCAATAGCTTTTTTATTTATTTCATCTAAAAGTTCATAAGAATCAATCGAATGTATTAAATTCACACTATTAATTATATACTTTATTTTATTTTTTTGCAACCTTCCAATAAAATCCCATTTGATATTTTTATATTTCTCATCTGAAAATTCATTTAGCTTGTCCCGATAAAGCTGAGCCCTATTTTCACCAAAATAATCATACCCCATCTCAATCAGAGCCTTGTGTTCTTCTACATCAAAATACTTACTTACAAATAAAATTTTAACTTTTTCAGGATATGGAGAATATTTTTTTATATCTTCCAAAATTTTTTCATAGTTCTGTTGAATTTTTATACTATCGAGTTTCATTTTTGCTCCTTATTATTTTTTGACTTGCTTTGTAATTGATTAATTCCTATTTATTTTCTATAAGTACAAATATGATATTTTTCACAGTTACACTATTATAACCTTTTTTTCAAATAAATTCAACAAATACATCATTTGCCAGCAACATTCCTCTTTTTGTTAAACGAAGCCTTATTTCATAAGTCTTTTCTGCCATTTTTTCATCAAAAGATTCATTATTTTTGACTTTATTTTTTATTTCTTTTTCTTTTGTATCAATAAATTTTTCAATTTTTTGTTCTCTTTTTTCTGAAAAATCCACTTTTTTCACAATAAATTTTTCCAATAATCCATTTTTTATAAGTTTTTCAACTCTCTCATCCTCAAAATACCCAATTCCCTCCTGAATCAGCCTTAACCCCAGCATTCTGCCCAACTTTTCACTTTCAATTTTATCCACAATTTCAATTGTATTTTCATCAATCGGCAATTCTTTATTATCTAGAAATTTATAATATTTATTAAATGTACGAACATTGCTATGGCGATTTTCACCATAATAAGCCGCTGCACTCATCCCAGCACCAATAAACTTCCTATTTCTCCAATATTTCAGATTATGCCTTCCTCCATTTTTCTGCCTTTCCTTAATCATTTCAAAGGTTTCTATATTTTTAAATATTTCATTTTTCAATGTTGCTTCATTGTTTTTAATTTCTGAAAAATTTTGAAAATCTATTCTCTTTTCTAAATTACAATTTTTGTTAATATTTCTATTTTCCTCAAAATTTTCATCAATTCGTGCAAAATTCGATATTTCATAATGGCAGTACCCATTTTCATTAAAAAATTCAATAATCATCTCATACATCTGAGCTTCCACATCCTGATCAATTTCTGACAGAATACCCTTTTGCAACTTACTCCAGAAAACAGTCCCTTCTTCCCATATAAGTGAGTAAATCGACACATTTTCAGGCTTCAATTCTTTCAAAATATTCAAATCCTTCTGTAAATCCTCAATACTTTGATTAGGAATTCCAAACATCAAATCTACGGTAATATTGTTAAATCCAGCTTTTCTAGCCATTTTGTACACATTTACCGCATCATCTGAACTATGCTGCCTTCCAATAAATTTTAGAACATGATTCTGAAAGCTCTGTATCCCAATACTCAGCCTGTTTATCCCAATTTCCCGAATTTCCTTCAATTTTTCCAAAGTCATGTCAGTCGGATTCAATTCCAAAGTAATCTCCGCATTCCCAGTCCAGTCCAATTCATCCATTATTTCCTTTATCATTCCAACTGGCAATAGCGAGGGCGTTCCCCCACCAAAATAAATCGTATCATACTTAAACTTTGGGTACATCCTAATTTCCCTAATTAAATAATCTACATATTTTCTATATTCCTTCTCCATTCTCACAAACGTGCAAAAATCACAGTACTCACATTTCTTGTCACAAAACGGAATATGAATATATATTGCATCAACATCTTTTTCTTTTATTTCTATCATTTTTCACAAGTTCTCTCTAAAAATTTTGTTATATTTTTTATTACAAAATATCTATAGCTTTTTAATAAAAAAGATCAGAAAAACTGAACTTCCACCAAAAATTGGACATTTAGTTTAAGTAATCTTCTGATCTCTTTAAAAAATTATAATCCTAAAAATTTTGAAAATTCTTCCATTGTCTTATCAAGTTTTGCTTTTACATTTTCATTTGAATCTGCATTTACACTAAAATAGAATTTGATTTTTGGCTCTGTTCCAGATGGACGGGCTGTAATGTAAGTGTCGTCTTCCAGAACAAATTGTAAAACGTTTTCTTTTGGTAATTTTATTTCAGTTTCTGCTCCTGTTTCCAAGTTGTATTCTTTGTGTGAAAAGAAATCACGTTTAATTTTAATCTTTTTACCAATCAGTTCGTCTTTTACGTTTTCTCTCAAATTAGTCATAAGAGCAGCCATTTGTTCAATTCCATCTTTTCCTTTAAGGGTTACAGATTTTATTCCTTCTAGATAATATCCAAATTCTTTATATAATTTTTGCAATTCTTCGTAAATTGAACTTCCGATTGAATCATAGTAAGTGGCCATTTCAGCGATTACCATTGAAGTTACTAGTGCATCCTTATCTCTTGCATGTGTTCCAATCAAATATCCGTAACTTTCCTCAAATCCAAATAAATATGTTCCATCCAGTTCCTTATTTTCAAATTGTCTAATTTTTTCTCCAATATATTTAAATCCTGTCAATGTTTTCATAACTCCAACATTTTTTGAAGGTGCAACTACATCAATCATCGGTGTAGAAACAACTGTTGTTATAACTTTTGCATTTGCAGGAATGTCTTTCTTATTATTTAGAAGATATTGCAGTAACAATAATCCAACTTGGTTTCCATTTGGATAATACCATTCATTTTTATCATCTTTTACAGCAATACCAATTCTATCAGCATCGGGATCGTTTGCCATAACTATTTTTGCCCCAATTTCATCAGCTAATTTTACTCCAAGCTTAAATGCCGCTTTTTCTTCAGGATTTGCATAAACTACTGTAGGAAAGTTCCCGTCTGGTTCAATTTGTTCCTTCACAACTTCAAAATTGTACCCAAAATCAGATAAAATACGTTTCATTGGACGCCCACCCGTTCCATGAAGTGGAGTATAAACTATTTTGAAATTTTCTTTCCCTGGAATATCTGTCTTTAAAGTTTGTGTTTTTATCGCATCTAAATAATCATCATCAATTTTTCCGTCCAATTGAATAATTAACCCTTTTTCTCTTCCTTCATCCTCAGAAATTACTTTAATTTCTTCAAGAGTCTGAATTTTATTAACTTCAGCAACAATAGAAGGGGCATGCGGATCTACCACTTGCGCTCCATCATCCCAGTAAACTTTGTATCCGTTGTATTCCACAGGGTTATGCGAAGCAGTTACAACGATTCCAGCCATAGTTCCTTTATATCTTACTCCAAATGATAATTCAGGAGTAGAACGTAAATCTTCATAAATATATGCCTTAATTCCATTGGCAGCCATAACTCTCGCTGTATTCAGGGCATATTCCCTTGAACCAATTCTACAGTCGTGAGCAATAATAATACCTTTTTCTTTTGCCAACTTTTCATCAAAACTTAACATATAATTTGCAAGCCCTTGAGTCGCTTTTCTAATTACATATTTGTTAATTCTGTTAGTTCCAATCCCACGAACACCTCTAATTCCACCTGTTCCAAAGCTCAAATCCTTAAAAAATCTGTCTTCAATTTCCTTATCATTTCCAGCCAGACTTCTCAATTCTTCCTTATCCTTTTCATCAACAGCTTCTGAATTTAACCAGTATTCGTATTTTTTCATATATTCCATGGCACGCCTCCTAAAAAATTTTTATTTAAACAGTTTTAATTAACGATATTTCTTAGTTTAATTTGCAAAATATTTCTATTCTATATTAATTTTACCACATTTATTGAAATATACAAATTATTTTTAAAAAATTTTTTAAATTTTCCATCATCTAAAATTATGTTACTTATATTTAGGTACGGCTTAAGGTCTGAAATCTACAATATTTTAAATTTTATAAACTGAACCATAATAAAATCAATATTTATTCATTCTAAAAATCACAATTGTTCTTCTTAATTACTCAATCCACACTGTTTCTACTTATTTAATCTTGCAAAATTCGAGTATAAAATCAATATCAGCACCAGCGTCATTACCCCGATATTCACAGCAAATGGCAAAAATGGGTTAAATGCCAGCAAATGCCCTGATAACAGCGAACCTATAGCAGTTCCAAGCGAACCCACTGCAGATGCCACTCCCAGTATCTTCCCCTGATTTTCCTTATATCTCTGAGCAATAATAGTATTTCCAAGCGAACGTACAATCTCGTACGTCATTGTATAAAGAGCCATCAAAAGATATGGAGTTACACCAAATTTAACTCTAAACAAAATCACTGCCATCAATATTATTCCAACAAAAATCAGAAATTTATAAATACTTTTTTCTTTAAACTTTTTTAATAATTTCCCCAGCAAAAATGCAGTTCCAAAAAAGGCAAGTAATGAGGAACACATAACAAAAGTTCCAATTGTATCAGAAGAAACTTTTTTATAAAATTTCAAAAAATAGTTTAAAGCACTTCCATAAGAATAAATTCCTATTCCTGAAAGCAGTATTATAAGACAGAAAAATTTGGAATATCCATCCAATTCCTTAATATATCTAAAAGTTGCAAATGGGTTTAAGTCCTTTTTATTTTTTTCTTCTTCTAATTTATTATCTTTTTTCACTATTTCCTTCATAATCAGCAAAATAATTATTGAAACAATACTTCCGCCAACAAACTGCAACGCAAAGGAAAATCGTGGATCATTCATAGCAGTTGCGGCATATCCCCCTATTTTCTGTCCAATTGCTCCGCCAATTACAGTAGCAGAACTTACTTTGGCAATATTCTTAGCCTTTTCTTCTTTTTCAGACAGTTGACTCACATATCCAAATGCCACAGCAAATGTTCCCCCCGAAGCAAATCCCGAAATCATCCGTGCTAAAAATATAAGTGGCAAATTCGTTCCAAATCCAAATATAAGCTGTGACATTCCATAACAAAATGGCATAAACACAAATATCCTCTTCATCCCAACTCTATCCGCCAAAGCTCCCAAATAAGGCGAAGAAATAAACATAGCCGTACTCATGAACGCCAGCAGTTCTCCCGAAATACTTTTCTTCCATCCTCTCAGTTCAATTAGTGCAGGCGTAGCAGGATGTCCTAAATTATAAACAATAATACACAAAAACATCAATATTATCATTCTATTTATATTTTTTTTCATTTTTTCTATCTCCTTTTCTTTTAAATATTTTGTTAATTCTAATACTATTTCTCGTTTAAATAGTAGAAATCAAAAAATTCATGGAATTAAAGCCATTTTTTACAAGATTATACTATTATTATACTTACTTATTAACTATTAAAATATCTTTTAATAAGTATCCATATAAAAGATTCTTATTCAGATTTTGAAAAACGACTTATTGTTAATAAATATTTTTTATAATTTTATGTTTTTTCATTTTATATAAGCAAGGGAAATATTAAATAGGCAAAATTTCGTTAAAGAAAAAATAACTAAATACAAATGTATTTCTTTCGCCATAAATTTTTAAATAGAGTTTAGTATAAAATTAATTATGAAAAAACAAAAAACCAGATATTACTCTGGTTTTTATAAAAATATTTATTTAAAATTTTAATTTTTAAAATAATCCTGGAATACTTACTCCACCAGTAACTACTTCCATTTCCTTTTCAGCCATTTCTTCAGCTTTATCCAAAATTTCGTTTACTGCATTTACAATCAAGTCAGAAACTATTGTTGCATCATTTTCTTCAATTGCATCTTTTAATACATCCAATGAAATTGATAAATCTACAATTTTTTTCTGTCCGTTTGCTTTTACAGTAATTCCTCCACCAGCAACAGATGTTTCTACAAATTTATCCTTTAATCCTTCTTGGATTTTTAACATCTCTTGTTGCATTACTTGAGCTTGCTTGATTATATCCTGCTGATTTCCACCAGATTTGTTTCCTGCTCCTTTTATTTTTCTAACCATAGCTGATAATTCCTCCTACGAATTATGATTTAATATTTATAACAATTTTTATTTTTATAA
>ERZ773073.557-NODE-557-length-19080-cov-40.618607_pt1 | contig 19080 bp, 19 predicted proteins | sample MGYA00580616_ERZ773073 | MGnify/ENA primary metagenome ERZ773073 (study PRJEB29015, sample SAMEA2737960) | human oral metagenome | biome: human oral; feature: human-associated habitat; material: dental | place: China | collected 2131 ...
GACTCTATCAAAATATTCTTCATAAATGTTATCAAAATCCATACTTTCACTCCAATATACTAATATATATTTTAGACATTGATACTATTAAAAAAGTTTATTTTTTTTATTTTCTAAATCTTCACTTATCATTTTTTTTAATTCCTCCAATAAATTACTTTCAGAAACTTTTTTTATTATTTCACCTTTCTTAAATAATATTCCTATTCCTCTACCAGCTGCTATCCCATAATTAGCTTCTCTTGCTTCTCCTGGTCCATTTACTACACAACCCATAACAGCTATTTTAAATTTATTTTTTTCAGTTTCAAATTCTTCTTCCACTTGTTTTGCTAGTCCTATTAAATCTATTTCTGTTCTTCCACAAGTAGGACAAGATATTATCTCAACACCTTCATCTGATAAATCCAAAACTTTTAAAATCTCTTTGGCAACTTTTATTTCTTCCACAGGATTTTCAGTTAAAGAAACTCTTAAAGTATCTCCTATACCATCTACCAATAAAGCACCTATACCTATTGCAGATTTGACTGTTCCTTGGAATTTTGTTCCTGCCTCAGTAACCCCTAAATGTAATGGATAGTCAACAAGTGAACTAATTTTTCTATATGCCTCTACCATCATTTTAACATTACTTGACTTTAACGATATTATTATATCAAAAAATTCAAATTTTTCAAGTAATCTAACATGATACATAGCACTTTCAACTAAGGCATCCACACAAGGCTTTCCATATTTTTCTAAAATTTCTTTTTCTATTGAACCTGAATTAACTCCAATTCTAATAGGGATATTTTTTTCTTTTGCAGCTTCAACTACTTTTTTTACATTTTCATCTGAACCAATATTTCCTGGATTAATTCTTAATTTATCAATACCATTTTCAATAGCTAAAAGAGCTAATCTATAATCAAAATGTATATCTGCAACCAAAGGAAGATTTACTTTCTTTTTAATTTCTTTTATTGCTTCTGCTGCTTTTATATTATTTATTGTCATTCTAACAAGTTGACAACCTGCTTTTTCTAATTCATTTATTTGCTTTACTGTTGCTTCTACATCAGCTGAGTTTGTATTAGTCATAGATTGAATAATTATTGGATTATTTCCACCTATTTTTAAATCTGCAACTTTCACAACTCTTGTGTTTCTTTCCATTTCATCTCCTTAACATATAAATAAAAAGGACAATGTCCTTTTTATTTATTGCAAATACTTCATAGGGTTTTTAGGAACTCCATTGTGTCTAATTTCAAAGTGTAAATGTGCTCCTGTTGTACGACCTGAATTTCCTGTCTTTCCTATTAAGTCTCCCTTATTTACATGTTCCCCAACATTAGTTGAAATTACACTTAAATGGGCATATCTAGTTTCATATCCATTATCATGTCTTATTATTATTATTTTTCCATAACCACTCATATTTCCAGCAAAAGTTACAACTCCTGCCTTAGAAGCTCTAAGTGGAACATATTTAGCAACCAAGTCAACACCTGTATGTAATATATATCTTCTTAAAACTGGATGGTATCTATTTCCAAATGGACTAGATACTCCTGCATATCTAACAGGGAATGCAAAGCCTTCTCCAGAATATGAAGCTGATGCTCCTCCATCATCTCCTCCATCTACTATATCTGGTGGTGGAGCTTCTCCTCCTCCTTTTTTGCCTTTACCTCTTTGAGCTTTTGCATTTTTCCTTTCTTCAGCTGCTTGTTGAGCGGCTATAAGCCTTTGTTCAACATCTTTATACTTTTTCAATGTTACACCTTTTAGGAATAAAGTTGTTCCAGATTTTAATTTTTTAGGATTAATATTATTATAGTCAACAATATCTACAACTTTTACTCCATATTTCTTTGCAACTTTTGCAAGTGTTTCATTCTTTTGAAGTTTATAATAAAGTCCATCTATTGATGGGAAAGTCAAAACTTCTCCAACCTTCAATTTATTGTCCATAGCAGTTTCATTATTTATCATAATTGTTTCTGGTTTAACACCAAATTTTTTAGCAACGGACTGTACAGTATCCTTTTTCTGTACTTTATATGTTATTTTTTCTGCTCTTTTTGGTTGAACTGGTGGTTTCTTTTCTTCTTCTTTCTCTACAACCTCTTCTTTTACAAAATTATATTCTTTTTCAAAAGTAGTGAAGTTACTTGTAGTTAATTCCAACCCTCCATTTCCAGCCTCATCTGCTTGGAAATAATCAGTAAAGAGTTCATTATTAAATACTTCTTTACTTGAAATCATATATAGTCTAAAGGAGAACACAACAATAGCTAGAATCAATGTATAGCCCATTGTTTTCCTAACAATTCTTTTCATAATTTACCCCATTCTCAGATGTTTTTTATTTGTACAGAACCTTAGGGAGCTGTGCTAATAATTCATCATTGTCTCTAGTTGTTTTTATTGCTTTTATTAGTGCTGAGGTAGCACTAACTTTATTATCATAATCATTTAGTAATCTTCTTAAATTCCAAATCTCATCTATTTGATTTTTATCAAGAAGTAATTCTTCTTTTCTCGTTCCTGATTTAGTGATGTCTATTGCAGGAAAAATTCTAAATTCAGCTAATTGTCTATCTAAGTAAATATCACAATTTCCTGTTGACTTAAATTCTTCATAGATAACTTCATCCATTTTACTTCCTGTGTCAACAAGAATTGTAGCAATAATTGTTAAGCTTCCCCCATTTTTTATATTTCTAGCTGCACCAAAAAAGTTTTTTGGATGATATAATGCTGTTGGATCTATCCCTCCTGAAAGTAGCTTTCCACTTGAAGGCATCACAATATTGTATGCTCTTGCAAGTCTAGTTAAAGAATCTAGTAAAATTACTACATTTTCTCCATCTTCAACTTTCATTTTAGCTTTTTCTATTATTTCTTCTGTCACTTTTATATGATTTTTTGGATCGTCATCAAATGTTGAAGCAAAGACTGTTGCTCCTTCAACATTTTCTTTGATATCTGTAACTTCTTCTGGTCTTTCATCTATTAGTAATATCCAAACTTCTGAATCTTTTTGACCTTCTATTAAGGCATTGGCAATAGAACTTATAAAAGTTGTTTTCCCAGCCTTTGGTGGCGCTATTATTAAAGCTCTTTGCCCTTTTCCTATTGGAGATATTAAATCTAATATTCTACCAGAAATATTATCTTGTTCTATACCAAGTTTAAATTGTTCTGTTGGGTAAGTTGGGATTAACTCTTCATAGGGAATTCTACTCTCTAGTGCTGCTAAATCATTATCATTAGCTTTTAGAACTCTTCTTATTGCAAAGTTCTTTTCTTCACCTATTGGTTTTCTAACTTCACCTAAGACTTGATCGCCTCTTCTAAGTTTAAATCTTTTTATTTGTGAAGCTGACATATAGATATTTTTTCCCAATGTTGTTTCTTTTAAAAAACCAAAGCCTTCTGGTGCTGTGTCTAATATACCATAGGCAAGTTCTGTATTATTCTCTTCAAGGGAATGTGATATTAGTTTTTTTAATTCATCCTTTTTTTGACCTACACTTACTTCTATTTCCATGACCTTTGCTATTTCTTGTAAATCTTTTAAAAGAAGTTTATTTAAAATATCCATAGTTTCTCCTTATTATTGCTTTCTAAACTATTTCTCCATATAATGTCCAAGTTTTGCATTCATTAATTTTTATATTTACAAATTGTCCTTTTAAAGTTAAATCTCCTTTAAAAAGTACAACTTTATTTGTTGAAGTTCTTCCAGATAAAACTTCTTTATTTTTTTTACTAGGTCCTTCTACTAAAACTTTGACAATTTTATCTTTATATTTACTACTTTCATTAAAAGAGCATTTATTCTGAACTTCCATTAATCTTTGAAGTCTTTCTTTTTTTACAGATTCTTCTATTTGATTATCCATAGTTGCTGCTTTTGTCCCCTTTCTTATGGAGTACATGAACATATATGAATTATCAAAACTAACTTTTTGTACAACATCAACAGTATCTAAAAAGTCTTCTTCTGTTTCTCCTGGAAAACCAACTATAATATCAGCTGTTAAAGCTACACCAGGAATCTTTGATTTAATTTTATCAACTAAGTCTAAATATTTTTCCTTAGTATAACCTCTTCCCATTTTTTTTAATATTTGAGATGAGCCTGATTGTAATGGTAGATGTAAGCATTTTGATATTTTATCATTTTTAGCAATAACATCAATAACATCATCTGTAAAATCCCTAGGGTGTGGAGATACAAATCTCACTATATAATCTCCTTCAACTTTACAAATTTCATCTAAAAGTTTTGCAAAATTATCTCCGTTTTTAAAATCCTTTCCATATGAATTAACATTTTGCCCTAATAAAACTATTTCTTTTGCACCTTTTTTTACATATTGTTCTACATCTTTTACTATTTCTTCAAGAGGAACAGATCTTTCTCTACCTCTAACATAAGGAACTATGCAAAAAGTACAAAAATTATTACAACCATAAGTAATTGAAATAGAAGCTGTCTGATCTGAACCAAATTCAGCATCCAGCCTTGGTGGTAATTCGTCTTCATTATCTGTATATACTTCATGAGTACTTTCATTATTTTCTATTTTTTCTATTGCTTGAGGTATTCTTCCTATATTTTGATTTCCCATAACTATATCTATTATTGGGAATTTTTTTACAAGCTCTTCACCTTGTTCTTGAGCAAAACAACCTGTAACTCCTATTATAGTTCCTCTTTTTTCCTTAAGTGCCTTTAATTCTCCTAATTTACCAAATATCTGTGTTGCTGCACCTTCTCTTACTGTACAAGTATTTAAAAAAACTGCATCTGCATTGTCTATTTCTTCTGTAACATCATATCCTAAATTTTGAAAAATTTTTTTTATTTTTGCACTTTCATTTACATTCATTTGACATCCATAAGTGATGATTGATGCCTTTTTCACATTTTCCTCCTAATCTAAATTATAAAGACTTTTATAATTTTTATAAACAAATTTAATAAACACACTTCGTTGTATTATAACATAATTTGCTTATAAATAAAAGTGAAAGGCTTTTTTTATTAATTCAATATAGTATATAGACTGTTTTTTTTTATTAAAAGTTTATATTATAGATGTTTTTTTATAAAAAAATATTATTTTAATTTAATTTTGTGTAAATTTTTGAAAATACTTGACAATAATTAGCTAAAATTATACAATTAAGGCAGTATATTTTAAGGAGGTAATTTTAATGAAAACAGTTGGTATATTTTTTGGAACTACAGGAGGAAAAACTCAAGAAGTTGCTGATATCATAGCTGCTCAATTAGGAGATGCACAAGTATTTGATGTTGCTAATGGTGTTGCTGAAATGGAAGTTTTTGATAACATTATAATGGCTTCTCCAACTTATGGAATGGGAGAATTACAAGATGATTGGGCTTCTGTTATTGATGAAGTTGCTGATATGGATTTCTCTGGAAAAGTTGTTGCATTTGTTGGTGTAGGAGATGCTGCAATATTTGGAGCTAACTATGTTGAAGCTATGAAACATTTCTATGATGCTGTTGAACCTAAAGGAGCTAAAATAGTTGGATTTACTTCTACTGATGGATATGATTTTGAAGCTTCTGAAGCAGTTATTGATGGAGATAAATTTATGGGACTTGCAATAGATGCTTCATTTGATACTGATGAAATCACTTCTAAAGTTGAAGATTGGTTAGAAAACAAAGTTAAAGATGAATTACTATAATTCAACTTTATAAAAAGATTAAAGGGATTAGTTTCTAAAAAGGGATTAATCCTTTTTTTATTAAAGAAAAAAGAAACTAGCACTTTTTATTGCACTAGTTTCTTATCTTTTATATACTAACTATAAAAATTAGATTAAATTTTTTACATTCCTGTTAAGTGAATAACTCCTTCTACTCCTATTGGTAATCCAGTTACAAACCAAATCATTAAGAATATAGTCCATCCAACTAAGAAACACATTGAGTAAGGAAGCATTACAGAAATTAAAGTTCCCATTCCAGATTCTTTATCATACTTTTGCATAAATGCAACTATCATTGCAAAATAAGTCATCAATGGAGTTATTATGTTTGTTGAAGAGTCTCCTATTCTATATGCTAATTGAGTGAATTCTGGAGTATATCCTAATCTCATTAACATAGGAACAAATATTGGAGCCATTATAGCCCATTTTGCTGATGCAGATCCCATAAATAGATTGATAAATGCAGCAACTAAAACAAATAGAATAATTAAAGGTAATCCAGTTAATCCTATACTTTGTAAGAAGTCAGCTCCTTTTACTGCTACGTAAGTTCCTAAATTTGTGTAAGAGAAGTAAGCAACAAATTGAGAAGCTGCAAATGCAAGTGCTAAATATCCTCCCATAGTTGCAAGAGAAGATCCCATCATTTTAGCTACATCTTTATCATTTTTTATAGTTCCAGCAACTTTTCCATATACTATACCTGGAACAAGGAAGAACATCATTAATGTTGGAACAAGTCCGTCATGTGTCCATTGTTTTAAGTTTCCATCTACTTTTAAAATAGCATTTTCTGGAAGAATTAAGAAAGCTATTATAGCACAGAATACTAAAACTGAAACTCCTGCCCATCTTAAAGCTTTTCTTTCTTGAGCTGTTAATTCATTATGGTCAACAACAACTTCACCTTTATATTCTCCAAGTCTTGGTTCAATAATTTTTTCAGTTATAAAAGTACCCATTATAGTTATTAATATTGTTGATGCAGCCATAAAATAATAGTTAGAAGCTGGGTTTACAAAATAATCAGGATTTAATAATTTTGCAGCTTCTGTTGTAATTCCAGATAATAATGGATCTGTTGTAGAAAGTAAAAGGTTTGCTGAGAATCCTCCTGATACTCCTGCAAATGCTGCTGCAAGCCCTGCTATTGGGTGTCTACCAAATGATAAGAATATAACTGCTCCTAATGGTATCAACACAACATATCCAGCATCAGATGCTATATTAGACATAACTCCTGCTAACACAACTATAGATGTTAAAAGTCTCTTAGGTGTAGCAGTAACAACTTTTTTCATAGTTGCTCCCATAAGTCCGCTACCTTCAGCAACACCTATCCCAATAAGTGCTACTAGAACTGTCCCTAATGGTGCAAATCCTGTAAAGTTCTTAACCATAGAAGTGAAAATATATCTTATACCTTCTGCATCTAATAAAGATTTAATTGTTAATGTAGTTTCTTTTATTATGCCTTCTTTCTTATCAAATGCTTCATAGGTAACTGATGCTCCTGATGCAGCAGTAATAGCAGATATAATAGCTATTATAAGACAGAATATCCAGAACAATGTTAATGGATGTGGTAACTTATTCCCTCCCCTTTCAACAAAATCCAAAAACCTTTGAATCCCTTTTTTCTTTTCTTTTTCCATGACTCCTCCTTTAAAAAATTTATAATATTTTATATTTTTACTTTTTTATTGATTATAATTTTTTTATTTTCTTATATGTTTGTTTTTTGTTGATGATGTATTAATTTAAAAATATATGAAAAATTTCTATTAACATATCTATTATGATAATATAAAAAAGAATAAAAAGCAACCTTTTTATTCTTTTAGTTAAAAATATATGAAAAATATCTGAAGTATATATTTTATTTATACTATTAGCTTTCCATGAAACTCATTAGTATAAATTAAATTAGATAACTCATTTAGATTTTCCTTTGTAACTTTGCCTGCAACAACAATTTTTAATCTTTCATTAGATTTTTTTATTATTTCATTTATTAAATCTTTACCTTCAAGAGCTGTAGCTTTTCCACCTGAAGTTAAAATTCTTTTTATACCTATATTTACTAAATCATCAATATAATCAAGAGGATTTTGAATTTCATCTATCGCCTTATGAAAAGTTACTTCTATAGGATAAGCTAAGTCAACCAATTCTTTTGTAAGTTTTAAATCAATTTTATTATCAGAAGTTAAACAACCTAGAACAAGTCCTTTAACTCCTAATTCTTTAAATATTTTGATATCTTCCTTCATAATTTCTATCTCATCTTTTGAGTAAATAAAATTTCCACCTCTAGCTCTTACCATAGGAAAAATAGGAATATTTAATTTTTCTAAACAAACTTTTACTGTTCCATAAGATGGTGTTGTTCCTCCAACTATTAAATTTTCACAAAGCTCTATTCTATTTGCACCATGATTTTGAGCTTCTAATGCTTTTTCAAAAAATTCTACACAAGCTTCTTTTATCATATCTATTCTCCTCTTACACTAGAAATTTCAAAATTGGTGCCCAAACAAGAGTTAATAAACCAGCAAATACTATTGATAATGCACTCATAGAACCTTCTACTTCACCAATTTCCATTGCTTTTGAAGTTCCAACAGCATGGCTTGAAACTCCTATGCCTATTCCAACTGCAACTGAATGTTTTACTCTAAAAATTTTACTTATAAGTGGTGCTGTTACATTACCAGTAATACCTGTTAACATAATACTAACAACTGTAATGGCAGGAATTCCTCCAAGCATTGAGCTAACTTCTATTCCAAAAGGAGTTGTTATAGATTTAGGCATAAGTGAAAAAATTAATTGATTTTCCATTCCAAATAATTTTCCCAAAATAATAACAGATACTATTCCCACAAATGAACCCACTACTGCACCTGTCATAACAGGAACAAAGAACTTTTTAAATAAATCCCATTTTTTATACAATGGTATTGCCAAAGATACTGTTGCAGGCCCTAATAAAAATAATATCATTCCTGCACCTTTATAATAATCATCAGTTGAAATATCAAAAAACTTCAATATAAAAATCACTATACTAGTCCCTATTAAAAATGGATTAAATAAAGGAGTTTGTGTCTTTTTAAAAACCCATTTACCTATCTCAAATGCAAAAAAACTTATAATTAAACCAAAAAATAAATTTCCTACTATTGCTGCTTTCATTATTTTAACCCCTTCTTTTCTCTATAATCTATCATCATTTGAACAACTTTTCCAGTAATTCCCATAGTTAAAAATGTAGAAATAACTATAATTATTATAATTTTTACTAAATCCTTTTCTAATAAATCATAGGAATCTATAATTTTAACAGTGGGTGGCATAAAAAATAATGTCATATTAAGTAAAAGAAAATTTGCTGCATTTTCAATTTTTTCTAATTTTAAAACTTTAAATTGTAATAATAAAAATAGTAATAATAAAGCTGTTATTGTTCCTGGTAAAGGAAAAGGTAAAACAGTAGAAATAAGAATACCAACATAGTTAATCACAAGAATTAACATAAACTCGTTAATCATATAGCCCTCCAATATATAGAAAGAGTGGAAATAAGTTCCACTCTAAAAATTTTACTTATTAATCTCTTGGTTTCATTTGTGGGAAAAGAATTACATCTCTTATAGAAGGTGCACCTGTAAGTAACATTACAAGTCTATCTATTCCTATTCCCATTCCACCAGTAGGTGGTAAACCATATTCAAGAGCTTCAACAAAACTTTCATCTATTTCTGGTGTTGCTTCTTCATTTCCACGCATTGCTTCCTCAACTTGTGCTTCAAATCTTCCTCTTTGATCTGCTGGATCATTTAATTCAGTAAAAGCATTTGCGTATTCTCTTTTATTGATAAATAATTCAAATCTATCTGTGAAGTTTGGATTATCTTCATTTCTTTTTGCAAGTGGAGATATTTCAACTGGGTGTCCATATACAAATGTTGGTTGTACAACTTTCTCTTCACACTTTTGTTCAAAAAATTCATTTATAATATGGCCTACACTGTCCATGTGGTCTGCAACTTCAACATGATGTTCCTTAGCTATTTTTTTAGCTTCTTCAAAAGTCATTTCCTTCCAAAAATCAACTCCTGTAACTTCTTTTATCATATCAACCATATGCACTCTTACAAAGTTTTTAAGTGACAATTGTACTCCATCATATTCAATATCAGTTGTACCGTTAACTTCCTGACATACAGATGAGATTATTCCCTCACATAAATCCATCATATCATTAAAATTAGCATGAGATTGGTACAACTCTATCATAGTAAATTCAGGATTATGTCTTGTAGATATTCCTTCATTTCTAAAATTTCTTCCTAATTCATAAACTCTTTCAAAACCACCAACTATTAATTTCTTTAAATATAATTCAGGAGCTATTCTTAAATATAAATCAAGATTTAAAGCATTATGGTGAGTTACAAAAGGTTTTGCAGCAGCTCCCCCTAAAATAGGGTGCATTAAAGGAGTTTCTACTTCTAAAAATCCTCTATCATCTAAATACTTTCTCACAGCTTTTATAATTTGTGTTCTTTTTATAAAAGTATCTCTAACTTCTGGATTCATTATTAAATCAACATATCTTTTTCTATATCTAATTTCAACATCAGTAAGTCCATGATATTTTTCAGGTAAAGATCTCACATTTTTTGTTAAAAGAGCAATACTTTTTACTCTTAAAGTTAATTCTTCTGTATGAGTTATAAATAATTCTCCTTCAATTCCAATAATATCCCCAACATTTAACATTTTAACAATATGGTCAAATTGTTCTTCTCCTAATTCATCTTTCTTTATATAAATTTGGATTTTTCCAGATTGATCTTCTATATGAGCAAAATATACCTTTCCTTTTCCTCTTAAAGACATTATTCTTCCAGCTGTTTTAAATTTTAAATTTTCTTCTGGGTTATGTTTTAAAATATCTCCTATCATTATTTGTTTATCATACTTTTTGCCAAATGGTTTTATACCATAGCTTTCCAATTCTTCAATTTTTTTCCATCTTTCAGCAATTAGAGGTTCTTTCTCTAATCTGTCAAAATATTTTTCCATTTCCTTATATCCTCCTAAAAACTTATTTATTATTTTGTAAGTGCTTCACTTCTTTTTACCCATTCACTATTAGGAAATTCTTGTTTTAATAGTCTTAAATATTTTGTAACTTCAACTTTATTTCCAAGTTTAGCATAAGAACTTGCTATATTATAATAGATTTCTGGCTTTTTGTCTTGTATTTTTTCATTAGAAAGTGACTTTTTAAAATTTTCTATTGCTACTCTTGGATTTGAATTTAAATTTTTCATAGCCTTATCATAGTAACTTTCTCCACCTGTTTCAGTTTTTGAAGTTGTATTTTTTACAGTTTTTGGACTTGTTCCTGCTGTACTACCAACTTTTGTCAGTACAGTTTCATCTAAAACTGCTCTTACCTTCTCTCTTGCAACTGTATTTGAAGTTTCAGGTGTTTCTTTTTTTGTTTTTTCTATAAATACTTTATCATTTTTATCTAAACTTCCTTTATTTCCAACATATTCTTGTAAAGCACTCTTTAATTCTGGATCACTTGTCTTATATGTTTCAGATGGAACAAAAATATCCTTATTAGTTAATTTTGCCACTCTAAGTATAGTAGCTTTTTCACTATCTGAATATGAAGAAAAATCATTTTTTACCCCTGCTAATGCTTCACTCATCAATGAAGTATTTTTAATATCATAGGCATATTTCAAGAATAAATAATTTACTTCTTTTGCATATCTTCCTGTTGGGAACATCATCTTATATAAAGTAACTGCATTTTCTAAATCTTTACTTTTACTTTCAAAATTTTGCATTATTACATCATATACTTCTCTTTCAGAAAAATCATATTTTGCTATAACTGCAATAGCTATTTTTCTATTTAAACTTCCATCTACATAGGTAGATAGAACATATTGCCCTTGATACACACTTCTAAAGCTAACTTTTCCATTAGAAAGGTTAATTTTTGTATTTGTATTTTTTGGAGAAGCTGTAAGTTTTATTGCTCTTTCATTATCAAGAGGGAATACTAAAGTTTCTCCTAAACCAACAGTATAATTGTTTTCCACACTGTCTTCCACTTTCTTTACAGAACCTTTAAGGTTTCCTTTTACTATTGAAAGGTATTCTTTTATATTTTCATTATTAGCTTCTTTATTTACAACTTTTCCATCATCAGTTGGAACATCTTCCACTATTTTAGTTTCCACTGGAATTTGAGGTTCTCCTCCAATTTCTCTAATTGGTCCACTATCTTTTTTCCCACTAACTAAGTCATCAACATTTGTACAACCAACTAAAATCCCCGCAACTATGAATATTGATAATTTTTTTAACATTTTCTCTCCCTTCCTTTTTAAACATTTTCTATGCTTATTCTTATTTTATTGATTTCATTATGATTTTCATCAAATAAGATATAAGAAAATTGAAAAATTTTATTCTTTATATTATAAGAGTATTTTTCTCCTAATACAAGAAAATTTTGTTTAAAATTTTCTATTTCATAAAAAAAATTATTTTTTTCCCCATTAAATTTTAAATTTATATCCAGTTTATTTTCAGACTTCCTTATTAAAGATAACTCTTTATTTTCTAATTTTATAGAGTATTCATTTTCAGAATTTTTTAAAAAGAAATTAATATTTTCAATATCCTCTTTTAGTTCTCCTTCAATCTCCCCAATCAATTCTTCAAAACTTTCTTCATTATAGCTATCTTTAATTTTTAAAATAAAGTTTCCTTTTATAGCTTTTACCTCCTAGTAAAATTACTTGTGATATTTTATATTATTAGATATTGCAAACCATCTATACACTTGTTCCAAAAGTATAAGCCTCATAAGCTGATGAGGAAAAGTAAAATGTGAAAATTTTAATTTCATATCAACTGAATTTTTTAATTCTTTATTAACTCCATTAGAACCACCAATGATAAAATTTATACTACTTATCCCTTTATTCTTTAAATCATCAATATATTCAGACATATTTTCAGAAGTAATTTCTTTCCCATCTAAATCTAAAAGAATATTGTATGAATTAGACTTTGAAATTTGTTTTAATATCTCTGAACTTTCTTTTTCTATAGAAATATTAATACTGTCCTCTTTGTTATATTCTTTTAGTTCAATAATATTAAGAGTGACAAAACTTGTCATTCTTTTAGAAAATTCAGCAATGCCATCATTAATATATTTATCTTTTATTTTTCCAATACAAATAATATTTATATTCAAAATTTCACCTTTATTTTCTTTTAAAAAGTTTTTCTAAATCTAGTAAAGACATTTTAACTATAATTGGTCTACCATGAGGACAAGTATATTCCCCAACCTCATGAAGTTTTGCTACCATTGAATACATTTCTTCAATAGTCAATTTATGGTTAGCTTTTATTGCTCCTTTACAAGACATTGAAACTATTATATTTTCCCTTATATCTACATCTTTATTTTTTGAAATATTATCCAGTATTTCTCTAAAAATATTTTCATAACTATCTCTTAAATTCATAGTTGGTATGCTTCTCAATAAAATTTCATTCTTATCAAAATCATCTATATCAAAACCAAAGCTTGAAAATATTTCAATATTCTCCAAGGCTAACTGTTTTTCTCTTGGGTCTAGCTCAAATCTTATTGGCACTAATAAACTTTGCTTAGTCATAGAATGATTATAGTATTCTTGTTTTAATTTTTCATATAATATTCTTTCATGTATTATATGTTGGTCATAGATTTCAAGTAATCCATTTCTTTCAACTAAAATAAATGTATCAAATACCTGTCCTATAACTTTAAAATCAATATTTTTTAAACTTGAAAAATCATCAAATATTTTTCCTCTACTAGTATCTTCTTGATTAAAAATATACTTGCTATTTTTAGAACTTTCTACAATATCATCATTTATGGAGATTACATTTTTTACCGAATTATCAAAATCTTCTATATTCTTATTATCTTCTTTAATTTCATTTAGATTAATATCATTCTCAGTAATAGTTCCAGTATTATCAAAAGTTTTTATTTTATCATCTAATTTGATAGCATTTTCTTTTTCAACTTTAATATTGTTATAATCTTTTTTTGAATAATCTTCTTTTTTAACTACTGATAATTGTGAAAAATCTTGTATATCATCTTTAAAATCATTTATATCTAAAAAATTATTTTTAGTACTTTCAACTTTTATATCATCTTCAACTTCATTTTCTGTTTCAATATATGGAGAAATAAAATTTTCATCATCTATAAAGAAGTTTTCAATTTCTCCTTTTACTAAATCAAAGATAGCATTCTGGTTAGCAAATTTTACAATCTTTTTTGAAGGATGGACATTGACATCAATTTCAGATGGTTCAACTTCTAAAAATATTAAGGCTGTTGGATATTTACCTTTCATAAGTTTTGTATGATATGCATCTATAACAGCTTCTTCAATTATTTTTGATTTAACAGAACGACCATTGATAAAAACAAAAATAGAATCTCTGTTTGCCTTAAATAAATTAGCATTTCCTAAGTATCCAAGTGAAAATTTAGAAAAATTTTTTAAATAATTTTTTCCAAATATCTCGAGAATAGTATTTTCTATTCCATTTCCACTTGTCTTTATACTTTCTTTTCCCTCTATATTTAAAATAAATTTAACATTTGGATTAGACAGTGCCTCTCTTAAAAATATATCCTTTATATTCAAATATTCAGTATTTTCTTTTCTTAAAAACTTTTTTCTTGCAGGTGTATTATAGAATAAATCTTTTATTTCTATTTGTGTTCCAATATTTCTTTGAATATCTTTTAAATTAGTAACTTTTCCACCTAAAACATTCATTTGAGTCCCATTTTGCATATCCTCTGTTCTTGAAGATAAAATCATTTTTGAAACAGAGGCTATTGAGGATAATGCTTCTCCCCTAAAACCATAGGTTCTAATATTAAATAAATCTTCTTTTGTAAAAATTTTACTTGTTGCATGTCTTTCAATAGAAAGAAGTAAATCTTCTTTTGACATTCCACAACCACTATCACTTATAGAAATATCAAGTCCTCCATTCCAAACTTCTAATTTAATTTCTTTACTTCCTGCATCTAACGAATTTTCTATTAATTCCTTAATCATACTAGTAGGATTCTCTACAACTTCTCCAGCTGCTATTGCATTAGAAACACTTTCATCCAAAATTCTAATACGGCTCATCTTTACCTCCAGTATATAAAATATATTATTTTACAGTATAACATTGTAAATAAAGATTTACAACTATATTTTTAAGAAAAAAAGCTATTGTAAAATTAATTACAATAGCCCTTAAACTTTTTATTTAAGATTTTTTTAATTTAAATATTAATCTTCAATAACTCCATAATCTCCATCTTTTCTCTTATAAACTACTGCCATTTTTCCTGTTTCAGAGTTTGTAAAAGCAAAGAAAACTCTATTTAGATATTCAAGTTGTAAAATAGCTTCTGAAATTTCCATAGGTTTTAAAGGTAAGTAAACCCTAACTAATTTTTTTTCATCAGAAAGTTTTTCTTCTGGCTCAACTATATAATCAAAACTATAAGATTTCTTTCTAGTATCATCTTGGACTTTTGCTCTACTTCTTTTTTCTTTATGTTTTTTTAATAAACCTTCCATAATATCAACAGCTTTATCTATTGAAGCATATAAATCTGTTTCGGTTGCAGTGGCTTTTAATGTACTTCCACTTAGATAAGCTAAAATTTCTGTAACATGTGCATTACCAGTTTTTAATTTAGAAGCAGCTAAAGTGGCATCTATCTTTATGATAGAGTCATTAAATTTTTCTACCTTTGAAATTTTTTCTTCTGCATATTTTCTAATAGCATCAGTTAAAGTAATTTTTCTTCCATGAATTGATAATTTCATACTACCACTTCCTTTAATCTTTTTGGTACTTTTATTATACAATATTTTTAAAAAAAATGCTACATATTACTTTAATTAGACAACCATTTTGCAATATCCTTTGCATGATATGTAATTATTATATCAGCACCAGCTCTTTTTATTGCATACATATTTTCCATAACAATCTTTTGCTCATCTATCCAATTATTTTTTGCTGCTGCCTTGACCATAGAGTATTCTCCACTTACATTATAAGCAACAATAGGTAAATTTGTAACTTCTGATACTGATTTAATAACATCTAAATAAGCCATAGCTGGTTTTACCATTATAAAATCTGCTCCTTCTTGTATATCAGCTTCAACTTCCCTATAAAAATTATTATAACTTCTAAAATCCATTTGATAAGTTTTTCTATCTCCAAAACTTGGTGCTGAATCAGCCGCATCTCTAAAAGGTCCATAATAAGCTGATGAATATTTCACACTATATGCCATTATTGGAATATCTTTAAAATCATTTTTATCTAAAATTTCTCTGATTTTTGCTATTCTTCCATCCATCATATCAGATGGTGCTATTATATCTGCCCCTGCTTTTGCATGAGATAAAGCAATTTTTGCTATATATTCAAGTGTTTCATCATTGTCTACATCATAATTATGTAAAATTCCACAATGCCCATGAGAAGTATATTCACACATACATACATCAGTAACTATTAAAAATTTATCTTGATAATCTTTTCTGATTTGTCTTACTGCCCTTTGAACAATACCATTTTCATCATAAGCCTGACTTCCTATTTCATCTTTATGATTAGGTATTCCAAAAAGTAAAATATTATTAATTCCTAATTCTAATAACTCATCTAATTCTTCATTTAATCTATCCAAAGAATATCTATATTGTTCAGGCATAGATTCTATTTCAGATTTTATATTTTCTCCATCACATACAAATAATGGATATATCAATGAACTTTTTTCTATACTAATATTTTTTACTAATTCTCTTGTTAAAAAATTTCTTCTTAATCTTCTTGTTCTTGTAAACATCTTTCCCCTCTTTTATTTTATTCTTTTTACAACTTTATTATTTTTATATATAACTTCTTCTATTGTATTTCCATTTTCATCAAGTAATTTTGCAACTCCATCTAACTTTCCTTCATTTGCAGTGGCTGTTCCTGAAAGCTTACCATTTGGATGAAATAATTTTATTTCTCCATCAGGTAGTAAATTTTTAATTTTTGATTGAGATATTAATACATCATCAACAAATATTTTCATAGCTCCACCCAAGAAACTATTATCAAAATTGTATACTATTTTTATTTTTTGACCATCTTCCTCACCTGTAATAGTCATTGTTCTATCTCTATATTGTTGGACAGAAACCATCTTATCTCTAGCTGCATATATACTAGCAATAGAAGAATTTAAAACATCATAAGACTTTAAAAGTAATTTAATATTATCTTCTAATTTAGACAGTTCTGTTTTTTCTTTTTTCTCTGGCTCTTCTACTTTTTCATTTTTAAAGTTTGGCTTTCTAACTGTCTTTACCATATAGCTAGCTTCAACATAGGTTTTTATCAAACCTTTTTCCTCAACTTCTTTAATTTTAGTTTGATAAGTTGGAAAAGAATTTATCACTTCTTCTGGAACAGCTTCATCAAAAAGAATTTCTCCATTTTCTGCTATAACAGTTATTTTCTTTTCATCTTTATCAACTTTTATAAGATAACTAACTTCTTTTTTTCTTTCCATTTCATTTTTTAAATAATTAGCAAATTTTTCTGTTTTTTCAGGATTTTCAGGTGATAATGAAGTCAATTTCTTTAAAAAGTTTTTTGAACTAAAAGAATTTGAAACACTTTGATTATTTATTTCATCTGAATAAATTGCTAAACAAGATAATAAAAACATCAATAATACTATTAATCTTTTTTTCATATTTCCCCCTTAATTTTATTTTAAAAATTTTATTTTATTTATCTCTATTCCATCTTTATAAAAAGTTTCTTTTTTTAAACTTCCATCTTCATTATACTCTTTATAGTTTCCATTTAAAATATTATCCTTATAAACTCCAATAGATTTCAATTTCCCACTTGGATAAAAAGTTCTTATTTCTTGTCCATTTTCAATCTTTTTTACTTTCATTTTTATAAAAGTTTTGGTTAAATTTTCATAAAAATCTATATCCATATTTTCATCTTGGATAGAACCTTTATATTTAGCTATTGTTTTACTTAAAATTTTTCCATCACCATATGTAAGCATAGTTATACTTTTTCTATCAAAGTTATATTCTGTCTTAGAATTAACACTTCCATCATCATAATATGAATAAGAAACAAAAGATTTTACATTTTCTTCAAAGCTTTCACTAAATTTATTATTAAGAATATCTGATTGATTGCTACCTTCATTATCTTCAATTTCTTGAACTAATTTTTCTATTTCATTAAATAAAATCTCTTTTCTTAATTTTATTTCTGTTTTTACTGCTAAATCTCTATTTGGAGTATATATTTCTGCCAATATATCTGATTTATTTTTTTGTATATATTTGATAGTAATTTTTATATAATCATCATTTAAATTTTTATATTCTTCTTTTGGAATAATATTTTCAATATATTTTTTAGGAATATTATCTTTAATACTATTCCTATAAACAACTATAATTTCTTTATTTTTATCAAATATTTTTTGTAGTTCTTCATCAGTAGAAGTTTTTGTGGAAGAATAAGAAAAAATATTATTTATTAAAAATATTAAAAAGATGAATAAAAAACTTTTTCTCATAACTAACTCCTCTTTTTTAAATCCAATGTAAAAACTTTGCTAAAATTATACAAAAGCCAATTACAAAAAATGCAATTAATTCTATAAATGTTGTAAGTAATATATTAAAATAATTTAACCACTCTTTTATAGAATCAGAATAAGATGATTTTAATATTTTCCTTCTTATATATTCCCAAATAGGCATATTAATAACTCCAAGATATACAATCATAAATGGCATCATTCCTAAAATACTTATTCCTTTATAATCATATTTATAAGCAATAATTATCCATATAGCTGAAAATATCCAAGCTAAAATAATTATTAAAATTCTTGTACTAAGTTTTAATGTCAATAGTTTATTATAAAATTTTTTTTCTTTTTTTAATATAGATTTGCTATTTCCAAAACGTATCAAGAAAATAAAAGCTATTATACATAGAAAAGAATAGAATAAGTATTCAATATCCATAGTTTCTCCTTAAACTATCTTAAAAAAATTTTTCATATTTATTAGTAGGACTCCATAAAATATATTCATCAACACCTAAATCTTTCAATGCCTTAATTTGTTCTTTAATTTC
>ERZ773073.559-NODE-559-length-19051-cov-10.101600_pt1 | contig 19051 bp, 16 predicted proteins | sample MGYA00580616_ERZ773073 | MGnify/ENA primary metagenome ERZ773073 (study PRJEB29015, sample SAMEA2737960) | human oral metagenome | biome: human oral; feature: human-associated habitat; material: dental | place: China | collected 2131 ...
CCAATTCATGACTACAAAATTGTTGGGTACGATATCTATAATGAAATGATTGATGCGATTAAAAGAGAAACAAGCTCGTTTATCTTGAAATTGAAAGTTCGAGGGGAAGAAGACACAAATAACTTAACTCACGAAGAAGTTTCAAATGTAAAATATGAACATACTGACGATAAAATCATAATTGGCGATGACTATCAGCAAGAAGTTATTCCAGAAAAACTTGAACAACCTCAAAGACCACTTTCAAGACGAGAAAGACGAGAAAGAGAAAGAAGAAATATATAATTAAAATAAAAAAATCCCTTGAATAATCAAATATTACAAGAGATTTCTTTTTTTATCTTCCTTCCAATCTGTCTAACATACGAGTTAGATTTGATAATTCCAAATCCAATTTTTCATCCAGAGTCAGCTTCTTAGCTTTTTCTTTTTTTGTTTTAACTTGATTTTTCTGAGTTTTATTTGTTCTCTTTGTTTTAGTTTCTGTTATTTTTGTATTTGTATTTGCATCTGTATTTTCTGAAGTTGTTTCTTTTTCTTCATCTCCAGCTGCAGGAGTTAAAACTGTGGTTTCATCTGTTCCATCATTTATTGTATTTTGAATTTTTTCTGAAGTCGCAGCTGTATTTGTAGTTTCATCATTTGAATTTGGATATGCATTTAAATGTACATCTTTTGGCACATCAGACTGATTAACATTCTCAACATTACTTACTGCATATGACAATTGACATAAAAAAAGTGCTACTATTATCATTTGGGAGTTATGAAAACTCGTTTTTGGAGAAAAATTTGAATAAAATGAAGGTTTTTAAGTACAAGAGCAAGATGTATAGGGTTTTTTATGAGAAAATTTGTAATTGTGAAAATAATGAAGAAACTAAGGATGAGGATTGGGAATTTTTGCTTTGGAATTTGTAATCTGGATTTTATAATCAAAATGCAACACCTAAACATATTAAATTTTACTTATTTTAAAATAATCTTCATATTGTTAAATTCCAATTATATAAAAAATACTTTTTATTGAAAAAAATCACATCATATTTACAGGATCTACATCAATCGTTACTCTAACTTTCTTTTCCATTTCCCGAAATTTACTAACGCATTTTTTTATGATTTTTTTTATTTTTAAAATATCTTTTCTTTCAAATTTAAAAAATATTTGATATCTGTATCTGCCATTTATCTTATAAATTGGTGATTTAAAAGCATCTGATATAAAATCATTTGAAGTCAATTTCATAACTACATTTACATTTCTAATAATTTCTTCACGTAACATTTGAGCTTTTTCCTTTACCAAACTTTCTTCTGTTGTTGAAATTACTAAAATAACAATTCTTCCAAAAGGCGGGTAATTTAACATTTTCCGCATAATCATCTCATTTTTATAATATCCTTCGTAATCACTTTCAATTGTTTTTTTTATTACATTATTTTCCCCATTAAAAGTCTGAATAATTACTTCTCCATCCTTTTCACCACGACCCGCACGTCCTGAAGCCTGTGTTAATAGCTGGAAAGTCTTTTCTGAGGCCCTAAAATCTGGAAAATTCAAGATTATATCAGCATTAATTATTCCAACTAATGTTACATTTGAAAAATGTAGACCCTTTGCGATGATCTGTGTTCCGAGCATTATGTCATATTTATGATTTTTAAAGTCATTATAGACCTTTTCATAATTCTGCTTAGTTTTTATACTTTCTGAATCTACTCTCACAATTCTAGCCGACGGAAACACCTCTGCCAGTTCTTCCTCAATTTTTTCTGTTCCAGCCCCAATTTGTCTCATTTTATGCCCACCACACTCATCACATGTATTGTTAAATCGCCTTTCATAACCACAATAATGGCATTTCAAGCAATTGTCATATTTGTAATAATTCAAGGAAATACTGCAATTCGGACAAGTTGGAATATTACCACAGTCTTTACATTTTAGCAAATTTGAAAATGCCTTTCTATTCAAAATTAAAATAACTTGTTCATTTTTTTTCAAAGTTTGAGAAATTTTATCTAGTAATCTCTCTGAAAAATTTTCTGTAGTTTCATTCAAATCCACAATTTCAAACTTCGGTAACCTCGCATTTTTATATCGTTTCGTAAGCTCAACTAATTCAATATCCCCCTGCTGTGCCTGATAATATGTTTCAAACGATGGAGTCGCCGAACCTAAAATCACTTTTATTTTTTTGTTTTTTTCAGTTTCTTCCTTTTCTAAATCTACATCTTTTCTTAATTCTTTATTTGTTTCTAAATCATTATCTTTTTTCAATTTTTCGTTTTTCAAAAAAGCTCTTTTTATCGCCACATTTTTTACGTGATACCGTGGATTATTTTCCTGCTTATAAGTATTTTCGTGTTCCTCATCCACAATAATATACTTCAAATTTTGAACTGGAGCAAAAATTGCTGATCTTGCCCCAATCACTATTTTTTTTTCTCCATTTCGTATAAATGTCCATTCTTCCCTCTTTTCCTTATCAGTAAGTTTACTGTGAAGAATAGCCACTTCATTACAAAATTCCTCTTCTAGCCTTTGTATCATTTGAACTGTAAGAGAAATTTCCGGAACTAGAAAAATACTTCCAAACCCTTGTTTTAGAGCTTCTTTTATCAAATGAATATAAATTTCAGTTTTTCCTGAACCAGTTATTCCCTTTAATAGAAAAATCTGCTTTTCACTATTTTTTATTGTATTCACAGCTTTTTTCTGTTCATTATTTAAAATAATTTTCTTTTCTATAATTTCACCTTTCTCATTTTCCTTTTTTGAAATTTTAGAATTTAAAATTACTTTTTTTTCAACAGAGATAATCTTTTCATTTATCGCCTTTTCTACAATTTCACTAGAAAAATTCTTTTTCAAAGTTGTAACTGTAACTTCCTTCCGCTTTTTCATATATTCATTAAATTTTTTTATTTCTTCCAGATTTTTTTCTGAATCATCTCTTTCAACCCAGCATTCTTCCACCCAAAAATCCTTTTGATAAATAGCTTTCTTAGAATAATTTAATTTAAGTGCTCCTGGATAAACTGCCTTTATAACACTATAATAATCACTTATATAATAACTTCTTATCCATTTTATAAGTTGCATAATATCATCTGGAATGGACAAAACAGGAGCTGCAGCCTTAATTCTTTTTATTTTAGAAACATCAAACTGAATTTTGCTTTCTGCAGTTATTGCTATCACAAGCCCCATTTTATCCCTATTTATAAAATTAACAATGCACCATTGTCCAATTTCATATTTTTCTTCAGATTTATACGTGTATATTCCCCTATTATTTTCCACATAGATTTCATAATAATACATTTTTATCCCTCAAAAACCTCCCATATAATTATTCTAGCATTATTTGTATCTTAGACTTTTTATCCAATTTAGTCCCTTTTTCAGGAAATTGTGAAACAACTATTCCACTTCCGGTAACTTCATAATCCGAAAATTTTCCTTGTGGATAAATAGATAAAAATTCCCTTAAACTTATTCCTGTCAAATCTGGCATAATATTTTTATTAAAATCTTGCTTTATTTTTCCTAGATCCTTCTTCTTTTCCTTTTGAACAGATTCAGTATTTTTTATATCTATAGTCTTAATTTTTCCATCTGGCTGTATTCTTTTATACTCTATTAATTTTTGTAGTACATTTCTTGCAGATGGCAAGGCAACTTGCGCTCCATAATATTTTTCACCTTTAGGTTCACTGATAGTTATTAATATAGCATATTTAGGCTTATCTGCCGGGAAAAATGCAAAAAATGAACCAACATGACTATTTTTATATCCGTCCTTTCCAGCTTTCTGAGCAGTTCCTGTTTTTCCACCAACACGGTAGCCGGGTATATATGCTCCTCCTCCAGTTCCACGATTTACACTTGCTTCCATATACTTTCTATTTAATCTTGAAGCTTCATCACTAAATACTTTTTTTATCATATCGGGCTTATTCTGTTTTACTGTATTCCCATTGCTGTCTTCTATCCTGTCTACCAGATAAGGCTTCATTAACTTACCATTGTTGATGACTGTATTTAATGCCATTATCATTTGAATCTGCGTTACCGCAATCCCCTGTCCAAAAGATATATTAGCCCTTCTGACTTCATCTTTCAAAGTTTTAAACTCACGAAGTTTCTGCATTGATTCAAAATACGTATCTATGCCTGTTTTTCCGCCGAATCCAACATCTTCTAAATAATGGTAAAAAGTATTTTTATTAATCTCATTCTGTATTTTTACCATCGCTACATTTCCAGAATGTGCGACTATATCTGCTAAACCTAAAGTCCCAATTGTTGAACTGTCATGATCTCTTACTATTGTATCATATACTTTTATTGAACCTGATGAATATATTTTTGTATTTTTATTAATTGCTTTTGTTTCCAATCCTATTGCAACTGTTATAGGCTTAAATATTGAACCAGGTTCAAAATAATCTGTAATTGGTCTATTTTTTATTTCAGCCTTTTCTTCTGCCTTTGGATACGATGACATTGCAAGTATTTTTCCAGTTTCTACCTCTATTAGAATTCCCATTGTAGAAGAAGCATTATATTTTACATAAGCATCTTTTAGTTCATCATTAAGAGCATATTGTAAGAAACTGTCAATTGTAAGTACAAGGTTATCCCCTTCTTCTTCTTTCCTGTCTTCAGATTTCTTTATATTCCCAAGTTTCATAATTCCCTGTAAAGCCTTTGGAATTTTTCTAAGTCCAGTTATAATACCTGTTTTTCCTGAAAGTTCCTTATCATAATATTTTTCAATCCCATAAACACCCTTATTTTCATTATTTACATATCCAATAGTTTCTTGAAAGGCATTATTTTGAATATAATTTCTTGTAAACAATGTTTCAAATGTTACGCCTTTAAATTTTCTTTTATATCCTTCCTTTTTCTTCTCCTTATCCTTTGAATTTTTAAAATCAGTATCAATTTCCGCTTCAATAGCTATTTTTGTATTATAGGGAATTATATGTTCGACTTTTAGATATTTTTTCTGAATCTGTTTATCTTCTAAATATTCACTTTTATATTTTTCAACTTCTAATTCAGGAATATATTTCTTTAACATTCCTAATACTACATCAATATTTTTCTGTTCAATCAAGCTAGGATCTAAATTAACAATAAACTTCTCATCGTCATAAGCTAATACTTGTCCATCGCTTGTAGCTATTCTTCCTCTTTTAGCCTTTGTAAAACTTAAGGAAGTATATTGCTTTTCACCTTGTTTTCTATATTTCTCTCCACCTTTAGTCTGAAGCTGATATACTTTTCCAATTATCATTGCAAATCCTATTGTTGTAAACAATACCAAAAGCCCAAATCTCCCCCTAAATGTGTTTAAGTATTTTAACAGTACTTTAAAAAAGCTCTCAACCTTTTGTTCTTTTCTATTTTTTTTCACATTTGACTTTGCTCTGTCAATAATATTATCTTTTTTCTTGCCCTCTTTCATTTTTCTCCTAATTTAACCAATATTAACCTTCAAGTCTAGCTAAAATCATTTCATTAATCATTTGAGGATTAGCCTTACCTCTAGATAATCTCATCGCTTGCCCAACAAGATATTTTAACGCATTGCTCTTACCATTTTTATAATCTTCCACCGATTGTGCATTTTCAGCCAATACTTGCTCAACAATTTTCTCAATCGCACTGTCATCAGTAATTTGAACCAATCCTTTTTCTTTTACGATAATTTCAGGATCTTTATCTTCTGTCAATAAAATTTCAAATACATCTTTTGCTATTTTTGAGCTAATTGTTTTTGCTTGAATCAATTTAATCAATTTCCCTAAATTTTTCGGTGTTACATTAAATTCTGAAATCGAAATATTCTTTTCCTTCAACACTCTTAAAACTTCTGTCAACACCCAGTTTGCCGCAAGTCTTGGCTCTTTTGTATCATTTACGATTTCTTCGTAATATTCAGCTAATTCTTGTTCCGAAGAAAGTGTTGCAGCTTCCATTTCATGCAATTTATACTCATTTACAAATCTTCTTGCTTTTTCATCAGCAAATTCTGGCATTTCACCTTTTACTTTTTCAAGTCTCTCGTCAGAAATTACAAGTGTAGGCAAATCTGGCTCAGGGAAATATCTGTAATCCATAGCTTCCTCTTTGCTTCTCATTGGCTTAGTTACAGCATTTTCCTCATCCCAAAGTCTAGTTTCCTGAACAACTCTTCCACCATTTTCGATCACTTCAATTTGTCTATTTGTTTCATATTCAATGGCTCTCATAACCGCTTTAAACGAGTTTAAGTTTTTAGTTTCCGTTCTAGTCCCTAATTCTTTTTCACCTTTTTTTCTAACAGAAACATTCGCATCACATCTAAGTGATCCCAATTCCATACTTACATCACTAACTTTAGTATATTTCAATCTATCCTTCAATGTATTTAAGTACGCATAAGCCTCTTCAGCATTTTTAATTTCTGGCTTAGAAATAATCTCGATTAACGGTACAGATGCTCTGTTGTAATTCAACAACGTTTCAGAAGTCGTGTGAATACTTTTCGCCGTATCTTCCTCAATTTGGATTCTCTCAATCCCGACAACTGCCTCTTTTCCAGAATTTGTCGTAATTTTCAAAGTCCCATTTTCCGCATAAGGTTTAAAATATTGCGTAATTTGATAATTTTTTGGTGAATCTGGATAAAAATAATTTTTTCTATCAAATTGACTCTCCTCATTTATTTCACATCCCAAGGCAAGTGCCGCTTTTATCGCATAATCAAGCACTTTTTCATTCAATTTTGGCAATGCTCCTGGTTGACCAGTACACACTGGACACGCCGATGTATTTGGATGTTTGTTATCATAATCGGCATCACACGAACACCATACTTTTGTTTTTGTTTTTAATTGACAGTGAACCTCAAGTCCGATGACTGTTTCATATTCCATACTCATTTTTTTTAATTTTTCCTTTCTTAAAATTACTTTCTTCTATCTAAAACTATTAAACTAAGTCAAATTTACAACTCAGGATATTCAATTTTCCCACGAACACCTTCAAATTTATGAGAAATATTAAACAATAAATCTTCTCTAAAATAATTTCCAATCAACTGAATTCCAACTGGCAATCCATCTACAAATCCAGCAGGTACTGAAATTGCAGGAAGCCCCGCCATATTTATTGATACGGTAAAAATATCTCCCAAATACATCCGGACTGGATCAGTAATTTTTTCACCTTTTTTAAATGCTGTAGTTGGAGAAACTGGTGTTAATAAAACATCTACTTCTTTTAATGCTTTTGAAAAATCATCTCTAATAAGTCTTCTAACTTGCGAAGCCTTTTTGTAATAAGCGTCATAGAATCCAGAACTTAACACATAGTTTCCAATCATAATTCTTCTTTTTACTTCATCTCCAAAACCTTTTGTTCTTGATTCAACATACATTTTTTCCACATCTTCGTTGCTTTCTCTCACACCATATCTCACTCCGTCGTATCTTGACAAGTTTGAAGCAGCTTCAGCTGATGAAATTATGTAATAAGTAGAAATCGCATATTTTGAATATGGAAGTGATACTTCTTTAATTTCAGCACCTAATTCCTTCAATTTTTCCACCGAATCCATTATCACTTTTTTAATATTTTCATCTAATCCTTCTGCAAAATATTCTTTTGGAATCCCAATTTTCAAGCCTTTCAAGTCATTATTCAAACTTTCCAAATAGTTAGGGACTTCCACATTTACACTTGTCGCATCCTTTTCATCATATCCCGCAATTATTTGCAAAAGTCTAGCCAGATCCTCAGTCGATTTTGCCAAAGCTCCAATTTGATCAAGCGAAGATCCAAACGCCATAAGCCCGTATCTTGAAACTCTTCCATAAGTCGGCTTAATTCCAACAGTTCCAGTCAAACAAGCAGGTTGTCTAATACTTCCACCTGTATCCGAACCAAGTGCAATCGGTGCTTGTCCCGCTGCAACCATCGCTGCCGATCCTCCACTGCTTCCACCAGGAACTCTTGTCAAATCCCACGGATTAGAAACTGATTTTATCGACGAATTCTCATTTGAAGACCCCATCGCAAACTCATCCATATTAGCTTTCCCAATTATTGGTGTCCCAGCTTTTTTCAATTTTTCCACAACTGTCGCATCATAAACTCCCACATAATTTTTAAGAATTTTCGATGAAGCCGTAGTCAAATCTCCTTTTGATACAATATTGTCCTTCAAAGCCACAGGCACTCCAAACAACAGCTCATTATCATAATTTTTCCTATCTTCCTCATTGTTTTCAGAATCATATTTTTTTGCCTCATCTATAGCCTTTTTAGGAAATACATTAGAAAATGCTCCTATTTTTTCTTCAGTTTTCTCAATTCTATCCAAAAAAGATTTTGTCACTTCTTCAGAAGTAATCTCTTTATTTTTTATCATTTCAGCTATTTCACTAGCCGTTTTTTTGTATAAACTCATTTTTCCACCTTTCTAATTTTTTCTAAAATGTATCTAAAAATCTCAATTTTTAAAAAAATTTTTTCTCTTCCAATTTTCAGATTTCTATTCTTTAAAAATTCTACCAATCAGACATTTTTCAATACATCCTAATTATCCGCATTTTCTCCCACAACTTTTGGAACAATTATAAATTCCTCATCGCTATTTGGTGCATTTTCCAAGATCTCTTTCTTAATTCCACTATCCTTAACAACATCTTTTCTCAACACATCCTTCAAATCAAGCACATTAAAAAGTGGCTCAACCTCACTCGTATCCACACTATTCAACTCTTCCATATGGTCAAAAATTTTATTCAAATCCACTCTAAATTTTTCAATTTCATTTTCTGAAAATTCCAGCTTTGAAAGTGCTGCTATTTTCAGTACATCTTCTTTACTTAACATTCGTTATTTTCCTCCTTTATTTTTTACATTTCAATAATTAATAAAAATATCTCTTAAAAATTAATTCCCTGTAAATTTTTCTTGGTTATTTCATAAAGTTCTACTAATCTGTTGTAACTTAAAAATTTTACTCTATTATTCACTTTTAAATCTTTAAAAGCTGAGTATCCTATTTTTTTCTCAAATTCCTTTTTTCTGATTTCATCGGCAACAATAAACATTTCTGTATAAAAATCTTGTAAATCATTGTACTTTAATAGTGAATTTTGTATATCTGTTGAATGTTCTACTTCAAAAAATGAATGTGGTAATTTTACTTCTTTATCATCAGAAAACCTATTATTAAATCAGATTACATCAATGGTTGAAGTTCTATTTACTATTTTAGGATAACTAAATTTTGGAACTTTTTCAAGCGATCTCAAATCACCTAATTTTTTATTAATAAAATTTTTATTCTTATCTTGATTTGGAATAAAAGTATCCATTTTTTTTAAATTTCCAATTTCTAATAGTAATCCTTGATAGTACGAATGATTAAACTTTATCATTTCTTCAGAATTTTTATTTTTTTCATCTTCTTGGATTATTCCTCTTAACTCATTTTCTTTTCTAAATTGCTCTAATCCATATAATCCTGGCTTTATTTTATAAATTTCTTTTCTCTGCTGAACAATCCTTCGTATACTAGCAAATGGTGTTTTTGTTTTCCATTCACACTCTTCTATCTTGAAAACTTCATGATTTAATTCTCCTAAAGTAGCAACTCCCCCCAATTTTTCAAGTGTTAAAATAACAGCCTCATATTGTTTCATTTTTTATCTCCTAAAATTCAATCCATTCTGAACATTCTTCCCCCTCTGTTGTTTCTAAAAACATAAGTCTACTTGTAACATTTCCTGGCTCAAGTACAAATTTCCCCTCATAATAATTTTTTTCTGCAATTTCAAAAGCTTTTCCCATATCTTCTGCTTCAATTTCAAATTCTCCTGAAACATGCTCTTCTATTACTATTTTAAATTTTTTCATTTGAAAATCAACTCTCTTTCCAAATCAGATTCTTCTTAATTTATTCTGAAATTCCTTTAATATCCTCAATAATTGTGCTAAATAAAGTAGATTTTCCTACTCAATTTACTCCTACAAACAATTTTTTATTCGTAGCTCTATTAAATCCCAATTTCTTATTCCATATCCCCTAATCTTCCTAATTTATCTGAAATATCCACTCTTGGGTTTGTAATTTTAGAAGATAACAGTTCTATTAAATTTTCTATATTAATTTCTTTTATCTTAACTCTTTCTTTTTCTTTTATAGATCTTGTTTTTGAATTTCCCCCTTTAGTTATTATCCAAACTTGTTTTTTAGGCTCTTTTAACGCTATTTCCATTTTCTCAACTCTTATTGTATTTTGATTTATTTGACTAACATAGTTGTCTATTTGCATTTCTTTATAATCTTCTCTTAAAGTACAATCATACAAAATATCAAGTTCATATGTTTTAATTATTCCATCAGCTCTTCCAGCTTGTTTTTTTTCTAGAATATTGATACAATTCCACACCTAATAAATTTAATACAAGTGCACAATAATCTTCAAATGTTTCACCTTTTTTTATTTCATCTAAATTTGTTTTTAAAACATTGATTATTTCATTAGATGTTTTTTCTATCAAATTATTCCCTGTAATTTTTATTGTCGGAATATCATTACTTTTTGAAATTTCTGCTACCGAAAGAACATATCCATTTTTACTTCTCATAACTTTTAATTTAAAGAAAATTTCCTGATCATTGGTTAATCCATCAAAACTCAATCCATCTAAATAATTAATTGGAAAACTAGAATACAATATAAAGGTCCTCTCAAAATTTTCAGGAAATATATGTTTATACTTTCTTCCTTTTTTATCAAGTTTTTTCAAGCTTCTTATTTTACCTTTAAGGACTTCATTTTCACTAGGAACTAAATTAATATCATTTGCATATCTTTTTGTATCATCCACTTCATTCGGAACAAAATAAACATAATCTCCAGCTTTCAAATCTTCAAGTTTAAATCCTTCTGCTAAACTAGCATTTCCAAAAATAAATTTTTTTTCATCTTTTCCATCATTGACAAGCCCATATCCTTTTTCAACAATTATTTTTTTATTATTCCGATTGAATATTCTTTTTTTCCCATTTTATAATCCTCCACATTATAATTTAAATTATGTATTTTTATTATCCTCAACCAAACCAAATTGCCTTTCCGTTTCTTTCTTTACAAACAAAAACTCTTTCAACGATTTTTCCTCAAAATCCTCATAATTATTTTTCAACTCACAAACTGCATTTCTAAGAATTTCCCCTTTTCTCACTCTTTTCGACATTCCCAGAAAAACTCTCTCCAAAAAATCCAAATTTTTGTATCTTGCCAAAACTTTTTCTCTCTTCAACCAGTCAAAAAAACTTTTAAAATCACTTGGAAAAAATTCATCATATTTTTCAACATTTTTAATTATTTTTCTTTCAACTTTTTTCACATTCCCAAAATCAGGATTTCCACTAAAAATATTCTCAAAATTTTTGCACAAAAAATGATCAACATACATATCCGATACAATCCCTTTAAAAATTCCAAATTTTTCTTGCAAAAATTCATTTAAAAAATTTTCTTTTCTATCAGAAATTTTATCAATCAATCTATGCAAAATTATCCCATTTTTCAAATTTTCCTGCAAATCAATTTTATCAACTTTCCCCTTGTAAAAATCTCCAGCAAAATTGCCGTAAAGTGTACTTTCACTCATCTTTTTGTCAATTTCAAGCGATATAACTGAATGAGCTAAATAATTCATTTTGACTCCTGTTTTTTCAAATAATCCAAAATCTCATCAAAATTCTCAAACTCAAAAAAATCAATCTTATTTTCTTCACAAAACTTAATCGCTCGAGTTCCAGTTCTAATAAATGAAAAGTCCGCCACTTCAATCGCCCTGTAATCTGAAGGTCCGTCTCCAACGAAATAAACTGTATAACCTTCATCTTGATACTTCTGAACAGCCTCTTTTTTGTCAACACCGTAATACTGATCTTTATCTAAGTAAGGAAACGAAACTGTGATTTTATTTCCATCAAATTTAATATCATTCGAGATAATTTCTTTTTCATCCAAATTAATTCCATAATTTCTAAGAACGCCTGCAATATTCAATTTCGTTCCAGCACTCACAATTCTAAATTCTATGCCACTTTTCATAAAATCCACAAATGTCTCATCAATCCCAATCAATTTCAATGTTTCCAAAAACTGTTCTTTCGTAATATTCAAACTTTCAATCCCAGTCTGCAAATATTCCTTCATCGTAATCTCGCCACTGCGATATTTTTTCCTAATATTCGTCTTTAACTCTGGCTGATGCACCGAAAGTAGTGTATCTGTCGAATCTTTTTTACTAATTGTAATATCAAAATCTATTAAAAATATTAATTTTTTGCTCACATTTTCTCCTTTAGCTATCAAAAATACTATTATTTCTCAATTTTTAATGACTTTATTTTTATAAATTTTTCAAATATTTAATTTCATCTTCATTCAAAGCACGGTATTCTCCCACTTTCAAATGCCCAAGCGTAAGTTCTCCCACTTTAATCCGTTTCAATGAATTAACGTTATATCCCAATGTTTCCAGCATTTTTCTTATCTGACGGTTTCTCCCTTCAAAAATTGCAATTCTAAGTTCCTTTTTGTCAATTTTTTTAACTTTAGCAGGTGCTGTTCTTTTTCCGTCAATTACAACTCCATATTGCAATGCTTCGAGGTCTTTATCATCAATTTCACGGCTAACTTTAGCAATATAGCTCTTGTATAGTTTTTTTCTTGGGTGCATTACATGATTGTAGATATCTCCATCGTTACTGATTATAATTAGACCTTCTGTCATAAAGTCCAGTCTTCCGTAAGTAAAAAGTCTGGCACGTGATTTTATAAAGTCAATCGCAAGTTTACGTCCAAATTTATCTTCATTTGAACAAAGCACTCTTTTTGGCTTGTTTAAAATATAATATTCGTATCTTGTGTTAAGTTTTACTCTTTCTCCATCAATTCTAACAACATCTTCAGGCTTTATGTCCATTCCAATAATCGCTTCTTGCTTATTTACCGTAACTCTTCCTTCATTTATCAGTTCATCAGCCTTCCTACGAGAACAAAATCCCGTTTCGGCTATAAATTTATTTAATCTCATTTTTTACCTCTTTATTTTTAATTTATTAAAAATTATTTTTATCAGAAAGTTCAATCTTCTTTTTACTAAATAACTAAAATATAATTTTATTTTTCAGTATTTTCATTATCTGAACTTTCAGTTTCCATTTTTTCATCTTCCTTATAAAGCGAATTAATTTTTTGAAACTGCTCACTTCCTGGCAGCTCTTCCCTTCCGTGAATATTCAAGTAACTGTAAAAATCCTCTGTCACTTCATATAAATTGGGAGTTCCAATTGATTTCTTCTTTCCAGAAATATAAATTAATTTCCTTTCCAAAAGATTAGCCATTGTTTTATCCGATCCAGCGCCTCTGATTTGTTCGATTTCAGCTTTTGTTACAGGTCCTTTATACGCAATAATTGCCAATATTTCCATTGCCGAACGTGATAATTTTTTCAATTTCATTTCTGAATTAAAAAATCTTTTCACATCAAAGCCAAAAAGCGGATTCGACACTAGATAAACTGCTCCATCTTCAATTTTTAAATTTATTCCACTATTTTTTCTCTTTTCCTTCAAATTATACAGCACTTCTTCCATTTCAAAGTTTTCCATCGCATAAAACTGTGCAAGCTCCTGTACAGTTACCGCTTCCTTTGCCAAAAAAATTATTGCTTCCACTTTTTCTTCAATTTCACTAATTTTAATTTTTCTTTGAACACCGATTATATTTTCTTGTTCCTCTTCTTTTTTATTTTCTTTTTTTTCAAATTTTTCCATACCCTACCTTTTTTATTTTTTATTTTTTAAAATCCTATAATCACACACTTATTTACTATTTCATTAATAGGGGAATTCTCCTATTATGCTTCCTTCAGAAAATTCCCCTAATTTCTAATATTATTCAAATTAATATTCATGTGTTGGTGAAATAATAATATTTTTGTATCTCTTGAAATCTGTCAATACTTCTGCAATTCCTGTTACTACAGCATGAATCGCATCATCTCCAACAGTTACCTTTAATAGCAATTCCTTTTCAATTCTTTCTTTTAGAATTTTTATTCCAGCTCCACCACCAGATAAATAGATTCCTGTTTCATAAATATCCGCCGCTACCTCAGGTTCAATTTCTTCTATCGTAAGTCTTACTTCATCAATAATAGCATCAATATGTCTTGTAATTGCTCCATTTATGGCAGAAGTCTTAATTTTCATGCTCTTTGGTAATCCAACTCCCAATTCCCGTCCTCTTATTTCGTATTCCAATTCAGGATCATCTTGACTTATTGTATTTATTTTTAATTCTTCAGCTGTTCTTTCACCAATCAATAAGTTATATTCATCTTTTACAAATTCCATAATATCTTCGTTCAAATGATCTCCAGCAATTTTAACTGATCTAGATAATGCTGCTCCACCTGATACAATAAATGCAATTTCAGTAGTTCCTCCACCTATATCAACAATTAAGTGTCCTTTTGGCTCAAATAAATCAATTCCAACACCAATTGCAGCCGCTATTGGTTCTTCAATTAGATAAACTTCTTTTGCACCAGCATCTTTTACAACTTCAATCACTGCTCTTCTTTCCACTTGTGTAACTCCACTTGGAACACAAATAATTACTCTGGAGCTTTGGAATTTATCCTTCTTTATTCTATGCAAAAATTCTTCAAGCATTCTTTCAGTAACTTCATAATTTGAAATTACTCCATTTTTTAATGGACGAATAATTTCAGTATGCTTAGCTGTTCTTCCAATAATTTCTTTTGCTTTTTCTCCGATATGTTCTAGCTCTTCAGTTTTTTTATTAATAGCCACATAAGTTGGCTCATCCACTTGAATTCCTTCACCCTTTACATACATGACAGTATTTGCTGTTCCTAAATCAATAGCTATATCACGTGTAGTCTTTGGTGCTATATTTGTCTTAAACAAGTCAAAAAATTTCATCTATTCTATCTCCTTCATTTTATTTTTTATTTTTTTACAAAATATTTATCAATTATTATAGCTTTAAAATATTTTACCATTTTTTTTGAATATACTCAAGCAACTTTAAGGGAGAATTTACTATAATATTTAATTAACATCCCAAATTTTATATTTTTTTAATCATTTTCATCAATATTATCAACTATTATTTGATCATCATAGCTTATAATTCCATGTTCCTTCAACTGATCATAAATTCTTGAAGCTCTGTTAAATCCTACTTTTAGCTTACGCTGAAGCAGTGAAATTGAAACTTTATTTTCCTGTCTTATGATATTTATTGCATTTTCAAAATAAGGGTCTGTATCGTCTTCTATTTCTTCTTCAGGTTCCTTTAAAATTTCATTTTTATATTTCACCTTTTTAGTAGATTTCAACGTATCAGTCAAGTTCTTAACTTCTTCATCAGAAATATATGCCCCTTGTATTCTTTCTAATTTTGAAGATCCATTAGCCAGCAGCAGCATATCACCTTGTCCTAAAAGTTTTTCCGCTCCAGCCGAATCAAGTATTGTTCTCGAATCAATTTGTGATCTTAGTGCAAATGAAATTCTGCTTGGCAAGTTAGCCTTTATCATTCCAGTTATAACATCTGTAGATGGCCGTTGTGTCGCAACAACTAAATGGATTCCAACTGCCCTTGCCTTTTGTGCAATTCTTGCAATTGATTCCTCCACGCTTCCAGAGGCAACCATCATAAGGTCAGCCAGCTCATCAATTATTATAACAATATACGGCATTTTTTCCACAAAGCTCAATGAATTATAACCTTTTATATTTCTTACCCCATTTTCCATAAGTTTCTTATATCTATTTTCCATTTCATTAACTGCCCATTTTAAAGCTATTGCAGCCTGTTGTGGATCTATAATTACTGGCACTAAAAGATGAGGGATATCATTATATGGCATAAGTTCCACCATTTTGGGATCAACCATTATGAATTTTACTTCCTTGTCGGATTTTTTTGAAATTAATGTTGAAATTAAAGTATTCACACAAACTGATTTCCCTGACCCTGTTTGTCCTGCAATAAGCAAATGTGGCATTTTAACAATATCTATGAATTTATCTCGCCCAACAATATCTTTTCCCAATATTACCTTTAATTCTCCAGTATCAAGTTCCTTATTTTTTATAATATTTGAAAAATGCACAGGCTCCTTTATTTTATTTGGAGTTTCAATTCCAATTGTATTTTTTCCTGGAATTGGAGCTTCTATACGAATGCTTTCCGCCGCAAGGTTCATTGCAATATCATCTGAAAGTCCCGTTACTTTGCTAACTTTTACACCCTTTGGAATTATAATTTCATATCTTGTTATAGTTGGTCCATATTCATAATTTACAACTTTTGCATCAACTCCAAATTCTTTCAACACATTTTCCAGATGATTCACATTTTCCCTTATATTTTCTTCAATTTCTTTCTTTTTCTCAACATCCATTGGTTTAGACTTAAAAATTTCCGCAATAGATTTTTTTACGACATCATCATATCCCTGATTATTATCAAACATTGCATTAACTTTCCTCAACTCTTCTTCCAGCCCCTTTTCTTTTCCATCACCATTTTCAAATGCTTCAAGTTTTGGAAATTGCTGAAAATTTGGATCTGCATTTACAGAGTTTATTTCTGCTCTTTTTAAAGGTGTTACAATTTCTAGTTTTGTTTCTTTTTTGTTATTTTCATTTACATTTTCTATTTCAAGTTCTTTTTCTTTTTTTATTTCTTTTTTATCCTCTGTAATCTTTTCCTTTTCAGTATTTAAAGTATTTTCTCCATTATCTTCAGATTTTTCCAAAATTTCTGTTTTTTTCACACTTTCTAGCGGTTTTACAACTGCATCCAATATATCTTCTTTTTTTCTTTTCTCTTTTATTTCTTCTCTCCTTGCATTTTCATCTTTTATAAAATTTCCTTTTTCTTTTTCCTCAAAAATTTCAATCCATTCCTTTTCTTTTTCTGCAAGTTCTCCCTTAGAGTAAACTTCTGTTTTTTGCAAGAAATTTTTTTTAGGCTTTTTTGCAATTTCAAAACTTAATTTTTCGTTTCTAGATTGTATTATTTTTGCCTTTAGCATTTCCTTTTGATAACGTTTATAATCTGTTCTCTTCAGATTTTCAGCATACTTTTTTGCCGCCAATTTTCTTTTTTTCTCTTTATAATCATCACTTTTATAATACTTTATTATTTCCTTCAAAACTTCATACCCAAGTTCGATAAGATCCCTAACTAGCCATGCTACGAAAAGCAATGCCAATATCAAAAGAATAAAAAACATCCATTGAAAATGCAGCACTTTGAAAAACGGCATTGACAGCAATGCTCCCAAAATCCCTCCGCTTTCACGATTAAATCCTATTTCCAAAAGCTGCCTACCAGCTTCAGTAAAATTCCCAGATAAAGTTTTTCCATGAACAACAGAACCTCTTATCAAAATCATTCCCCAGCTCAAAAACAACCCCGTTAATGCCACAACCTTTCCCTGTGTTATATTAATTCCAATTTTTTCATAAAAAAATAGAATTATACCATACAACATAGATACTATCGCAATAAACCATGTCATTTTTCCAAAAAACAACGTAATTCCACTTAATATAAGCGAAAATATATTTTCGCCGACATTATCGCTGAGCATTTTTGACTTATTTGCCAGCAGCAATATCAATATAAACCCAGCAACAAACCAGATTATACCTTCAACTTTTCTTCTATTCATCTTAATTATCCTTTCTAAAAATTCTATCTAATTTAATAAATTCCAAATCTAAAATCTCTAACCAATTTTATCATACAACAAAGTTATTCTCAATGCTACCTAAAAAATTATATGAAATAAATAAAATTTAAAACTTAGATTAGAATAGTCGTCGGTTTCAAAGTGACTTTTTTACATTATACTATATTTTTTCAATTTTGTCATTTTCTATTTCTCTAAAAAAATAGACTGTAATAAAAAATAAACTCCTATTTTAAATAGAGAATTATATTTAGAAAAAAAATATAATTTTTTTCATTTAGATACTTGTTAATTGAAATAAATGTGGTAAAATTAATATAGAGTAGAAAAATTTATTAATACAAGTAAAACTAATTTTAAATAAAATTTTAGGAGGAAATACCATGGATTATATGAAAAAATACGAATATTGGCTAAATTCAGATGCCATTGACGAAAAAGACAGGGAAGAATTGAAAAGCATCGCAGGGAATGAAAAAGAAATAGAAGATAGATTTTTCAAAGATTTGAGCTTCGGAACTGGTGGAATTCGTGGAGTTCGTGGAATTGGAACTAATAGAATGAATAAATATGTAATTAGAAAAGTAACTCAAGGACTTGCAAATTATATGTTAAGTTTTGATGAAAAAGCTGCAAAAGAAAAAGGAATTATAATTGCTCATGACTGTAGAATAGGTTCGAGAGAATATGCGCTAAATACTGCAAGAGTAATGGCTGCAAATGGAATTAAAGCATATATTTATGAAAGTTTACGTTCAACTCCTGAATTGTCATTTGGTGTAAGATATAAAGGATGTATGTCAGGAATCGTTGTTACGGCTTCTCATAATCCAGCTGAATACAATGGATATAAAGTTTATTGGGATGATGGAGCACAAGTTGTTGATCCACATGCACCGGCAATTGTTGAAGAAGTAAATAAAATTTCTACATTGGAAGAAATAAAAGTTATTTCTGAAGAAGAAGGAAGAGAAAAAGGATTAATCATTCAGCTTGATCATAAAATTGATGATGACTATATAGCAGCAATTAAAAAACAAACTATACATACAGATATTCCAGGAAAAGAAGATTTCAAGATTGTTTATACTCCGCTTCATGGAACTGGTGGAAGACCAATGAAGAGAATTTTATCTGATTTTGGATACAATTTTGAAGTTGTAAAAGAACAAATTGAGCCAGATGGAAACTTCCCAACAGTAGTTTAT
>ERZ773073.560-NODE-560-length-19012-cov-9.900670_pt1 | contig 19012 bp, 18 predicted proteins | sample MGYA00580616_ERZ773073 | MGnify/ENA primary metagenome ERZ773073 (study PRJEB29015, sample SAMEA2737960) | human oral metagenome | biome: human oral; feature: human-associated habitat; material: dental | place: China | collected 2131 ...
ATAAAGTTACATACTATTCCAACCACTAAAGCTGGTACTAACCAAGGTAATCCTAAATTTACCAATGGTAAAGAATTATATATATTTGTAAATACTTCTGGCATAGCAAGTCCAGTTACTGAAACTCCTTCATATAGTCCTACAAGTCCTGATACTAGAACTACTCCCTTAAATACATTTGCATTTTTTACACGGAAGAAGTTCAATAATATTAGAGCTATACTTATAGGATATAGGAATACTAAGACTGGAACTGATATAATAACTATCTTATTTACTCCAGACATTGCAAATACAAAACCTATTATTGTTGTTATCACTACTAATTTTTGATAAGATACTTTCATAAGTCCACTGAAATATTCTGCAACAGTAACAATCAATCCTATTGAAGTAGTTAAACAAGCTCCAGCAACACAGATAGCCAATATTAAATATCCTATTTTTCCTAAAAGATTTATAGAAATTTTTACAAGTAAATCTGTTTTTTCAGCTCCTGCAACTAATTCAGTTCCACCAAAAGTTGCTCCAATGTATGTTAAACCTGCATAGACTATTGTAAGCCCTAAAGCTGCAATAAGTCCGACCTTTAAAAGATAAGAAAACTCTTGTTTTTCTGTAAGTTTAGTTTTTCCTCTTATAGCATTTAATATAACAGTAGAGAATACTATTGCTGCCAAGGCATCCATAGTTTGATAACCTTCTACAAAACCTTTTTTAAATGGTAATTCATAAACTTTTTCAGCTATTGTTGAGCTATTGAAAAATACTCCCTTAACTAATATTATAAATAAAACTATCAATAATATAGGAGTTAAAATCTTACCAACTCTATCCACAACTTCTGATGATTTTAGTGAAAATAGTAAAGCCAATAAGAAATAAACTATTAAGTACACATATTTAAATGTTGAAGTTGTAAATCCTGCATGGAAAAATGTTACTTCGTAAGCTGTTGCACCTGTTCTTGGTAGAGCTAAAAGTGGCCCTATTGATAAAATAAGTGCAATCCCATAAAATTTTGCAAATAAAGGTGAAACTTTATTTGAAAAACTATCTAAATCTTTACCTGCATTTGCAGAAGCGATTATTCCCATTAGAGGAATTCCTACTCCTGTTAAAATAAATCCTATTGCAGCTACTCCCCAATTACTTCCTAACTCATAACCTAACATAGGAGGAAATATTAAGTTTCCTGCCCCAAATAACATTGCAAATAAAGCAAAACCTGCTGTTACAACATCTATCATATTATACATTTTTTAATACCCCTTTTAGAATAATTTTATTTTTTTAATTTTTCTTTCCATTCTTCTTCTTTGAAACCATTTAAAACAAAATCTTTTGTAACTATCATTGGTCTCTTTACAAGTTTTCCATCAGTTGCTAATAGTTTTATCATTTCATCTTCTGTCATTGTTGGTAATTTATCTTTTAATTCTAATTCTCTGTATAAAATACCACTTGTGTTAAAAAATTTCTTTAATTCTTTTCCAGATTTCTTAAAGAATTCTTTTAATTCTTTTTCTGTAGGTTTATCTTTTACGATATCTCTTTCAGTAAATTTTATTGAGTTTTCTTCCAACCATTTTTTAGCTTTTTGACATGTGCTACATCTTGGGTAGCAAAAAAATATTATATCTTTCATTTTAAATCCCCCATATATATTTATTAATTTTAAAATTATACCATAACTATTAATAATAGACAACAAAAATGGCTGTTGTGATATTACAACAGCCTAATTTTATTATTTTTTAGCTTTCTTTTCATATTTTTTAATGATTTCAACTAACTTTTCTTCTTTTTCTGGTAGAAGATCTTTACCTGAAGTTACTGAAGGTTTATACCAAGATTTTCCTTCAAAGTAAGTTTTATATTTTCCTTTAGTATACTTAAGTCCTCTTCTTGCATACAAAGTATTTCTTATAAGTGCTAATTCTTCAGAACTAAACTTCAATAGATAATCTGGATTTTTCTTATCCATAACTTGACTGATAACTTCATCTATTTTCTTTATATCTGAGCTATCACTGCTTTTTGCTACGTCTTCTTTTTTATCTTCTTTTTTAGTTTCTTCTTTAGCTTTAGCATTTTCTTTTTCTTTTGTATCTTTAGTTACTTCTTTTTCTTTCTCTTTAGTCTTAACTTCTTCTTTAGTTTCTTCTTTTTTAGCTTCTGCTTCTATCTCTTCAGGACTTCCTTCTGTATCAGCTCCACTTTCTTCACCTGTTTCTTCTGTTGTATCAGCCTCAGCTTCAGCCACAGTTCCTTTTTTATCAAGTATTAGATTTTCTGTATCTTCACTTGTAAATTTTTGATATAGGAAATAGAAAAGTATACCTATAGCAATTAAGAAAAGAGTAAAGAATATCATCTTTAAAACGCTCTTCTTTTGATCTTCTAAAGAATCTTTCTTTTTAGAAGGAGGTGGGGCAACAGTTGTAGTTGTACTTTTTTTCTTTCCTTTATTTACCTTATTCCCTCTATTTCTTACTATTTCTTCTTCTGTGTCAATATCACTTGTATCTAAAATTGATCTGATGTCTGCAATTTCATCTTCTTCAGAATCTATTTTTTTGATAATCTTTTTTATCTTTGGTTTCTTTTCAGTTTCTTTTGCAAACTTAAGCTCTGGTTTTTCTTCTCTTTTTGTTTTAACCATTTCAAGAATATCTAAATCATTCTCAGAATCAAATATTTTTTTTGCTTCTGGCTCTGCTTCTTTTATTTCAGGCTCTGATCCTAACTCATCTTCATATCTTGATTTTAAGAAACTAGGAATTTCTAATTCATCTTTCTTTGTTTCTTTTTTTGGACTTACAAGATTTTGAACTTTTGGTTCTTCTTTCTTAGCTTCAACCTTTTTAGTTTCTGATTTCTTAACTTCTTCTTGGACAGCTTTAACATTTTTTTCCTTATCTATAGGAATTTGTTTTGTTTCTTGTGTGTCCTCATCATATATTTTTAACTTTAGTTCATTGTCCTCATAAGAAATTTTACAAATATCTTTTTTAGATATATTAGATTTTAACAAAGTATTTAAATCAAGTTTTAAATTTAATTGTCCATCTTCGTACTCAACATCAAAAAACTCTTTATCGTCAGTAACTTTTACATCAGCATTATCTTTAGGTGAGCTAATAGTTTTTTCAAGACTACCATCTCTATAGTAATATTCAGCCTTCACTTGACCACTTTCATAGTACATTTTACATAGACCATCAAGTGCATCATTTTTATAACTACTTTCAGCTTTTAATTTACCACTTTCATAGTAGATTCTTGATAAACCTTCAAGCATACCATTTCTATAGTTACCTTCAGCAACTAAATTACCATTTTCATAGTATTCCTTTGTAACACCATGTAATTTACCAGCCTTGTAATGATACTCAGCTTTTAAAACTCCACTTTCGTAGTAAAGAAGTTCATAACCTTCTTTCTCACCACGTTCGTTCCTTTCATATTCAGCTTTTAAGTTTCCATTAGTATAATATTCTCTATTCTTCACGGCAACCCCTTTATATCAAATAAATTATTATCTCTCATTATATTATACTTTAAAAGTTTTAAAATTACAACTTTTAATAGTTTTATTTCTCATTGTTACCAAAGACTTTGAATTTTTCTAATAGGTATATAGATACAGAGTTTATGACAAAAGCTGGTACCATTTCATAGATTGTATTACTTAGACCACTTGTTTTCCAAGTAATAACTGTTATTGTTGCTATTATCATAGAAACTAAGACTGTTTTCCAATGTAAATCTTTCTTATATAATGTGAATAGAATTACTGGTGAGAATACTCCCCCAAAACCTGCCCAAGCATAAGAAACTAGCTCAAGAACTTTAGAGCTTGGATTCATTGCTAAAACACTTGCTATTACAAATATAACAATTACACATAATCTACCTACCCATATCATTTCTTTATGAGTTTTTTCTCTTTTTACTATATGTTTATAGAAATCTTCTGTTAAAGTATTAGATGATACTAAAAGTTGAGAAGATATTGTTGACATTATTGCTGATAAGATAGCTGCAAACAATATTCCTGCCATCCAAGGATTAAATAACTTATGGATTAAGAATATAAATACCTTTTCAGCATCTCCACCCATTTGAGAAATATCTGTGAAAACTCCTATTCCTGTTATTCCAACTGCTATTGCTCCTAAAAGTGAAATGAAAACCCATATCATAGCTATAAGTCTTGATTTCCATAGTTCATCTGCACTGTCTATACTCATAAATCTAACAATTATATGAGGTTGTCCAAAGTATCCAAGTCCCCAACCAAGTCCTGATATTATAACTGGTAAACTCCAAACTTTAGCATATTTAAAAATATTTAAAGAAATATCTTTAGCTTCCATTGCAGTACTGATTCCATCTATTCCTCCACCGCTGTAGTATGCTGCCACTGGAACGACTATTATTGCAAAGAACATTAAGCAACCTTGGAAGAAGTCTGTCCAACAAGTTGCTAAGTATCCACCTAAGAATGTATAGACAATTATTGTTCCTCCACCTATTAAAACTCCCCATTTATAGTCTATTCCAAGTAAAGAGTCAAATAGCTTTCCACTTGCAACTAGCCCTGAAGCTGAGTATATAGTAAAGAAAAATAGGATTACTATTGCTGAAAATGTTCTTATATATCCCTTTTTATCATTCAATTTTTGTGAAATAAATGAAGGTACTGTAAGAGAGTTATATTTTTCAGTTTGCACCCTTAAAGCTGGTGCAACGAATTTCCAGTTAAGATAAGTTCCTAAAGCTAATCCAATTACTACCCAAATTTCTGTAAGTCCACTTGTGTATACTGCTCCTGGTAGTCCTAAAAGTAGCCAACCACTCATATCACTTGCTTGAGCTGACATTGCTGTAACCCAATATCCTACTCCTCTATCTCCTAAAACATAAGATTCGTGAGTTGTAGTCTTACTGTAAAAATATACCCCTATCGCCATTAAAAACACTAAATAAATTCCAAATGTTATAAAAATCTCATAACTTGCCATGATAACCTCCCAAAAAATTAATTTCATAATACCCTAATATTTTGGACATTATGAAATAAAAAAACCATTAAGATTTTGTCCTAATGGTCACATAATATATATTATTAAATCCCCATAGGCTCAGTCCAAAATATTGAAAACAAAAATTGGACTTGCACCTAGTTCAAAATTAACTAAACACAAATCCCTCTTAGGGAACTATGGGTTTTACTACAGCTACATTGTAATTAATTAATTTTGACATAGAATTCTCTCCTTTTATTTTTTTATAGTGCCTATTATAATTTATTTTGTTTTAATTGTCAAGCATCCTTTTTTTACTTATATATTCCAATAATCAAGGGATAATTTTTAATACTGGTATATAAATCAAATTCTATATTTCTTTTTCTTTGAAAATTTTTAATTCATCTTTATTTAAAAAACTTTTTGTTACTTCTTTTTGTTCATTCAAGAGTTTTTTTAATATAATATCTCTTTTGTTTTCATCATCATAAAAATTTATTAATGCTTCTGAATACTCAACATCTTTAAAGTTAATTGAGAAAGGAGCATATCCTTCAGAAACAAGTAACCCACACATCATAAGTTGTGCTGTTCTTGTGTTACCTTTTCCAAAATATTTATTTTTACACAAATCTAAAAATAAATCTACAATTTTTATGCCAACTCTTTTATCATCATAATATTTATTTGAAATTTCAAAAAAACTTTTTTCTAAATTTGGAACAGCAACTCCTGTATGTTTTGCACCAACTATTCTTATATTATGTTGTCTAAAGCCACCTAAATTATCAAAATTATCATTACTAGCAACTAATCTATTCTCTGTACAAAAAGTCTCTTTATCAAAATAGAAATTATTTTCTTTAATTTTTTCAAAAATATAATCATAACCATTTTTTAAATTAGCAAGTAATACAACATCTTTTACTCTTGTATTTTTTGGAACTTTACCTGATAATATACTAGCAGTTTCTAATAATGTCATACTATTCCCCTCGCTCAAAGAAATGTCATATATTAGTTTTTCAAACATTTTATTTGCTATCATCAAAGCTCTATTCAAACCTATTTTGTACATTTTAATTACTACCTCACTTTATCTAATTTTAGACATTAATTTAATCACCTTATATCCAATATCAATAATAAATCTTTTTTCTCTTAAATCTTACATTACTCCATTAGTTTTAATCTATTTTTCTACATTTAGCTATTATAGATACCTATAATTTATTAGTATATATTATCCTTCTTTAAATTTTTTACTCCTAGCTCCAAAATAAAAATAAGTGAGTTACATTTCAATTAATCATTAGAAATTTTCTTTGAAATAAATAACTAATAGCATAAAAAAAGATTACTGCGACGTCCTATAATGGTGAAAGAGCCTTTGTGGAGCTCTAGAACCATTATAGGCTGGCAAGTAATCGCTATATTTAAGTAGAAATTTATAATCTCTCAAAGAAAATTTTCTATAAACTTATTTTTTCATAAGATCTGCTATCAAGAGTTACAGTTGCTTCTGTAAATCTTATTTCATAGACTTTTAATTCTTCAGAATATTTATCTATTATATCAGCAAAATCTGACATTTTATTAGAAAATTCTTCTCTTAAATCTATTATAGTTTTTTCACTTTCTCTAACATGTCCTCTTGCTCTTACTTGTTCTCTAACTCCTTTTTTTGTAGGAATAGTTGTAAATGCAACATTATTATTTTTCCAGAATTCACTTATTTTTTCTCTACCTTTATATGTAGCAAAATACATAATATTATTGTCTTGATCATAGTAGTAATTTACTATTCTGACATTTGGCATATCGTGTATACTAGTAGCTAAAGCTATTTCATCACATTCATTTATCATTCTTAAAAATTCTTTTTTTGCTTCCATTTTCTCACTCCCATCAAAAAATTATTTATATTTCATTGTAACATATTTTTATTGTAATAAAAAATTTTTATTATTGAAGTTTTTTCTAAAAATTATATATTTTTCATATAATTTTCTTCATCATAAACCTATCAACCCCTGTACCGTACTCATCTTTTAAAAAGCTTTCTTGTTTATAGCCATGTTTCTTATACAAATCTATCGCTATTTGATTTTCTGGTGCGACAGTCAATTCTATTTCAGTGTATCCTAAATCTTTTAAGATTTTTTCAGTTTCATTTAAGATAAAGTTTGCATAACCCTTATGTCTATATTCTTTCAATGTAGATATTCCGTAAAGAAAAAGAGATTTTTTATTAAAAATTTGCATATATTCAACTATACATACTATCTTATCTCCTTCTTTTACAACAAAAACCATACCATATCTTATAAGGGCTTTTATTATCCAAAGGTCTACATTTCCTGCTCCCTCAAAAGCACTTTCTTCCAACTCTATAATCTTTTGCATTATTTCAAAATTAGGATTTTCTATATGAATCAATTCCACAATTTTTTCCTCCTAGCAATAAGCAGTCTCAATATTTTTATTATATCACAAAAAAAAGATTTAGACTTCTTAGTAAAGTCTAAATCCTCTTTCTTTTAGTTATCGTATTTAAATAAATTATTTTTTGTAATTATCTGAGTTAATCTTTGTTCATAAAGATTTTTCATTTCAGAATAATTTCCTAAATGTTTGATAAGAACTATTGTTTGTTCTCCATTATTAATTGCTTTTCTTAAATTAGAATAACTAGAATGTCTTGATAAAGTCATCACATAGTCCATTAGTGATTCTTCTAAGCTTTCATATCTCTTGTAGTATTGGTTAGGTCCTAGATATACTGTTTTTTCTGGATCTTTTAAAGACGATCTAACTGCAAAAAGGTTATTTCCTTCTTTTGCAAGTTTAGAACTTCCCCAACCACTTTCCAATGAGGCCTGCCCTAGTATAAACGATGTTGGTGGAACCACCATCTTGTGTACTAATTCTGTTTTAGATTTAGATTTTACTTTATATTTAGTGTACATCTCCTCTAAATATATTTTTTCTTCTGCTGTTAAGACTTCTTTTTCTATAAGAGTCTTTACATATTCCTTATCCTCAGCTATCTTGTTTCTTATCTTTTCAATAGTTGGAATAAGAGTATCAATAAATATTTGTTTTTTTGATTTACCTTTTACCTTGGCAAAATCTTTTGCTTGAGTAATAATACCAGTGTTGGTATCTTGATCTAGGGCCTCTGTATCATTAGAATAAGAAAGAATTGACAAGCATAGAAAAACAACTGCTAGTAAATATTTCTTCATACAGTTTGCTACTAAATTACTTTTACTACCTTCTTTGTAGTCCTAAATTCCCGACTAGCATCGGTACACATACCTATTCTAAGTTACTATATTGTAGCATTCTCCTTCTTTTTTTATTTTAGAATATGTATTTAAGTAAAAATTCTACTTGATTATTATAGCACAAAATACTCAAAAATACAAATTCCTTTATATACCAATATAAAACTGCTATTATTTTACATTTTCTTTATACCAATCATCACTATTATTTATAGCTTGATTGATAAAAAGATTTATATCCTTAGAAGGAAGTTCTTTTTCTATAACTTTATTATCTGCTGTTTTTATAAAAATTACATTTCCTATCCCCTTTGATATACCTAGGGCTTTTTTACCAGCATCTAATGTCTTGTATGGTTCTCCATTTATACTGTATTTAATTCCTGCCATTGAATTATTTTCAATTAGAATATCATGTCTCTTTCCTGTAACAAAAAGAATTACTGAAATCACAACAAGAATTAAAACTATAATAGCTACTTTTAATGTATGTTTCATCTTCTACCTCACTTTTTAAAATCCTATTGCTTTTTCTCTTTCTCTTTCTTTTTCTTTCTTTCTTCTCCATTCATAGATGATAAGAACAAGAGCTATAATTCCGTAAGAAATAAATACTCTGAAATATTCTCCTATTTGTGAAGAACCCATTAATTCTTTTCCTGCTCTTGGTGCAACAACGAACATAGTATGGAATAGAATTACCCCACCTATTGCATTAGGAATAGTTGCTCTTGCTACTGAAGCTCCTCCAATTAGTAGGGCTGCGACTGAGAACATACCTATTTGTTCGTGTGAATTATATGTGTTTATTGTTCCTAAATTTTGAAGATATATTACTTGTCCTATACCTGCTAAGACAGTTGAGATAACTATTGAATAAATTCTAACCTTATTTACTTCTATACCTGCTGACTTAGATACTTCCATATCTTGTCCAACAGCTCTCATATCTTGTCCTAATTTTGTTTTTCTGAACCAAATGATAAAGAAACATAGTCCAACTATGAAAAGTAATGTTAGAACAGGAATATCATAACCAAATATTTTTAAAGGAATAGCATTATCCACTGCTTTTGAAATCTCTGTTAAATCCACTGTATTTTTTATACCTCTACCTGAAGATAGTAAAAGTGTTCTATCACTAACTGGAATAATTTTTCCCATTGAATATAGAACTACAAGTTGGTAAACACCATTGATAAAGTATCCTAAAATCATAGAAGTTATCATTTCTTTACCTTTGGCTCTATTTAATATTACTCCTCCAACATATCCAAGTAAAATTGAAAATGGTATAGAAAGTATCATTGCTAGAAATACTCCTTGTAGACCCATAATGTGCCAGTTAGTAACAAGAATTAAGGCAAGTTGTCCTCCCATAGCTCCTAAAACTATACCGAAGTTCAATCCCATTCCTGCAACTATTGGTATTAACAATGACATTATTAAAAATAGGTTTCTTGAAATTCTTTCTATCATTTCACGAACTAAGTAATCTCCACTCAAACCAGAAAGTGGAAACATTATAGCTACCATAATAAGTATAAGTATTGGAACACTGTTATCCAATATAAAGTTTTTTACTTTATTATTCTTATCCACGACTTCCACCGTCCTTTCTAGTTAAAGCGTATAATATCATTCCGTTAGAAACGATTATTCTTATTGTTTCAGACATATCTGTCTTTATAACAGCATTTACAACTGTAGGTGTCATAGTTAGTATTCCTTGGAATAGGAAAGTTCCTATCATAACATGCCATATTGTAACTCTGTTTACTGAAGCTCCTCCAATAAGTATTGCTGCAATAGCAGGGAAAGCCATATTGAAAGGTGCTAGATATAATTGTATAAATCCAAAACTTTGTTGGTATACAACTATTCCTATTGCTGCGATAACAGTTGAGATTATAACTGATTGTTTTCTACTCTTATCTGCATTGATACCTGTTGCTTGAGCAAATTTTTCATTTTTTCCTACAGCACTCATAGAAAGTCCTGCTTTTGTTCTGAAAAATACCCACATGATAAAAGCAAGTAATAAGAAGAATATTATTTCTCCAACTGGTATAGCTTGTGATATTTTCCCAAATACATTATTTAAAACACCCTTCCAGTAAGTTTCAACACTTATTGTTGTTCTAAGCCCTGAACCTCCATAAGCCCAAATCATATCAGGTCTTTTGAATGGAAGAATTATCCACATAATACACATAAAAGCAACTGATGAGAAACCGATATATGTAGCTATCATCATTTCTCCACCCTTTACTTTATTTAAAACTGCTCCATAAGCCCAACCAAAAATAAAGGCAAATACTATTGCCATAAGTATTGCTAAAACAAAACCTACAAAGCCAGTAAATCCTAATTCTATACTTATTAGTGAACCTAAAAGTCCTGCTTCTATTCCTAAAGGCATACCGAAGTTAAGACCTGCTCCCGATTCTATCATAGGCATAAGAGATAGAACTAAAATAGCATTCATACCAAATCTAATAATTGTATCTGATAGTGCTGTTGTTATAGGAATTCCTACGAAAGGAGCTATTATATATGTTGACACTAAGAATATTAATATTATTAGTCTTGGTAAACCAAATTTCTTTAACATACTATTCTCCCTCCTTTATTCCTGACATCAATTTTCCAAATTCTAGTATTCCTGCACTAGCTGGTAATATTCCTGCAACCTTACCTTCATTTATTATTGCAATTCTGTCACAGATACTTCTTAATTCTTCTATTTCTGAAGATGTTACAACTATAGTTGTATTTCTTTCTCTGTTATATTCTTTTAAAGTTTCAAGAACTAATTGTTTAGCTCCAACGTCTATACCTCTTGTTGGTTCTGAAACGAATAATAGATCAGGTTCCATAGTGAAGGCCTTAGCCACACAAACTTTTTGTTGGTTTCCTCCACTTAGTTCTCCAACTTTTTGCTTTTCTCCCATACTTTTTATTTCTAATTTTTCTATATATTTCTTTGCATTTTCTGTAACAGTCTTATCATCTATTACATTAAAAACTCCTAAAAATTTCTTAAAGAATTGTTTTTTGATTTGCATAGCAGGGAAAGCAATATTTCTTTCTATACTTTCATCTAAAAGTAATCCAACACCTTTTCTATCTTCAGAAACAAAGAAAATACCTTTTTCTAAAGGATATGTTGGCTTATTTAAAACTAAGGCTTCATTTTTGTATTTTACATCACCTTTTGATTTAAACAGTCCCATTATTCCATTTGCTACTGCTATTTTTCCTTGTCCAGCCATACCACCTAGACCAAGAATTTCTCCTTTTTTAATGTCTAAGTTTAAACCTTTTAACATCTCTCCAGGCATATCAACCCATAAATCTCTGATTTCTAACAATGTTTCAAGATCATCATGAGCAACTTTCTTTGCATCAGACGAAGAATTTACTTTTCTTCCTATCATCCATTCTGTAATTTCATTTATATTTGTAGATTTTGTAGCAACTGTATTTATAAGTTGTCCATCTCTTAAAACTGTTACCTTATCAGATACAGCCATTATTTCATTTAGTCTGTGAGTTATAAAAATAATAGCTATTCCCTTAGCTGATAATTTTTTCATTGTTTCCAATAAAATTTCTGCTTCATCTTCTGTTAAAACAGCTGTAGGTTCATCTAAAACTAAAAGTTTTGTATGTTCTCTTTCAATTTCACGAGCAATTTCTGTAAATTGTTTGTAAGCAACAGCCATTTCACTTATTTGTTCTTGCCCTGTTAAATTTACTCCTAATTTTGAGATAGCTTCTTGAGTTCTTTTTAAATTTTCTTTTTGGTCTATCTTACTGATACTATCTCCAAAGAAATGAGTTACCACATTATTTTTTATAGACTCTCTATTTAATACTATATTTTCACTAACTTTAAATCCTGGTATTAATGAAAATTCTTGGTGAACCATTCCTATACCTGCATTAAGAGCTTCAAATGGAGATGCAAAATTAACTTCTTTTCCTTCAAAAGAAATTTTCCCATTGTATCCACCTGTTTCTCTAATTACATCCATACCAAATATAATTTTCATTAAAGTTGATTTTCCTGCACCATTTTCCCCAACTAGTCCAAGAATTTCTCCCTCATTTAATTCTAAATTAATATCTTTTAGGACTGTGTTTTCACCAAACGATTTAGAGAGGTTTTCAATTTTTAATAGTGTATTTGACACCATAGCCTCCTTCTAAGTCTAAATAGGAATAGGGACTGGTTGCATAAAATGCTCCAGCCCCCATTGTCCTAATAATCTTATATTTTATTATTATTTATTAATTACCACTAATTTTTCCATATTTTTCTGGAACTTCAACAGAAGTAACTCCCATATATCCTTTTCCAAATACATAAGTATCTTGATATACGAAGAATGAATTTTTAACTTCTACTCCATTGTTATCTTTCATTAAACTTCCGTTCCATTTAGATCCAGGTGTTGCTGTATCAAGAGAAGCTAAAACTTTATCTAATGTAAATTCTCTATCTCCGCTTTCTATAGCTTTAACTGCTAAGTCTGTAAGTCCTTGAAGACCTGAGAAATTGTATGAGTAAGCCCAAGTTCCCATTCTTCCTGAACCACCAGCTTCTACGACAGCTTTTTCAACTTTTTCTAATATTTTTGGCCAATTTCCTTTTTCATCATCAGTGAATTCAATTCCTAATGCTCCAGGGTATCCCATTGTAGGAGAAGGTAAATCAGCTTCTATAAAATATCCACCATTTGCAGCTATTTGTTTTAGTAAAGGTTCTGTTTGAGCATCGTTTGTTGCAAAGAATGCTATGTCTTTACCATATTTAGCTATCCAGTTTGGAACTTGTTCTAAGATAAATTGTTGTGCTCCTGGTACTCCAACGTCACTTAGTGGGTCTGGTGCTGACATTTCGATATATTCCATTCCTAAATCTTTAGCTGTTTGTTCCATTATAGCTCTTCTTCTTGAAATAGTTTCATAGCTTAAGTGTCTAGGGAATGAAATGTGCATAAATTTAGTTGCTCCTAAATCATGAGCTGTTTTTACTATTAAGTATCCTCTTGCAACTGAGTCTGAGTTTACAACTACATCTGCAACTGAACTTACTTGAATAGGATCTTCGTGAGTATTATTTACAATTAGTAAAATATCAGGTCTTTTTTCTCTTATAGCCTTAAATGCAGGATAAGTTCCTGGGATTCCTTCAGCTACTACTATAGCTTTCATTTCAGGGTCATCTGCAAGAGAAACCATTTGAGAAATTGTTGTTTCTTGTTCTTGCATGAAGTTGTCTGGTATTGTTACAACTGTAATTTTTCCACCTTCATTACTTGCTCCATATTGTTTTACAACTGCTTCAGCTCCACGTGCATTATCTTCTGATTGAGAAACAGATGTTGTTACAACACCGATATGATAATTTTGTGTAACTTCAGTTGCTGTTCCTTCTTTTTGAGCATTAGCATCTTCAGTAGGTGCTTCTTTTTTACCACAAGCAGCTACTAACACAAACATAAATATTGCTAAAATACTAAATAGAATTCTTTTAATTTTCATACCAACCTCCTAATAAATAATTAATTTCCCAATTTGTTTTAATAAATTGTTTTAAGTATTATATATCTACTTTATAAATTAGTCAATAATATTTTTAAAAAAATATAATGTTTTTTTCTAGAATAATAGCCATTTTTAAGTTTAAAGTTCTAAAAATAAGACAGTTTTATATAAATTTTTAGACAATATTTCTAATATTTTCGACATTCTTACAAAAATATTTTCCATAAAAAATAATTTGTCCTTGCAATTTTTTTATTAAAGAATATAATATATAAAAAATGAATATTAACTATTCATTTTAAAAATACTTGGAGGTTAAAAGAAAAAAATGAAAAACTTTTTTATTAAGAGTTTAAATGGTATGGCTTTTGGTTTATTTTCATCATTGATAGTAGGACTTATTTTAAAACAGATTGGAACTCTTTTTAATATAGAGTTTTTAACATATCTCGGTGGATTTTCACAACTTTTAATGGGAGCTGGAATAGGAGTTGGAGTTGCTTATGCACTGGAATCTCATGTATTAATCTTGATAGCTTCTGCTATAACAGGTATGTATGGTGCAGGTAGTATTAACTTTGTAGATGGGCAAGCAATTTTAAAAGTTGGTGAACCAATGGGAGCATATTTCTCAGTTATCTTTGGTTTACTTATTGCTAAAAGAATAGCAGGAAAAACTAAGTTTGATATCATACTTTTACCTATGACTACTATAATTTTTGGTTGCTTACTTGGTAAATTCTTTGCTCCATATATCTCAGCTGTCATAAGTGAAATTGGTATTATAGTTAATAAGACAACTGAACTTAGACCTATTTTAATGGGACTTACTATGTCTGTTATTATGGGAATTATCTTAACCCTTCCTATAAGCTCTGCTGCCATAGGAATATCTTTAGGTTTAAGTGGACTTGCTGCTGGAGCATCTTTAACTGGTTGTTGTTGTCAAATGATAGGTTTTGCTGTTATGTCTTATGATGATAATGATTTAGGTACTGTATTTTCAATAGGTTTTGGTACTTCAATGATACAAATTCCTAATATAATAAAAAATCCTATGATATGGATACCACCTATAGTTTCAAGTGCTATCTTAGGTGTACTTTCTACAACTGTTTTTAATTTATCATCAAACAGTATAGCTTCTGGTATGGGAACAAGTGGACTTGTTGGACAGATAGCATCATTCTCAGTAAATGGAATGTCATATTTACCAACTATGATAATATTACATTTCTTACTTCCAGCAATTATAACTTTTATTGTATATAAGATATTGAAGAAAAAAGGATATATCAAACCAGGAGATTTAAAAATATAAAACAAAAGGGGCTGTTGCAAATTAACAAAAAGTAAAAAATAGTTCGTTACTGAGTAAATTTCTTATTTTTTTACTTTAAGATTGAAATTTTAATTTTGCAACAGCCTCTATTTTATTTTGTTGGCTTATATTTCAAAAAATTCTTTATCCAATACCTTATATCTATTTCTTCCTATTCTTTCTAGTTTCTCATCTTTTACTAAATCACTTAGAACTCTTGAAAGAGAAGGTCTTTCTACTCCAAAAAACTCTGCTAATGCTCCTAAATTCTCAATAATAAATTCACCTTTTTCTTGTTTTCTATTAACATAATTACAGAATTTTTTCTTAATAGTTTTATTATTAAAATTATTCCAGATTTTAGTTGTTAAAAGTTGAGTTTTATTTGAAACTTCATTTAGAAAATTCTCTAAAATTTGTTCTTGTGAAAATAATAGTTTCAAAAATTCTTTTCTCTCTATAAATAATACTTCGGCTTTTTCTTTTGCTTTTAAGTCTACAGGAAAACAATTTTTACTTCCAAAAATAAAGGCTGAAGCTATTACATCACTTTTAACTAATTCTTCAATTTTAATGACATTTCCTTCTTCTGTAAGCATTTCTGTAGTCAATGTTCCCTTTAGAATTACATATAGTCCCTTTACTTCATCTCCTCTAAAGGCTATTGTTTCATTAGGAGAATAAGTTTTTATTTCATGCTTAGTTTCTTCTAAAATTTTCTTTATATCTTCACTTTGAATCTTATTAAAAACAACACTTTTTCTTAAAACTTCTAGCATTATTCCACCTTTCTAAATATTTTTAAAATCTATCTCTAATTTATCCATATCAGGTGTAAATTGTCTATATTTTACTCCAGCTGAATCCAACATTTTCTTTGAGGCTCTATTTGTATCTGTTCCATCATATTTATCCGAAAGATATACAATCTCTTTTATACCACTTTGAATTATTGCCTTACTGCACTCATTACAAGGGAATAGGGCTACATATATAATACAATCTTTCAAAGACTTTATACTATTTAATATAGCATTCAATTCAGCGTGGCAAACATAAGGATATTTAGTATCTAAAAAATCTCCTTCTCTTTCCCAAGGAAAATCTGTATCTTCACAGCCTTTAGGTAGACCATTATAGCCCACTCCAACTATTCTTTTATCTTCATTTACTATACAAGCTCCAACTTGAGTGTTAGGATCTTTACTTCTCATTGAAGAAAGCAGAGCTATCCCCATAAAATAACTATCCCAGTCTATATAATTTTCTCTCATATTATCACCTATTTTAAATATTCTTATCTTTTACTATTTTAACAAGAATTCTTTTTTTGCTCAAGTTTTTTCTATTTCAATTCTCTTGTGATATTATTTATCCATTTTCTACTTCTATATCTCCAAATAATTAGAGGTAATTTAATAATTTCATCTGACATTATTAAAATATAGACAAGTTTTGTAGAAAGTCCTAAATAGAAAGCTGCTATGGCTGAAAGTAAGACTGAACCACACCAAAGTGGTATAGCATCAGATATCAATGCAAACTTTGTATCTCCACCAGCTCTAAATACTCCAACAATTAAAACTGCTGAAATACTTTGTAAAGGTATATAGTAAAATAAAATATTTATAGTATGATTTAAAAAATCTTTCACTTCAGCATTCAAAGCAAATTTACTTATGATAAAAGGTTTTGTAATATAAAGTAAGGCAACTCCTACCAAACTTGAAAGGAAAGAGTAAAATAAAAGTTTCTTTGCATATATTTCTGCTGTTTGAAAATCTTTTTTACCAATTTCTTTTCCAACCATAACTGCTGCTGTATTTGCAAGTCCAAAAGCAAAAACCATTGCTAGTTGTCTAACAACCGATGTTATAGAATTGGCAGCTACTATGGAAGTTCCTAACCTTCCTAAGATAGCTATTCCTGCTGCTGTTCCTCCAGCCCATAGAAGTTCATTCATCATAGTAGGTACTGAATATTTAAAAAAGTCTTTCTTTAAAACAGGGTCTAAACTCTTGATATATTTCCATTTAATAGAAACAAAGTGATGATTCTTAGAATTGTAATAGAATACTATCCCTAGTTCAATAATTCTTGCAACAAGTGTCCCTATTGCCGCTCCTTCAACTCCCATTTCAGGAAAACCAAAGTTTCCATATATTAAAAGATAGTTGATTATTAAGTTACTAACAAAGGAAGTTGCATAGGCAACTGTTGATACCCCAACTCTTTCAACACTTCTCATAGTAACTAAATATACTATGGAAATGGAAGTTGTTAAATATGAAAAACTAACTATCTTTAAATACCTTATTCCTTGTAAGATAGTAGCTTCATCATTACTAAACAATCTCATAGCAGTTCTTGAAAAGAAAAAAGCAAAGATAAAAAAGCCTATGCTCACAAAAAAGGCTATTTTTATTCCAATAGCCAAAACTTTTTCAATAGACTTTATATCTTTTTTACCCCAGTACTGTGCTGTTAAAACAGTTGCACCTGAGGCTATTCCAAAGAATAATAAAATTAAAATAAATTGTACCTGTCCTGCAAGTGAAGAAGCTGATAGTGCTACCTCACTATATCTCCCAAGCATAATAACATCTGTACTCGAGATAGCAACATTTATTAAATTTTGTATTGCTATAGGTAGTAAAAAAGTAAGTACAGATTTTCTAAAAGAAGTCTTATCTAACATTATCTTTCTCCAATAAAACTACACAATATGATTTAACTCCTGTTTCATCTCCCGTGAAACCTAATTTTTCTTCAGTCTTAGCCTTTACATTTACAAGTTCAGGCTCTATTTCCAAAATTTTTGCAATATTATCTCTAATACTATCTATATGTGGTCTTAATTTAGGTTTTTGTATCACTATAATTGAGTCTAAATTCACTATTCTATAGTTTTTTTCTTTCATGATATTATTTATTTTTTTCAATAAAATTGCACTGTCTATATCCTTTAAATTTTCATCATTGTCAGGAAAATGTAGCCCTATATCTCCTAAACCTAAGGCTCCAATTATTGCATCAGTTATTGCATGTAAAAGTACATCTCCATCAGAATGTCCTAGAACTCCTTTTGTATGAGGAACTTCTACACCACCTAACATCAATCTTCTACCTTCAACCAATCTATGAACATCATAACCATTACCTATTCTTAACATTATTTTTCCTTTCTTCTTTTCTCTTTTAATTTATATGCTCAAAAATTCTTCAATTTTTTTAAATTTTCAATAGCAATTTTACAGTTAGGATCTAATTCAATGGCTTTATTATAGTCATTTATTGCCTCTTCATATTTCCCCATTTTTTCATAAGCAAGGCCTTTTTTATAATAAAAATGAGAATTATTAGGCTCTAATTTAATAGCTTTATCATAATCATTTATTGCCTCTTCATATTTTCTTAATATTTCATAAACATCCCCTCTAGCAAAATAAAAAGAAACACTATTAGGATCTAATTCGATAGCTTTATTAAAATTTTCAATTGCCTCTTGATATTCTTCTAATTTTCCATGATCAAGTCCTTTTTTATAATAATCAAAAGCATTTTTCATGTTTTCAACAATAATATTCACAGTCATTTTCTCCTCCCACAATTTTAACAAAACTTAACAAAAAGTCTCCCACTTCTATAAGTTGGAGTAGTTCACTCGTTGCTATATATACTGTTATAAGTAGAAATTAATTCTTTTTCACTAACAGTAGAAGTACCAATTTTTCCAACTACTATTCCTCCAGCCGCATTGGCTATCTTTGCTGCTTCTTCCCAAGTTGCTCCAGCAGCTCTTGCTAAAG
>ERZ773073.565-NODE-565-length-18885-cov-114.821668_pt1 | contig 18885 bp, 19 predicted proteins | sample MGYA00580616_ERZ773073 | MGnify/ENA primary metagenome ERZ773073 (study PRJEB29015, sample SAMEA2737960) | human oral metagenome | biome: human oral; feature: human-associated habitat; material: dental | place: China | collected 2131 ...
TTTTTATACCTAGATCTTTTATCTCTGTTTTATCATGAAATAGTTTATAAGGAAAATAGATCGCTATAGTAATTGTAACTACATGAATAAAAACAGATGCTAAAGTTTGTGCAACATTAGCATTGCCTAGCCAATCTCCATGACCAGAGCGAACTATCAATCCTATAATTGCGCTAGTTATGTAAGTTACCGCCACAAATACTGTAATAAACCAAATACAGTATGCCACACACATGCCAACTCTAATATGTGGAGGTTTTTTAGATCGATTAATTTTATTATGAATAGAATTTTTTATAGAATCTTTCTTGTGCATAATTATTTTAACTTAGTAAAATCCAAATAAGTTATTACCACCATTAGAGCAAGTAAAATTATCATACCTATCGCTTGGATATTTTCTTCACTTTCTTTAGTTAATACTTTCCCGCGCAGCTTATAAATAGTCATAACAAGCCAACGCCCACCATCAAGCGCTGGTATAGGTAGAACATTCATAACAGCTAAACTTATAGAGATTATAGCCGCCAAAAATAATATCATCTGCAGTCCCATCTGACCAGCTTGTGGAAAAATTACACCCAAAATCCCTACTGGACCAGTGACACTTTGGCTAACTTCATTTAGCTTCTGAGATGCTCCATTGCGTACAATCTCGCTTGAATTAAATTTATCAACTATACCAGTCACCAACTTACCCAGTATATTTCCAACCCCCGTAAAGGTCATACCTGTAAATTGTAATGTCGTACCCACACCTACAATAGGTGCCGACCATGTACTGTAAAGCATCTCGCGCGCCTTACGTTCACCCATAGCTATACCAAGTTTTTCTCCTTTACCAATAGGTGCAACTTTAGTAATTTTATTACCTGAGCGCTCAATTTCAATAGTAATTTTATTAGAATTATCTGAACTCTCTTTGATTAATCTAGATACAGTAGCAGCAGATTCTACCTTTTGATTATTTACCCTAATAAGTTTATCGCCAGTTTTTATATCATTTTTTTCAGCGATAGATTTTGATACAACTGAAGCGATACTAACCTCACCTGGCTCAAGTATAACGGTTCGAGAATCACCATTTATAGAAAATTGATTATCTACAATCTTAGGTAGTCCTATCCAAGCTAAAACAGTTAAAATTAAAGCAGCAACTAGCCAATTAACAGCTACGCCTGCAAATAAAATTTTAGTTTTTGCCCAATAACTAGCGGCACCATAATCACCTTTTTTATTAGAAGCATCGTATTCACCTTTCATGCGCACATATCCTCCAAGAGGAAGCCAGTTTATACGGTACTCAACATTTTTACCTAAAAAGCTCTTCTTAACTTTTTTTCCAATTGCCTTTGGTGGAAAGCCAAGAGCATATTCTTCAACAATAACACCGTTTCGGCGCGCTACAATCGCATGACCAAGTTCATGAGCCGCCACTAAAAGCGTCAAAACAATTAATCCGATAATTATTCCTATTATCATTATTTTCCAAATCTCCTACTTCTACTGGCAAAATTATTTAATATCAAACCTACGTCTTCTTTTGTCATGTCTGGCCACGGCTTGTCTATAAACATAAATTCGCTATACGCTGCGCGCCACAACATAAAATTACTAATCCGCTGTTCGCCACTAGTACGCACAACGAGATCAAGAGAGGGAATATCAGGACAGTATAGATTATTAGCAATCAACTCTGGCGTGATTTTATCAGCAGATATACCCTTATTTATAATCTTTTTACAAGCATCTGCAATCTCTAGTTGGCCACCATAATTAAAACACAGCGCTAACGTACCAGAATGATTATTTGCAGTTTTAGATTCAGCATTATCTATTGCCGACAGAATCTTCGCATCAACTCCATCGCGCGAACCAAGTATTTTCAACCGAATATTGTGTCTTTCAAATTCTGGTAAATCATCTGTCAATAAACGCAAAACTAGGCCCATTAAATGCTTAACTTCGCCCTTAGTCCTTTGCCAATTTTCAGTACTAAATACGTAAGCGCTTACATACTCTACCCCAGCATCAAAAGTAGCTTTAGCGATATCTTTTATTGTATTATATCCAGCCAAATGCCCTTCGTAAGCTGGTAAACCATGATATTTCGCCCAACGGCGATTACCATCAACAATATAACCAATATGTTTACACGAAGCTGGATTATTTTGCATTATACAGTTAAAATCTCTTTCTTCTTGGAATCGAAAATAGCATCAATCTTAGTTTGCATTTCGCTCATCAATTTATCAATTTCCTTTTCAATAAGCTTCAAATCATCTTCTGAAAGCTCTTTGTTTTCTTTAAGATTTTTAGCTTCTTTCAAGGCATCTTGGCGAATATTACGCATTGAAATCCTCACATCTTCGACTTTCTCGCTAGCTAGTTTAACCATTTGCTTGCGGCGTTCTTCTGTTAAAGGTGGAACAGGTATACGTACAACTCTACCGTCATCACTAGGATTAAATCCTAGCGCCTCATTTGCTCTAATAGAAGCCTCAATCGCAGTAATATTACTCGGGTCAAACGGAGTGACAAGCAGCATCTGCGCTTCTGGTGCTGTAATATTAGCAACTTGGTTTAGGGGCATTTTTACCCCATAAGCTTCTATCTCTATACCGTCAAGCATATTTGCATGAGCACGACCAGTACGGACCTTTTTCAGCTCTTCACTAAAATGATCTAGGGCATTTTGCATTTTATCTTTATAAATATCAGTATCAAACATAATTCCTCTTCTTTTAGCTCCTTTTAGTATACACCACCAGTTAACTTAATACCACTAATGCCTAATAAAAAATCAGCGAGCCATACAAAGCCCGCTGATTTTTAGCTAGATTTTTACTATCCGTTAACACCAAGTTCTATGCGCTTAAACTGACCTACGACTATATTTTCACCCAATTTAGCAATAGCTTCTTTAATGTGATCTTGAACAGTTTTACTATCATCCAAAATATAAGCCTGACTTAGTAAAACTTGCTCAGCAAAATGTTTTTTCAACTGACCTTCAACTATTTTTTCAGCCATATCAGCAGGCTTGCCTTCATTTTTAATAGCCTCTAGTTTTTCTGCTTTTACGCGGTCATATTCGCTAGTTGGTATATCATCAGATGTTACATAGCGCGGATTCATTGCAGCAACTTGCATAGCAAGCTCGTGTGCAAGCTTTTTAAAATCATCTAAACGTGCCACAAAATCGGTTTCGCAATTTAATTCTAAGACAACGCCAATTCTGCCACTATGAACATAGCTTTCAATAATACCTTCGCGAGCTTCACGATCACTCTTCTTTTCAGCGCGAGTCAGACCTTTTTTACGCATAGCTTCAAGTGCTTTATCAAAATTGCCATCAGATTCAATTAATGCAGTTTTTGCATCAGTTAAACCTACACCCGTAAGCTCTTTTAGCTTTTTAATGTCTTCAAGTGAAATACCCATTCTATTTTACCTCTTTCTTTTCTATCTTTTGAGCTGTACCGGCGCCTTCATTAATAGCTGCAGCAAAATAATCCAAAAGTAATTTTACACCTTTAACCGCATCATCATTAGCAGGAATTACATAATCAATACCATCAGGATTTGCATTAGTATCAACAATAGCTACTACTGGTATACCTAGCGTCTTAGCTTCACGTACAGCATTTGCATCAGCAATAACATCTGTTACCACTACAGCACCTGGGCGGCCATTCATGTTTTTGATACCGCCGTATTTTTGATTAAGCAAATCAATTTCTTCCTGATAGCGTTGAACTTCCAGCTTATTATAACGCTTTTCTAGGTCACCACTCGCCATTCGTCTTTCAAGATTCTTAAGCTTTTTAAGTTGACGTGTAATAGTAGAGACATTGGTCAGCATTCCACCTATCCATCGTTCTGTAACATAAGGCTGATTAACAGATTCAGCAGCCTCCTTAGTAACTTGCTTAATCTGTTTTTTAGTACCCACAAATAGAACTGGTTTAGATGTAGAAACCTTAGTCAAGAAAGGCAATGCCTTATCTAATGCTTCAACCGTCTTCACTAAATCTATAATGTGGCTATCTTGGCGCTTACTATGAATGTAAGGTGCCATTTTTGGGTGCCAGCGACTCGTCTTATGTCCAAAATGAGCGCCAGCCTCAAGCAAAGCTTTAATATCAACTTTCACAGCCATATTTACTCCTTTTTCTTCATTTCTCGCACTTAAAATTTAGAAGTAACGCAAGAAATTGTATCATTTAATAAATTTACAGATAGTATTATAGCAAAATATCAAATATTTTACTACTGCTTTGACACAGATTGATATATTATGTTAAAATAACACGGATATGAAAAGCAGTATACACCCACAAGATTATCGACTTGTCGTATTTAGCGATGAAGTCGCTGGGTTTGCATTTTTGACCCGTTCAACTGCGCAAACCAAAGAAACCATTAAATGGGAGGACGGTCAAACTTACCCATTAGTTAAAATGCATATTTCTAGTGCCTCTCACCCATTCTTCACTGGTGAAGAAAAAATCATCGACACAGAAGGTCGCGTTGATCGATTTAAGGCACGTATGGAAAAGGCTGCACAGCAAAAAGCTGCACTGGCAAATAAGGCTAAAAAAGCTGCTGCTAACAGAGCTAAAAAAGCAGAAAAATCTATTGTCTAAAATAGAATTTAGTAACTCAAATAAAACCCTCATTGTGAGGGCTTTATTTTAATTTAAATCCCAATTAATAGCACCTCGACCAGTTTCTTCTAAAAATTTATTAGCTCTCGAAAAAGGTCTACTACCAAAAAATCCCCTATCAGCTGAAAACGGCGACGGATGCGCACTCTTTATTATGAGATGTTTTGGATTTGTAACCACACGGCCAACCTTCTGGGCATGAGCGCCCCATAGAATAAAAACCATGGGATCCTTATGATCATTAAGTATTTTTAAAATACGTTCCGAAAATTCCATCCAGCCTAACCTTGAATGACTACCAGGTTTTCCTTTCTCTACACTCCAGCTGGTGTTCATTAATAATACACCACGTTCTGCCCATTTCTGTAGAAATCCACTCTTTGGAGGTGATATACCTAAATCACTTTGTAATTCTTTAAAAATATTAACCAAACTTGGTGGTATTTTTACACCCTCTCTCACAGAAAAACTCATGCCATGTGCCTGACCTGGACCGTGATATGGATCTTGTCCAATGATCACAACTTTTACGTCACTAAGTTGACACGCAGCAAAACAGGAGAACATATCTTTTCTAGGAGGATAGATATCTTTAATTTGTCTCTCTTGATCTACAAAGTTCATTAACCTTCTAAAATAAGACTCTTCCGCCTGAGACTCTATAAAATCCCGCCAACTTTTATATTCCATATATTGCTATTTAAGCATACTTCAATCAAGTAGCGCCAGTCTCTAAAGATCATAATATGCTATAATTAGATATAATTATGCCAAAAATAGTTTTAAATTTAGATGAGTTAACAGATGAGAGACAACGCCTAAGTGAGTTTTTAGCTACGCCTAATGCCTATTCCGACCCTCAATTCTCTACTAAAAATAAGCGTTTTTCGGAGCTAGAATCATTAATAAAAATCGCTAGGCAACGCGAACGACTTATAAAAAATATCGAAGAAGCTAAGCAATTAACTGGTGATAGTGGCGAGCTAGCAGAATTAGCTAAGCAAGAATTGGCAGAAAGCCAATCAAAACTTGCCAAGCTTGAAGATGAAATCTTTATAATGCTCACACCCAAAGACCCCAATGATGACAAAAATATAATTATGGAAATTAGAGCTGGTGCAGGTGGAGATGAAGCTAGCCTTTTCGCCAGTGAACTCTATAGAATGTACTTACGATATTGCGAAATACATAATTTTAAAACTGAAATTATTAGTGAATCACCAAATGATGCTGGTGGCTATAAAGAAGTTATATTTTCAATTAAGGGCGATAGCCCTTACGCAAAGCTAAAATTTGAATCTGGAGTGCACCGAGTGCAACGAGTTCCATCCACCGAAAGCCAGGGTCGCGTCCATACAAGCACCGTTACCGTTGCAGTTCTTCCTGAAGCAGAAGAAACAGACATAGAAATAAATCCAAATGATTTAAAAATTGATGTATTCCGCTCTGGCGGACATGGCGGACAAAGTGTTAATACTACAGATTCAGCAGTTCGAATAACACATTTGCCCACAGGTTTAGTAGTGACAAATCAAGATGAGAAATCACAGATTAAGAATAAAGAGAAGGCATTGAGTGTCTTACGAAGTCGCCTTCTGCAATCTAAAATTGAAAAGGAGCAAGCTAAATTGACAGCCGAACGGCGTAATCTAATTGGCAGCGGAGATCGTAGCGAAAAAATCCGCACTTATAATTTTCCACAAGATCGCATTACTGATCATCGAATCAGCTATAGTCGCAGTGGTATACCACAAGCTATGGACGGTAATATAAACGACTTAACTGAACATCTACAATCTTACGAACGTGAGCTTCTAGCTAAAAATATTAATGATTAGACAATCGACAACAGTTTTAGACTGGTTAAAATATGCGTCTACATCACTAAAATCTGTAAATATTAAATCCAGTCAACTTGATGCAGAACTAATATTACAAGATACTCTTAGTGTAGCTAAAACTTTTTTGCGAGCACACCCTGAATATATTATTCCTGAGTATTTTTTACCAATATTAAATGCTCGTTTAAGCTTGAGAGTAGACCACGTACCAATCGCTTATATCTTAAAATACAAAGAGTTTTACGGGCGGAAATTTAAGGTTACACCCGCGACTCTGATACCTCGCCCCGAATCAGAAGATATTATTAATGCGATAAAAATATTAAATAAAGATACAGTTTCTAAATTAGCCATAGATATAGGCACTGGTAGCGGTATATTAGGAATAACCACATCACTTGAATGCCCTAATATTAAAGTTGACTTATCAGATATAAGCCCTGAAGCGCTCAATATAGCCTCAATAAATACATCTAATCTAAAAGCTAAGGTAGATATAAATAAACCATTTAGTCTATTAAGTGAAACCAATAAAAAATTTGACTATATTATAGCTAACCTACCCTATGTCGATAAATCATGGCAAGACACGTCACCCGACCTTCGACACGAACCTGCTTTAGCTCTTTACGCAGACAAATCGGGGTTGGAACTGATTTTTAAATTGATTAAGCAATCTCCTAGTCATCTAAATAGGGACGGACTCATTTTTCTTGAAGCCGACCCTATTCAACACGATGCAATAATAAAATATGCCAACCAATATTCTTTTACAAAAATTCTACAGATCAATTACTGCCTGGTTATCAGATTAAAATCCAAATAAATCTTCCAAACTCATTCCTTTATTAGATGAATCTGAATCAGAGTCTAACTCTTTCGATCCATCCTCTGACTGTAAACTATTTAATTTTGCGCCAGATTTTAGTACACCTAATCTCACCTTAAAATTAATCTGTTTACCATTACGCAATGCAACGATATCTACATTATCTCCAGGTTTATATCTTGAAATTAAACTACTCACGTTACCCTTTTCACCGACTACCAAATCACCGACTTTTGTAATGATATCACCTGGCTTTATACCAGCTTTATCGGCTGGACCACCAGATTCAACGCCATCCTCAGCTACTAATGCACCTCTGTTAGTCGAAAGATTTCTCTGCTTGGCAATTGCTGGAGTAATCTCGCCATAACGCACACCTAAGTATGCACGCTCAAGCTTACCTTTTTTCAGTACACCCTCAAGCATACCTTTTACCACATCAATCGGGATAGCAAATCCAATACCTTGTGCGTTGCTGACTATGGCAGTATTTATACCTATTACTTGACCAGCCAAGTTCACTAATGGACCACCAGAGTTACCCGGATTAATAGCCGTATCAGTCTGTATAAGATCATTTAGCGATTCAGCCGACCCTCCAGATTGAGAAGACGCAGCAGCAGGACGTCCAAGTCCAGAAACAATTCCGCTAGTTACAGTATTTTGATACAAACCAAGCGTATTACCAATTGCAACAACATTTTGACCTATTTGCAGTGTGCTAGAATTACCAAGTTTGGCTGGCTTTAGCTTTTTTGCACCGTTTATTTTGAGAAAGGCGACATCATTTAATGGATCTTCCCCTATTGTTTTAATATTATCAAAAATCAATCCATCCGAGGTTGTAACTGCGATATCAGACGCATTTTTTATAACATGCTTATTAGTAATAACATAGCCATCTTCACTAACAACAATACCAGTACCAGCCCCTTGCTTTGACGATAAACCAGCACCAGACTTCGTCGTTATAGAAACTACGCTTGGTGCGACATCTGAAGCAACTTTAGCTATACTGGTTTCATTTTTTAATTGCAACTTATTGCCATCAATGCTGCTAGAATTTAATTCCGAACGATTAGCCGACATTAGTGAATACATAACACCAGCGCCAGCACATGCCGTTAAACTTAAACATATAACCGCTAAAATAATATACAGAACTTTTTTATTACCCATACTACACCTCCTTTATTTAGATTTTCAATTATATACTTACAGCCGAGCTAAAATATATAAGCATTACGATAATTGCCAATACAGAAAATAATACTGGCGCACTATATTCCGAAGACCAGATTGAGCGACCAGTGCGAGTGGATGAATAAAAACGCTCAGAAATTAAGCCTAATAAAGTAATTATAATAGCTACTTGCGGCAACTTAAATGCGCTTGAAAGATAAAATTCATAACCTATAGTCCAATGAGATGCTAGCCAGCCAATCTCGGCTACTATTAATCCAAAAATCAGCGAGAGAGTCTGAACTTGTTCTTCCTTGTGAGTAGAAAGTACATGGCGAGCAGAGCTATAACCTATGATAAAGAGCAGTAACTCAACCAGAAAAGGTATGCTTGAGAAATTATGAGCCACTGCCATAACCACCCACGTACCAACAAATAAGCTAATTCCAGACTGTATACGAGCAGCCTTTTTACCCGAAAGCGGTTTAATGACAATTAACCAGGTAACATAAAGTAAAGTAATGAAGATTTGAGTCCAAAAACCAAGTTGACCCTGTATAGCACCTGCAAGATATATTAAGCCAACCATTCCAAACCCAACCACGATATCAACTAAATTAGCTAGAATATTAACACCCCAATAGCGCGAACGCACTGCGAAAATACGCCACTTACTTACTAAAATAAGTATTAAAGCTACTTCTATTTGTCCGCCAATATTTATCGCCAAAAATACCATGGTGGCAAATACAGCATTAAACAAAATATGCAAGATATTACTCGTAATATTTCTACCTTTTAGCTTGCCCAAAATATCCATAAATATACCTTATATTATAACATATCTCTACTGGGCAGACGTACCTAGTATCACTACGAACTGAACCCCTTCAGACGGTACAGGAATATTCCCGCCAGATACAACACTTACTCCATAATGAGATTCTAGAAGAGATTTAGTCGATGGAAAGCCATCCTGAACCTGATATATGACCGTGTCTCGCCTTTTTACACCAGGTGCATTACCTATCTCTCCAATAGATATGCCCTGAGCTTTTAGTTTGTCAGCTGATTTTTTAGCTAAACCCTCAATTCCCGAACCATTATAAACAGATACTTTTGCATCTTCCTTTGCTGGAGTTTTTTCATTCTTAATATTCTTCGCCACTAAAGCTTGAATACCAGAATAGTCATATACACCGTCAACCGGTCGAACTATACTCCTACCTAAATATTGACCAGTTGTAACAACAGCCTTACCCTCTTCATCAAGAGAAATAGATTTAAGTTTATCACCCTTAATATTCTGAGCTAGTTCCATTAGTGTACGAACCTCGCTTGTATTTATGTTAGTTCTCAAGTTGTTACCAAGCGCATCAATTAAACCAATAACCTTGCTTACATCTGCTAATGTTCCTGCACTTAGAGATTTTTCCTGTAATGCCCTTAGGATCTTCTGTTGATTACGTTCGCGGTCAAAGTTACCCCCTGATAATCCGTAGCCCCCTTGAGCATTTCTTGCTCGAGCCAAGGCCAAAGCATGTGGACCATCAAGATGGGCGATTTGACCATTTTTATAATTAACCATCTTACATTTATATCTACAGGTCCAATCGAAGTTTGGATCATAGATACCACGCGGATCATCAGTTTCGATCTTCACATCAACACCACCAACAGCATTAACAGCATCAGATACAACTTTATAGTTCAAATGTGCATAGTACTGAACGTCTAGTCCTAATATTTGACTAACTTTTTTACGCAGAGCATCTGAACCTTTTGGATCATTCTTGCCATCACTAGAAGCGCACATATAAACTGTATTAATTTTTTCTTCTCTGCCGATATCACACGGCGTATCAAGCTTAACCCAAAGATCGCGTGGGACACTCACCATGTAGGCATCCTTCTTGGTTTGATTTACGCTTAAAACCATAATGGAGTCAGTTAAATTACCGCCTGGGTGATTACCACCATCACTATCTTCAGAAGTACCAAAGATTAAAATATTAGATCGACCGTTGGCATCCTGCTTGAGTTTTGCTTTTTGAATAAATCCTAAAAAGCCTCCTTGGAAAGATTTATTTCCAGCCAAGATAGCCTTAATCACTATAAAGCCAATAACCAAAACAATTAAAACACCTACAACAATAGATACATATTTTATAATCTTACGGCGTTTAGCCTTGCGCTTTGGATCATCTTTCTTGTTTTGTTTTTGCTCTTGTAAATCAATCGCATTCAGAGAATCATCAAGATCTCGCTTAGCTCCACGATTTATAACGTCTTGAGCCGAAACACGACGCTTAGTATCAATCGCAGGATTAATTTTATTATTCAACTGAGCGGCCGCTCTTTGCCTACTAATATCACTAGACGGATTAATCTGGATAGTTTTTTTATTCAAAATCTTACCGTGTGAGGCATACTGGGAGCTGTTACTGTTAATCATACCACCAACACCCTGTGTACGTGGCACACCCACCATACCGTCAACACTCTTACGTGTAGTAAAACCGTTGTTCAAGTTATTATTCTTATTCATAAATCCCTTAACTCTCTATCTATAATACATAAGCCTTTACAATTATAAAAGACCTATTGGCAATTTTATTTAAGCACCTGTATAATAAACAGAGATGAATTTAAGTTTTACACAACGACACCCAAATGTTAAAGATGCTCTTAATCTAGTTATTTTTGCCATTTGTGTAGCAGTTGGTACTATTTTTATAAATAGTTTTATTTTCCGCACATTTTCTGTAGTTGGACCAAGTATGGAGCCTACTATGCACACAGGCGACCGTTTAATAGTAAACCGTATACCTGTTACAATGAGTAGTCTTAAAAATGAATTATATATGCCAAAACGTGGAGAAATTATAGTCTTTGAAAATCCTAGATACGATAGCACTAGCAAATCTAGGAACGATCAATACATAGTAAAACGTGTAATCGCCTTCCCAGGCGAACGCGTAGTTGTTAAAGACGGATCATTAACTGTATTTAATAATCAAAATCCAAAAGGTTTTAATCCAGATAAAGATTATGCAAAAACACTCAGCACACCTACCTCGGGTGATTTTAATGGTGAGGTGCCACAAGGTTCAATATTTGTATCAGGTGATCACCGCAATGATAACTTTTCGTACGATTCAAGAAACGGACTTGGCTACATACCTATGTATAGAATTGTAGGTCCAGTCTCTGTTAGAATATGGCCACTGAATAAGATTGGTTACTTTTCTTCCTAATCTTATCAATTAGCTAGTAAGCATGCTTTCGATACGCTCTAGATCTTCCGCGTTCTTAAAAGCAATAGAAATCATACCAGACCCCTTGCTATTGCTGCGTATTTTTACCTTTGTACCAAGCTTATTGCTAATATTTTCGATCTGCTTATTATATACTGCAGCCGCAGTTTCTACTCGTTTTTTAGGTTCAGGAGTTTCCTTCGGCTGTTGTTTTTTCATTGCAACAATAAGTTGTTCAACTTTGCGGGCACTCCACCCTTCTTTTATAATCTTATTGGTTATATCAACTACAACAGATTCGTCTAACCCAATTAATGGACGAACTTGACCTTCTCTAATGTCACCGCTAGCTAGTTTCTTTTGTACAGATTTTGGCAACTTTAATAAGCGCATTTTATTACTAACAGTACTCACAGATTTAGCACCCATTCGTTTAGCTATTACATCAAGCGATAAATTGAATTGATCTCGCAGTTTCAAGTAAGCAGTAGCTGTCTCTATAGGATTTAAATCACTACGCTGTATATTCTCAATCAAAGATAGTTCTAGTTTATGTTGATCGCTTAAAGTTCTAACCAAAGCTGGAATTTTATCAAGCTTAGCAATATTAGCCGCTCTCCAACGCCTCTCGCCCGCGACTATCATATATTTATCACCACGGGGGATAACCACTATAGGCTGCAAAACTCCATGCTCGCCAATAGAAATAGCTAATCTATCAAGCGCTTCCTGATCAAAATTACGGCGCGGCTGATCTGGATCTGGAAAAACCTGCGAAATCTTAATCTGTCGTAGATCGCTGATTCTTTCATCTTCAATAGCTGTAGGGTCAAACGATTCATCTAAAATATCATCTGGTATTAATGAGCTAAATCCCCTACCTAAACCACGCTTTTTAGCCGACACGCTCAATCACCTCCTTTGCTACAGCTTTATATGCCCGGGCACCTTTACTCCACTTATCATATTCACCAATAGGTACGCCGTAGCTTGGAGCCTCAGCCAACCTAATATTACGTGGAATAGTCTGTTTGAATACCTTGCCTGGAAAATGTTGTTTAATTTCTTCGTAAACCTGTTGACTAAGGCTAGTTCTGCTGTTTATCATAGTTGGCAATACACCCAATAAATCAAGCGTTGGATTAATATTCTTACGCACAAGTTTCATTGTCTCCAGTAATTGTCCAAGCCCCTCTAAAGCATAAAACTCAGCCTGGACTGGCAATAGAATATATCTAGCCGCTATCAGCCCATTAACAGTTAGTAGGCTAAGGCTTGGCGGGCTATCAATTAATATAAAATCGTATTGATTAGCGACAGATTCAATTGCGACTTTAAGTCTACTAAATCGCCTCTCTGCCTGAGCAAGCTCAGCTTCTGTATTTGCTAGGTGGGGTGTACTAGGTGCTAGCCATAAATTTTTATAGTCAGTAGCAATAATAGCATCCTTTAGCAACTTTTTAGCTAACATAACATCACTCATGGTGATATTTAATTTATCCTTATCCACGCCCAATCCACTAGTTGCATTACCTTGCGGATCAAAGTCTACTAACAGAACTTTCTTACCTGCTTTTGCTAAATAATAAGCAAGGTTAACCGCGCTGGTTGTCTTGCCAACCCCTCCCTTTTGATTGGTTATAGAAATAACTACTGACATTATTTATTTTCCCTCGTAATAGTAGTATTATAACATAACCAGATTAAAACAGCATCAACTACTAGTGGAAAAATATTTTTTATGAACATTTGTTAAAATAATTGCACAAATTACAAGGATGATAGCAGATGAAGCTAAACTTAACGCCACAGAAAATTGGCTTAAATATCTTATACAGGTACCTATAGAAGCATATACTGTAAATAAAGATGTAATCAAAAACAAATTTCTATCATGTTTACGAAAACTTATTGAAAAACAAAAATATATAAAAGCGATGAGTAATATTATCCATACTATGTTATACAGTCCAATTGGCATCCCATCAACAAATACACTATTTATAAAGACAGCATTACATAAACTAAAGAGAGCTACAGAATAACCAACTAATATAAAGATATCGCTAATAGGATCATTTTTAGAATTACTATCAATATTACTAATGGACTTAGATTCATCGTCCGACTTCATGTATGTCTTTTGATCAAGATCATTATTCTTTTTAGACATGTTATCATTAATAAACTTGGCAACCACGGGTATAAAGACTCCCAGTGCAACCCAAATTAAAGTTTCTGGAATAGGAATATAGGCACGATGCGTTAGTGAAAGTATAAAGTTAGCTACACCAACACAAAACGTTATGATACTAATATTAAACGCTAAGCTATATGACGCAACCCTGCTATACAAAAATATCACCACAGAAGCTAAGAATAAACCACAGGTCATACCAACATCTCCATACCCTACCATACTAATCGCTAAGTGAAACGGTATAGAAATAATGAAAAACGATGCCATAGTAAATAGCATAATATGAAGGTTAGCTATATTACTTGTACTTGCCTGCGCACTAGAATTGCCAGATTTATTTATTATAGATTTGCGTACGATATAAGATAAGATAAAAGCTAGGCACGCCAATAAGCTATTAATATACAAATATGTAGTGGCATTCTGCGAACTTCTATAATAAGCAGAACCAGAAAATGACGATTCTATAGCAAGTTGTACCGCAAAGAAAGTAATAATTCCAGCAACTATAAACATTCCAGAGATAAGCCTACTTGTAGTACTTGCCACCTCTTTTTGGGATTGAGATTCACTTTGTATAGATGAATTTGGTTTAGATTGTGGTTCTTTATCTTTATTTTCCATAATATATTTTTATTTTATATAATTTATTTCACTTTCACACTAATAATATCATAAAAAATAAAACGCTCCAAATGAGCGTTTTATTGCATGTTTTATATAGTTATTTTATAGAAGCAATCTCTATACGACTATATTTTTGGCGGTGACCAGTTTCTTTATGTACACGCTTTTTAGCCTTATAGCGAATAATACGTAGTTTATTACCCTTTACTAAATTGTCTACAACCTTAGCTGTTACTTTTACACCCTTTACAACTGGAGTACCAACAGTAGTTTCATCACCGTCGATCAACAACAATGCTTCAGTCTTGAGCTCTTTTGTGCCTTCCGGGAGGAGGTCCACCAGGAGGGTCTCTTTTTCAGCTACAAGATACTGCTTGCCACCTACTTTAATGACTGCTTTTTTTGCCATAAATTCCTCTGTTACTTATTTAACTAATCCTAACCATTTTAACAGATATAGACGTGATTTGCAATACTAGTATTTTATAGCTTAGGATCCGAGCATTTTTAGCTTTTCTTCTAGATAATCATGAAGAATAGCCTGGCGTAAATCACCGATATTCACAACATTAGCTTCGATCCACGCAATCGCGGCATCATCGCCTTGCAACTCCTGTACCTTAAAGAATTCATCTCGCTGCTGATCATCTAAGACTTCATCCATCGCAAGCACCAGGCGGCGGTCTACAACTCCATTAACTTTTAGTAAAATATTTTTCTGAACTTCTGGCGATGCAGATTGTAAACCTAAAGCCTGTATAATTTGTTGTTCGTTATTCATTTTATTTGTTCCTTAATTTTTATTTAATAATTATCTATTCCATAAACCGTTATTCATCATCCACTCACGGACAGCATCAGGTACACCGTTTTCCCAAGAAGCATTACCTGGCGCGCTTAAACGTATATCGTTGCCATCTAGGTAGGTATCTGTATTAACACCATCTATGTTAATGTAGTCAGATCCAAACTTATCTACCAAGTGTTGGTGTAGTTCCATAGATTGATCAGGTGTTAAAGTTTGACCATTTGCATTAGCAAAATCTATCAACTCTTGGCTATAGCCGCTACCATCCTGTACGTAGAAGTTATGACCTTCAACCATACCTGTAGCGTCTGGTGAATGCATAGGTTCAGCAGCCGACAATGTATCTGTAGGTTCAGCAGCCGATGTTGTAGGTGCAGACTCAGCAGATGGCGCTGTGCTATGTGAGTTATTCATAGCCGCATCATTTGTATTACCTACGACATGGTGGGCATTTGTATCTGCGCCAGCCATCATAGACTGAGCATGACCAACTATATACTCACCAGCAGATGCACCAAGAAAACCTTTAGTCGCCAGGGCTGCCAAACGTAAGTTATTGCCACGAACTTCAGACTTTGTACGTTTCTCTGTAGTATGGCTTATTCTGCTTACATCAATACTATCGCTACCTTTTGAAATATCTGCAGAATTAACGATGTTTTCTATTATAGTCTTCTTCTTATTAAAGTCTTCATTGCTCTGGGCTTTAGCTAAAGTTACTAAATTACCATTAGCATCCTTAACTTCCGCATTAGCCCGCCTCTTTCTAACATGACCAGCCATCCAAGCACCTGCAGCTGCACCAGCACCTTTAACAACAAGCCCTGGGAAATAACCGCCAACATAAGGCATACTTTGAGCAGTCTTAAGTACAGCACCAGTGATAAATCCTGCGCCACCGGCCGAAATAATCTTAGTTATTCCTCTTGATCTTTCCCAAAAGTTGACAAACTTATTTGTTTTCTTACTTTGTTGCATGCGTTGTTCTACAACCTCGTTTTCAAACTCAAGATCGCGATCAATTAACACATTTATGATTTCTTGACGCTTAGCATCCTCATCATAACCCGCACTCTCTAAACTCTTTAATTCCCATTCAATCAAGGCTTTAGAAGCAGCATCATATCTTTCCTTAGCCTCTTCTGTCTCTATACTTTGATCACGCTTTTCTGTAAATCTTCTAAGTCCAGGAATTTTTGCAAGAAATCGAGCTACCCTACCAGATCTAATGTAAGATTTTCTATCCTTAGCAGTTAACATTGCATATTCATTTTTAGCTTCATTTAGCTCATTTTCTATTTCTATAAGCTCATTAATACTTGTTGGATCTTGGTTTGGGTTTGGAGCCAAGTTAGCGCCAGCTACTATAGCATTAGTATTTAGCTGTTGGGTTGGAGGTAGATTTGAATTGTTTGGATTATTTGCCGGAGCCTGATTATGATTAGGCGTGGTATTTGGATTATTGGTTGTAGGAGAGGTATTTTGGTTAGCTGCGGGGGTCGTATTTGGGTTGGTAGCAGGTGCAGTATTTGGATTTGGTGTATTAGGATTTATGTTGAGTAGATTTTTAAATTGGTTTACAGATAATACTGTAGGTGCAGTATTTGGATTAGTTGTATTAGGATCTATGTTAAGTAGATTTTTAAATTGGTTTACAGATGGTACTGTAGGTGCAGTATTTGGATTAGTTGTATTAGGATCTATGTTAAGTAGATTTTTAAATTGGTTTACAGATGGTACTGTAGGTGCAGTATTTGGATTTGGTGCAGGTTTGCTAGAAGCTGTATTTGCAGACGCAGCATTAGCATTATTACCTTTACTGTTTGAATTAGAAGCATTACCGCGAGATTTTCTCTTTATTTTAGGTTTTGGTATCTTAGATGGCATCGTTAGCGGAGTCGGAGCGTTAGACTTGGATTTTGTGGAATTAGGTAGTGTATTTGCAACCTTACCACTATTTGCACTAGTGGTATTTAAATTATTTGGTTTATTAGCCACTGTAACTGCAGTTGCGGCTAGTTTTTGGACGATTTGGACGACAGGTTGATTATTATCCGCAGGATCGCTTTCTATGATAGAGTCAATCTTATTAAGCCTGTCATCAAGCTCTTCTTTAGTAATAAAATTATCACGCACAGCCTGATCTAAGCGATCTGTTATTTCACCATAAACTGAGCCTAATAGATCATCTTCTCCATCAAACTTAGCATTGTGTGCAAGCTGAGTTAAATCGTCAAGAGATCCATCTTGCAAAAATTCTTTAAACTCATCACTATCCCTATCAATATTACTAGGGTCAGTATTCATTATATTTTGTATAGATTTAGATAATTGTTCTGCCATAATAAAACTTCACTGTCCTTTACTTTTGTAATTTTTATTTTGTAATTTTTATTTACTACGTTATAGATTTTATCATAATAATAAGTAAAAGTCAATACCGTTTATATTTATACATCAAGATTAGAGTCAATACGATCAATAATTTGCCCGCAAGCCTCACGAATTTCTAAAACATGAGTACTTCCGTCATCTTTGGTAACATGCATTTCAAGCACATTGCTAGGCTGGCTACCATCGACATATGAATCATAATAAGTACGGTAAACGCCATCTACATCTTTAACTGCAAAGTAACTGCCGTAAGCCTCATTCTCGCCCAAAGCAGAACCTTGCTTAAATTTAACCTTTCCCTCACTTAAAACCGATGCTAAGGTTATAGCACGATCCTTATCGTTAGAAAATACTTTCTGAGCTTCATCTACCGTCATACCTTCTGGTAAAGAACCAAGCCTAGAAAGAACTGTAGCAAGCTCGGAAGGGCTAGATTTTAGTCCATCTAAAAAGTCTTTTCCGCGCTCATGCGTGCTATCGCCTTCTAGTGGTTTACGCCAGTCATTTTTATCTATCTTCCCGCTCATGCCAGCGATATCTTTTTCGGCATCATACCCACTAAATAAATTACCGTATTTACCCTCTTTAGAAGTGTTAAATAAAGTTTCTTTTTCAGTTGTATTAGTTTCTGCGACTTTTTCTGGAGACGCTGTCTCAGGCGCTTTAGTAGTGCTAGTAGCCGCCTCTTCAGTGCTTTTATTATTAGTATTATAATTTGTACTAATTTCGGCAGAAGGTTTTATGTTAGCAGATCTATTATAAGCATAAACACCGCCACTCACAGCACCAAAAGTAATCATACCAGTTAAAGCTATAGCGCCTAACTTGTATACATTCTTGCGATACCATAAATTCTCTTCCTGTTTTGTTTCACCAGGTTCACCATAGCGTGATATAAGCGGTATAGAATCTAAGGAAATTGGCTTTCTAGGTTTTGCGTGTTTAGGTTTTTTAGCCTGCTTAGCATCTTTTTTAGCCTGCTTTTCAGCTAGTTTAGCACTCTTCTTAGCTTCCTTTTCATTAGATTTACGCTTTTTAATTTCATTATTTAATAATTTTATATTTTCGTGATATTTG
>ERZ773073.567-NODE-567-length-18862-cov-10.241027_pt1 | contig 18862 bp, 19 predicted proteins | sample MGYA00580616_ERZ773073 | MGnify/ENA primary metagenome ERZ773073 (study PRJEB29015, sample SAMEA2737960) | human oral metagenome | biome: human oral; feature: human-associated habitat; material: dental | place: China | collected 2131 ...
AGCGGATGGCTGTTAACCATTAGGCCGCGGGTTCGAACCCCGCCCCCGGAGCCAAATTTGAATTTTTGAAGCGTCAATAAGCACCGAGAAAAGCTTCAACGGAGGGTGGTAGTTAAAATTCTTTTGTTCAAAGCAGGGTTCGCAGCAAGTAGTATGTGCAAAATTCTGCTACTTTGCTCTGGTTATGAATTTTCAGATATACGCCTAGCCTTTGGCACTAGTTCTAATAGATATGCAGACGTTAGCTCAAAGGTCTTATCGTTTCTGGTGTATTCAATCAACTTGCGATCAAGAGACTATTTGAACCAATGTATAATTAAAGATAAGTCATGTTTTATTTGTTAACTGCTAGTTTGTTGATATGAGTACGTCTCAAGACAGCGCCACCCTAGCTGAAGGACAGCAAGTTATAACCGCGTGTGCTGCTATATACCGAAAAGGTAGCAACGGGCATGAGGTTATGGTTGCACGACGAGCGCTAACGAAGAAATTTCTACCGGGTAAGTTTGAACTGCCGGGCGGACATATTGAGTTTGGCGAAACGCTAGTTGATGGTTTACGTCGAGAACTAAAGGAAGAGCTTGCCGTTGATGCTATAGTTGGCGATGTTGTCGGTGCGTTTACGTACGTAAATAAGATCAAGCGCTCACATTCAGTTGAAATTATCTTTTTCGCACAACTAGCAGACGGTTGTCTGCCAAAGATAAACCCTGCTGATCATTCTGAAATTATTTGGGTAAACCGAAACAATCTTGATGTTATTAAAACTGAAAATGGTTCTAATGATCAAGAGTTTCCATTTCTTGTACGAGCACTTGATCTATTAGATGGAAGAACTTCTTAGCTCTTCCCGCAGACATAAGGTGCGTCTGGAGGCTGGATATCAGGACGACTGTATTTTAGTGTTATAGTGTAAGGTGTGGTAAAGATGTCTAAGGTCAAAATGAATAAATTAACAGTGGATGATATATCAGAGATAAACGCTCCTGATACCTTGCATTTGATAGACTTTCGTGCGACTGGCGAAACACTTGAACATGAAATATCGAGCATGTTTCTGTATGAGAACCTTTCGCAGTGGCTCATCCCTTTTAATTCAAAAAGAAAGTGCGGTAAATACGTCATAAATTCACCTGAGTTATTACGCGATGATGTTCGTGAAGATAATTTTATAGTTGCATTGCCTGGTAAAAAAGCGTCTATAAGTTTAATTGATCGACTAGATAAACCGGTTGTTGGCGTTAACAAAGTTTGGACGGCAATACCACACCCAGCGATTGACAACTATTGCAAAAGGCATAATCTAGCACTTAATTATTGTTATGCAGATTATTTACGTTACAACGATAAGCTTGCACAGAAAGAAATACTTCGTGAGCTCTCGCCAGAATTTTTTGTTATTACCCCAGAAAACTTTGAAAACGTTGTGAAACGAAAGCGGGGGTATATTAAGGCGGCACGTGGTTCGGGAGGTTTTAGCGTTTTGGATATTAAGACTGACGTGTGTGAAATCGTTAATCGTCGTCATGAAATCACCTCCGGCGGCGTGAAGTGGTACTATGAGGTTAAGGCTCATGGTGCACCGCATAGCGTGCAAATATACAAACACGGCAGCGAATATACACTTTACGGTTTTTCTAAACAGTATATGGACGGAACTCATTTTGTTGGGGCTAAAATATTAGACATTAAAGCTGTAATGGAAGATAGGCTATGTAATTTTGTGGCTGAGACGTGCCGCAGGATTGACTCGCTTATCCATAGCTATACAGGATTTTTTGGTATTGACTTGATGATAAGCAAGGATAGTCTAGATGTACTAGAGTGCAATATTAGATTGACGGCTGCAACACTGCCGACGCTGCTCGCAAACACAATTGGCGCGTATAGATATGTGGAGTATTTTGAAGAGGTACCGTTGTTGTCAGTAGATACGGCTGATACTGTATTAGTAAGGTCGGAGTATACGGATAGTGCGCATATAATTCGTCCATGCCGATAATATGATTTTCCGTAAAGCGTTGGTATAAATTATATACTAGACATATGGAAGATTCGCATCTCATTATCCTCCGCGGTAATTCTGGCAGCGGTAAAACAACAGTGGCAAAACGGTTGTTTGACTATTTCTATGCGGACGCAATGCTTGTGTCGCAAGATGCCGTGCGCCGTACCATGCTTCGTGTTAAAGACGTACCGAATAATCCAGCAGTTGAGCTTATCTATAAACTGTGTTTGTATGGTAATCGTCTTAATAAGATTGTCATTCTAGAGGGAATTTTGCGCCGCGACGTGTACGGCAATAAGCTTACGGAATTAATGGTAAATTTTAATGGAGTCGTTCATGTTTATTACTTTGATATTCCGTTTGATGAAACATTACGCCGGCACGCCACGAAGCCGAATGCACATGAGTTTGGCGAGGCGGAGATGCGTCAATGGTGGAGGAGCAATGACGTACTTGGTGTAAAAGAAGAACAGATATTTAATGAAAAGATGAGCGCAGATGATATGCTGAGAAAGATATTGAATGATTGTGTAACAGGCAGCAATAACACTATGAAGGGGTCATGAATGAAATTCCTCTATACAACTACCAACATACATAAGCTTCGCGGTGCTAATCGTGCACTTGCCGGTACGGGTATTGAATTAATGCCGCCAAGCATTGACCTACCGGACGTTCCAGAAATTCAATCAGATGATCAAGCGGAGGTCTCGGTCGACAAGGCGATAAAATACCATGCGTTATTGCGCTGCCCTGTAGTAGTGATGGACTCAGGGCTATTTATTAAACCGCTCGGTGGCTTTCCTGGTGTATATACAAAGTATGTGCTTGATGTACTCGGTATAGATAAGTTGGTTGATCTAGTGCAAAATATTGAAAAGCCAGTAGCATTTACGCAGCGAACGGTTACGTATTTTGATGGCGCGACACTCAAGTCGTTTTCATCAAAAGTGACTGGTACATTAGTTCGTGAACCGTGTGGCATGAATGGGCGTAATTACGATAAATATTTTGTTGCTGACGGCAAAGACAAAACTATCGCAGAGCTCTCTGACGAGGAGCAAACAGCGCTGATTGCGCCAGTATGGCAGGAATTTGCAGCGTGGGTGAAAGAACATCAAAAGGAGGTGATATAGGTGAGCTTGCGATTGGTATAATAGAGGTTGTATGCCCACTCCTCTGCAAGATTTTCTCACATTTCTGATTAGTATCGTCGTCGAGGCGCTGCCGTTTGTCGTGCTCGGTATTATAATTTCGGTGACAGTACAAGTATGGCTGCCGGAAGGCTGGTTGTTGCGCCGGTTGCCAAAGTGTCGTTGGGTGCGGCAAGTTACTATTTCGTTGTTGGGTGTATTTGTGCCGGTGTGTGAGTGCGGTAACGTACCGTTGGCGCGTGGACTGTTGGCGCAAGGCTTGAGCACGTCGGAATCGCTGGTATTTTTGCTTGCTGCTCCAGTGCTGAATCCGGTGACGATCATTACTACTCAGCAAGCATTTGCGAACGATCCGGTGGTGCTTGCTGGGCGTGTGGCGGGTGGTTTTGTCATCGCGAATATGGTTGGTTGGGTGTTTATGAAGCGCCGGCGCGATGAATTGCTACAGCCAGATTTTATCAAAACGTGCCAAATTTCTCGCCACATTCATGAACGGCGGTGGGTGCGTAGTTTAGAATTATTCCGTCACGAGACAAGCCATATGCTGCCGGCGCTTTTATTCGGTGCGGCAGCGGCAGCATTAGTGCAAGTTGCTGTGCCGCGTGAAATTTTATTAACACTTGGTAGCAACCCGGCATGGTCTATCGCCGCAATGCTGGTGCTGGCGTTTGTGATTTCTATTTGCTCAAATGTTGACGCATTCTTTGCGCTGGCATTTAGAGATACGTTTACTGCTGGTTCGCTTGTGAGCTTTCTAGTGTTTGGGCCAATGATCGACATCAAATTACTCAGTTTGATGCGGACGACATATCAGCCGAAAGTGCTGATGCAGGTTTCACTGTTGGTATTGTTAATGGCTGCGGCAATAGGATTGGGGGTGAATTATGTACTGTAAATGGTTAGCGTGGCATGTTGAGCATTGCGGTGCGATTGCGATGGCGCTATTGTGCGCTGGAGTCATTCGCCTAGGCATACTCGGAAAACTACAACTCTATATTCATCCGCGTTACACGATATTCACATTAGTGATGGCCGGTGCTGGACTAATAGTAGCGCTGGCGAGCATGGTGGTCGAATATCGGTCGTATCATGCTGTTCAAACAGCTACATGCGCTAGAGATAATCGTACAATAGCAAAGGTAATAACGGCGCTCCTCTTCGTGATGGCTTGTGCCGGTTTTCTTTTCGTGCAGCCGGCAACGCTTAGTGCGCGCGCGGCAGTTAGCCGTGGTATCGATCGCGGCTCGGCATTGACCAATGCAGATGCTTCGTCAGCGTTATTTGATACGGCTGATTACTCGCAGCTCGGCATTAAAGATTGGTTGTCGTTGCTGGCGCACTACGATGCAAATTTTTTCGTAGGCAAGACCGCTTCAATCACCGGATTTGTCGCTGATAATGGTAATACAAATATATTTTTCGCCTCGCGTTTTTTCGTGACATGCTGCGTGGTTGACGCGCAGCCGATTGGTGTGCCGGTTTACGCACCGGACTGGCGACATCGTTACTCACCGAATAGTTGGCTTGAAATCACGGGTGAGTTTATCGAAAATCCTGACGCAGATTCACCGCATAAAATTGTTTTGAAGCCATCGCGTATTCAATCAGTCGCGCCGCCGCGGGAGCCGTATGTGTATTAAAGTGCAGCTGAATCGGCTACGCTTACGCCGGTTTACGCTGGTAGCAGCTGTTTGTAGCGCTATTATAGTAATTCTCACAATAGCAACAGCAAATACAGGCGTTCGTGTACGCTACGCTGATCTTAATCCAGCCGAATTAACGAACGCGAACGGGCGGATTGTGCTGCATGTGTCTGTGCCAATCAAGCGCGTTACGCCAGAGCAGGTTTCGTTGACGCCGGCTGTTTCCGTATCGGTGACGACAAGCGGCAATACAATAGTTATCACGCCAAACGAACGATTACGGTATCAAACGGAATATTATGTGCGCGTACGCGATATAGCAGGCCAATATGGGCGGCAACATAGCAATATTGAATATCATTTTTCTACGCCGCCGGCGAAGCTATATTATCTACAGCGGCAGTATAGCGGCGGCGAGAGCAAGGCGAATGATCAGATTATCGCGACAACCATGCATTCTAACAATACCGAAGTTATATTTGCAGCACCGCGAATCCTTGAGTTTGTCGCAGTGCGTGATGAACTAGTTGTAAATACCTATCGCGATGGCGTATCACAGTTGCAGCGCGTTAGCCTGAGTAACAAGCGCACGCAAGCGGTGCCGGTAGCAAAACCACAACTTGCCGCGAAACTGCAATCGCTTGGCGATGGACGGCGCGTCGGCTACATCACGGGAGAGCACTCCGATACGAAAGGCGGGCAACTCCAATTACTAGACGTAACAAACGGATCGTCGCGTGTGGTTAAAAATGTGGGTGCAGTGACTGATTGGCGCGCCAGTCCTGATGGTCGTTTGGCGGCGGTAATTACAGTGAAAGGCGATTTATTGCTCATTGATACGGCAGGTAAAAAACAACCGCGACCACTCGGTAGTGCGAGCGAGCTTGGCGATTTTTCAAACGATGGGCGAATGCTGTCGTTTCTCGGCAGCGCAGGCGGTTTTGTGGCGTATAATCTTGAGAGAAATGAGCGCCGCGCAATTTTCAGCGATTCAACGCAGGCAAATTCATACATTGTACGGCTTAAGTTGCTGGGAAAGAATGTTCGGCTGATGCAGAGTATGTCCATTGCTGACAGAAAACTGGGCAGCGAGGTCACATATAACGATGGGCGTAGTATAACCAGGCTATATCGTCCAGACGGCGCGCATGACATTACGGGGCTGTCTGCATCGCCGAACAGCCAGTATACCGCTGTCGAAATTGCGTCGCAGCAAAATTCGTCGTTTGATAGTTATCCTGTTAATGGGCGCAATATGTCGACGCGCACCGTACTCATTGATCGGAGCGGCACTATCCTGCGCACGATAGATGGGCACGGTGTTGTGTGGAAGTAGCGATTCACATTGCGCTAAAATACGATCGTCCTGGCTGTAGCTTCCCGCCAAAGAGCGTATCAATTGTCACGAACGTGAAACCCTGTTTTGATAGCGCGTCGAGAACACACGGTATGGCGTCGACCGACGTCGGGTGGATGTCATGGAATAAGATAATTGCGCCGGCGCGTGCATTGCTGACGGCGCGCGAGCATACGATATTACTATCGCGATCAGCCCAATCGCGCGTATCAACCGACCACAAGACTGACGACATGCCAAATGTTTGTAATTGCTGCGAAACCGAAGTATTGATTGCGCCATACGGCGGACGCATTATTGTTGGCGTTTGCTTGGTGGCGGCATGAATCGCGCGGTTAGTTTGCGTGATTTCGTTTGCAACACTGCTTGGCGCGAGCGCTGTTAAATCGGGGTGCCGCCATGAATGGTTGCCAATTTGATGCCCGCGGGCGGCTTGCTGCTGCAGAATTGCATGGTGTGCTGCTACTTTTTCACCGATCACGAAAAAGGTTACTTTAGCGTGATAGGTATCAAGCGTGTCAAGCAAACGCATAGTATGCGCTCCTGGTCCGTCGTCGAATGTCAATGCGATACATTTGCCGCTGCACTGAGTTGTGCTGTTTTGCGGAGCGGCAGGCATTGGCGTAGGATTATCTGGCGGATTAGCTGACGCTAAATCATGAGGTGTCGCGATATCGCCCGTTCGTTTATCAAACGTCCATGATAGTAAATACTGCTCGGAGTGCGAAGTGTGCATATTTTGCTTAATTAGCACTGTAATTGATATAAAACGGTCGTCGTTACGTAGCACTTGGTAGCCCGCTGTGTTTGTGAATGGCTCGGTAATGTGCGCCGACTGTTTAGTAAGTGCGTCGCGAAAGCCGCGGTCTTTCTCGTTAATAGCAGCAGCGATCGTATCGTTGATCTTCTGATTTTTCGTGATGGGGTATTCAAGTGATGTCTGCTCGGCGCGGTTGCGGCGCTGTACAAATTTTGACGTAATGTCGCGATATTTTGAATTTGCGAAATAATATTTGGTGTCGGCGGGATCGGCTGCTGGCGTAGCATGCGGGCGGTTCAGATGAAACGCGAGCGCTAAGCATATGGTCGCAAGAACTGGCGCTACGGCAAAAACGATAATGTATGATTTTTTCAAAGAAATACCCCGCCGTTTTCTTGGCATTTTTCGCGTCGATCTCTTTGGCATGGGCGATGTGATTTTATGTGTTTTTGAACGCGTCATATTATAGTTATAGCATAATGCTATACTGCAGTATAAAAATAGACGACCAATGCCGTCTATCAAGATGGGTCTCTACTACCCGAATTAACGATGTGATATCCGAAGATACGTTATTTTAACTCGTTGTGTTATTTCGAAGAGTACTGAAACCGCAGAATTGCACGTTGAGTACGGCGGCGTGTTTTAGAGCTGTGTTATTTTGAAAGATTAGCTAATGTTTTTCTCGCCGCTTTTTCTTCCTGTAATGAGAGACGGTTCTCGTGTGAAAACTCCTCTATCCAGCACCATCTCCCTCCCCGCATTCCGCGGGTCTACGAAGTCGCCATAGCCGGCGATCATCTTCTTGAATCGTTTGAACTTGCCGTTATGAGCATCAGCAAGTTTTACGTCTCCATGCTCAGTAACCGCGACATAGCGGCTTCGTAGCGTGTTTGTATTCGTGTTTGTTTGTGTTTTCATGATTGTTTGTTCTTTAGCAACGTTTGAAATAGCCACGATAGCGGTGGCTGCGTTGCTTTTCTAGGTTGCGAGAGAAAGAAAAACGTGCCCACTGCTCGTGACCACGTTGCTTACGGTTATTGTACTACAGAGAGAGGAGGGTTGGCAAGATTACGTCGTAAACGTCGTACCATCCGCTCGTGTCACTGTAATATTCTGATTGTACGAACGCATCTTCTCATGAATCTTACTCAGTTCTTCTTCGCTCGGCGTGTAGTCACCGTCGACACCAAGTAGTTTATCAGCCGCTTCTATTTCTTCGGCAGTGATAACGCGAATATTCGGATCAGATAATTCCTTGCCGCTTTTATCTACAAGCGCAATGTCGACGTCAACGATGCCATTTTCGTCCGGTTCGCTCATGCCTTTAATTATATAATTCTGACCGCGCCCAAGCAATATCTCTTTCTCATACGGATATTCAGAGCGCTCAAGCAATATGGCGTTTACATCAAGTCCATGATAACCTTGAGGCACTTTCACCCGCAACAAGTATTTATACGGGTCATTCGCACCGAACGCAAAACTTCGTCCAACGATATTATCGCGACTCATCGATAAAAAGCCCTTGTCATTGAACGTATCACCAATGGCCAGTTGATTTTTCAAACCAAAACCGCGATAGAGTATAGTGTCATTACCGAGCGCAGACTTTGCAATCATCTTATCTAACCGTTTCACTGCCTCAGCGGCGTGCGAGCTAATAGCAGTTCCAATTCGGAGATGTTCATTTATCTCCTTGTAGTAAATCCCCTGGTACATCAATAAAGCTTCGGTATTGATTTTAGTAACGCCTTTCGCTAGTGCACCAGTATCAATCAGCTCCTGCTTGCGCGTTGTTTTGAGATGTTCTACCTTATCGGCAAGAGCTTCGTTCTTCATACCGGTGACTTCAGGTAATTTGTAGTCATCCGACATCTTACGTATCATTACCCATATACAACGGCAGTTGAAATGCAGCGGCGGCTGCCACTTCGTCGTTTTGCGCTCTTTGGGCGTAAATTGCCTCAGTATTATATAAAAACTTTACATCTTTATATCGGATGTAAATAAAATAGCTAAAAACTTTATAAATTATTGTAAATGTAAATAAAAAATGCTAAAATCTTTACATAGTATGACTAAGATTAGCAGTAAAAATCCTAGGATTGGTGTATATAGACCCCAGCCAGAAGGGTTTAAGGCTTTTGTCTTAGAGCCGTTTCCGCCAAAAGATACACTAGTGTTCTCATCGGCTATTCAACAGAAGCATGCTGAGGCGATGCGACTCTTAGGGAAACTAGACGGCATTACAGCCTTACTGCCAGATAGAGATTATTTTTTGGAAATGTTCGTTCGCAAAGATGCTTCATCCTCAAGCCAAATTGAAGGTACACAGGCATCTATCTCTGACGCAATCGAGGCGCTAAATATTGAGCGGCGTAATAATTTGCCGCAAGACGTTGATGATATTTTGCACTATATTGAGGCGCTTAATTATGGATTAGAGCGGGCAAAGGATTTTCCATTCTCGCTGCGTTTCATCCGTGAGCTACACGAGAAACTCATGACCGGCGCACGCAACACGCATAATCCTTTTCCTGGCGAGTTTCGCCGTACACAGAACTGGATTGGCGGTACTCGCCCGGATAACGCGCGTTTCGTGCCGCCGCCTATTCGCGAAATGAACCAGGCGCTAAACGACCTAGAAAAATTCATTCATGCTGACGATGAATACTTACCGCTTATCAAAGCCGGATTGTTACATGCTCAGTTTGAGACAATCCACCCATTTCTTGATGGCAACGGGCGAACTGGACGCATGCTCGTGACGATGTTTTTATGGTATCGGCGATTACTGGAAATGCCAGTTCTCTATTTGTCGACGTATTTTAAGGAGCACCAAGAGGTCTACTATGAAAAACTCAATGCTTACCATTCAGAGAACGGTAATGTTGGAGAATGGGTAGATTTCTTTTTAGATGGCGTGATAGATATCGCTAATTCATCTATTGAAACGTGCCGGAAGATAACTGAATTACGGGAACGAGACATGCGGAAAGCTCAGAAGCTTGGTAAGGCTACGGCTCCGAAAACACTTGATATGATTCGTTTCCTTTATAAAATGCCAACCGTAGGTATTGCTGATGTTGTTAATCAAACTAGGTATAGTAGGCCATCAGCCTACAAGCTGATAGATCGTCTCGTTGATATGAATATTCTTTATCCAGCCGACGAGAACGATAGTTATGGTAAGAAATATACATATAAAGATTATGTAGAAGTATTTACAGAAGACGGATCTCTAGGGTAGATTTATAATAAAGAGGAAGTATGATGAACGGCTACAACGATGATATAACGAACGATCAACGAGCAAAGCTCCGCCAGCTTTTTCCGGAGGTGTTTACTGAGGATAAAATTGACTGGGTGCTGCTCAAGGCGACGCTCGGCGAGGCGGTCGATTTGGGTGAGCGCTACGGTCTCGGTTGGAAGGGTAAAAGCGATGTTTTTGCTAAAATCCAAGAGAAGACGGTCGAGACGCTCCATGCCGATCGGGCTCATTCCGTTGATTGGGATACCACGAGCAATATGTTCATCGAGGGCGACAACTTGGCGGCGCTGAAGATTTTACACAAGAGCTATTATGGCAAGGTGAAGATGATTTACATTGACCCGCCGTATAACACTGGCAACGATTTCGTCTACAACGATGATTTCAAGCAGACACGCAAAAGTTACGAAGCGGAAGCCGGCATCACCGACGACGAAGGTAATGTGACACGTGACGATGGTTTGCACTCCAACACCGGTGGACACAAACATAGTAACTGGCTTAATATGATGTATCCGCGGCTATTTCTCGCCCGCAATTTGCTGCGGCAAGACGGCGTAATTTTCGTGTCGATTGATGACAATGAAGTTCACAACCTCCGCCTGATGATGAATGAGATATTTGGAGAGGAGAATTTTGTAGCGCAGCTGGTATGGGAAAGGGCTTTTTCTCCAAAAAATGACGCAAAATTTATTTCTAACAGTCATGATTATGTTTTGATGTATGCACGCAGCATAAATGAATTTAGTATCGGTCGGCTTGATAGAACAGAAGAAGCAAACGCTCGGTATTCTAATCCAGATAACGATCCTAGGGGTCCATGGATGTCTAGTGATATTTCAGTAAAAACGTATAGCATAGCAAATGACTATCCGATTACGACGCCCAGCGGGCGCGTAATTGAGCCTCCAGCATCGCGATGCTGGAGTCTCTCCAAAAAAGTATTTTTGGAGAGACTCCATGACAATCGAATTTGGTTTGGTCCAAATGGCGATGGCGTTCCGCGTATCAAGCGTTTTTTGAGCGAACTTCGAAATGAGGGTATGACACCAACGTCTCTACTATTTCATAAAGAGGTCGGTCACAGCCAAGAAGGTGCAAAGCAGGTGGTCGAGCTGTTTGATGGTAAAGGGTATTTTGACGGACCAAAACCGGTGCGGTTGATAAAGAGATTATTAACGATAGGAAACGCTAAAAATAACGACATAATTCTTGATTTCTTCGCTGGCTCTGGCACGACCGCCCACGCTATCTCCGAACTCAACGCCGAAGACAGCGGCAATCGCCAGTGGATTTGCGTACAGCTGGGCGAGCGAACTGATGAAAAATCAGAGGCGTTCAAAGCCGGCTATCATACCATTGCCGACATTTCTCGTGAGCGTATTCGTCGTGCTGGTGTGAAAATCAAAGCTGACTTTGCCGATAAATTGTCTGAAAGAAAAGCACCACTTGACCTCGGTTTTCGTGCCTACGCTATCGACGAGAGTAACTTCAAGCGCTGGAACGAGCAGGTCTCGACCGCCGAGGAAATCCGCCAGCAGGCGCTCGAATCAATTGACCCACTTGAGTCTGGTACTACCGACGATAATATTCTGACGGAAGTCTTACTCAAGCGCGGCATCTCTCCGTTGGTAGATATTGAACAGCGCGACGGCTACTTGTTCGTGTCATCTGAGTCACTTGCGATTTCGCTTGGCGCCAACCTGACTGAGGCTGGCTTCGCTCGCCTGCTTGACAGTGGCGCCGAACAAATCGTCCTGCTATCGCGTGCTTTTGGCGACGATGCGAACTTGAAAGCAAATGCGATGTTGCAGGCAGAACAGCGTGGTGTACGAGTGGAGGTAGTGTGATGAGTGATAGAAATTCTATATATTGCCCAAACTGTAAAAGATATAGTAGTCTAATAGAACGAACGGGATTTGATAAAAAACTTAGCTTAAAGTATGGATATGTGCTTATCAAGAGGTATTCTATTTCGGAGTGTAATAGTTGCAGCCAGCATTTTTTAGTGATAAGAGATGATGGTAAAATAATAAAAATATATCCGGATAGATTACCCAAAACAGTAAATGAATTAATTCCACAAGATATAAAAACTGATTTTGAAGAAGCACTACTTTGCTATTCTGTAGGCGCATATCGTGGTGCGGCTGCATTAGCTCGTAGAACTGTGCAGCTAATTTGTTTAGATAAAGGAGCCAGCAAGAATAAAAATCTCCATCAACAGATAGATGAATTATTTAGTAGTGGTGTGATCACGAAAGACATAAAAGAGTGGGCACATGAGGTTAGATTTCTAGGTAATGACGCCGCACATCCAAATAAAAATATAGTAAGTCAGGATGACGCTAAGGATATACTAGATCTCTTAGAATCTCTTTGCGATGTTTTGTATGTCGCGCCGGCAAAGGCTGCCGAGAGGAAACAGAAAAGAGAGTCTACGAAATAAGGTAGTATAATGAAGCAATCTAATATCAATAGAAATCATAATTATTTGTATATAACCTTTCGTGGTCCGAGTGTTGATGCTGGAGAAATAGATATAGGACAAGCAGGCAAGGTTCTTGTCGCCTTCGAAAAGTGGAAAAGGCAATATGAGAGGGAATTTTCCTCGGATAATAAATTCAGCATAAAGATTAAGTCTATAGAGCATGGCTGTACAGATCTTCAGTTTGTAGTTGATATATTACAGGCTGGTGCAGCGCCGTTTTGTTTGCTTGCTGCAGGGAAAGTAATTAAAGAGGTTGTTAATCTTCCTGGTGTCAAGGACTTTTTACAAGAGTTTGGTAAAGAGTTCGGGAAGCAACTTAGTTTGAAAATTGCTAGCAAGGGTAAAACATTGACTGAGTCAGCCCCTTATTTCAAGAATGATAAAGTCATGGTAGATGTATTTAGGGGCAAAAATAAGGTTGGGAGTATAGAGAAAAAATCTATTGATTTTTACCATGCTAGCAATAAATCACTAAATGACTTATATATCCTAGAGGTAGGTAAAATAACAGAGGCCGAAGTTGGTTATAGAGTAGAGGGTGAGAAGAGATCTAGCTTGGCGACGATTAAGCTGATTGATAAGGAGGCATTTCTGGATATTAATGCAAAAGATAGACTTTCCGACCGATTACTTGAACCGTTTGATGAAGAGAGGTCTGAAGAAGTTAAAATTGTCGGTAGATTCATTGACTCTTATGGGTTAGCTCAAAGATATAAGTTTGCTTTACAAGTTCGCAAGGAGACGGGTAGATATGGAAAACAAAAAGTGTTATGTGATATGCCCGCCAATCTAATATCACCTACATATGATTTGTTAAAGCCAGAGAATAGAAAAGACGTCACGGTAAAGGGTTTAGCTACTAGAGACAATGAAAATCGTTTGGATAAAATGAAAATAGAATGGTATAGCGATGACCCTGACTATAATCCCGATCAGGCAAATTTATTTAATTCCTTAAATGGAGGATTATAATGAGGGGGAGTAGCTTTCTGTTATATAAAACCGCTGACAACAAAGTCTCCATTAACGTTCAGATTGAGGACGAAACCGTTTGGCTAACGCAAGATCAGATGGCGGAGCTTTTTGATAAGTCAAAACCAACAATTGTAGAGCATTTAGGCAATATTTTTGAAGAGGGCGAATTGGACGAGAACTCAGTTGTTCGGAAATTCCGAATAACTGCTGCTGATGGGAAGAATTATAACGTTAAACATTATAATTTAGATGTGATTATCTCTGTCGGTTACCGTGTTAAATCTTTGCGTGGTACGCAGTTCCGCCAGTGGGCGACGAAGCGATTGCGAGAATATATTGTCAAAGGATTTACGATGGACGACGAGCGCCTCAAGCAGGGCGGCGGTCGTTATTTCAAAGAATTACTCCAGCATATTCGCGATATTCGTTCAAGCGAACGTAATTTGTACCAACAGGTGACAGATATTTATGCAACGAGCATTGATTATCAAAAAGATTCTGATATGACTAAAAAGTTCTTTGCGACGGTGCAAAATAAGATGCACTATGCGGTGCACGGCAGGACTGCGGCTGAGCTGGTTTATGAGCGGGCAGATGCTAAGAAACCTAATATGGGGCTTACGAATTTCAAAGGTGATTATATTACTTCGGATGATGTCGAAGTTGCCAAGAATTATCTGAGTGAGGAAGAGCTGAATGTTCTCAACCTGATCGTCTCACAGTATCTTGATTTTGCCGAGCTGCAAGCAACCAGACAGAAAGCGATGACAATGCAGCAGTGGATAGACAAGCTAGATGAATTTCTGAAGATTAGTGATTCATCGGTGCTGGCCGGGGTTGGCAAAATTAAGCATGAACAAGCGATGACCAAGGCGAAGCGAGAGTTTAAGAAATACCGCGATGAGGAAATGCGCCAACTGGAGAGTGATTTTGATAAGGCGACAAAAGTGCTAGGAAAAGGAAGTTGATCCATGAAGAGTGTTGTAGAAGATAATTTAGAAGCTGCAATAGATATTTTTTCAAAGAGTATCTCTGGTGATAAACTAACAGACCAGCAACTAGACGTACTAACCAACATACCTATTGTTAAAAATATAACTGCAATAGCTCGGTTTTACGGATCTATACGCGAAGCTTCTACAGTGAAGAAAATTGTGAAGTTTATAGAAACATTGCAAAAAGGACACCTAGACAAGGAATGTTATGAAAGATTAAAGAAAAAATACGGTGATGAAAAAATACTAGAAGAGGTATTATTTCGCATTGATCGTATGAGGTCTGTGGCACATGTTAAAATCCAAGCCCATTTATATAGAGCGCTTTTGGAAGAAGAAATTACTTGGGACAGGTTTATTCAGATATGTGATGCTGTCGAACAGCTGAGTGTTGTAGATATAGATAAGGAAACTGGTCTGGGCAATCCTGGCTCAAGTTTTATCTCTTCCGGTCTTGCATACCTATATTACAATGACGATGTTCCACCTAGGGTTGCTCGTAATGGCCATTTCTATAATGATTTTTGGAATTATGGCCTAAAGCCTTATAAAGAGGAGACCAATGATGAATCAACTGTCCGATAATATGAGTGGTTTATTGCTATTAAGCAGATATGCAAAGATGGAAGAGTTTTTTGTTAAAGAAGGTTTAGAATGTGAGGCAGGGTTATGAAACTAAAATTTGACCCTAATCAGCGGTATCAACTCGATGCCATCGATGCGGTGGTGGATATCTTTAGGGAACAACAGAATGTCACTAATGGCGTAAGCATCCCTGGGCAACTACCGCTCGGGATTGAGGGGCAGCAACTTAGCTTAGAGACCGCTGGCGCAAGAGGTAATAATTTGCTTCTTAGTGAAGACCAGGTTATTAGGAATACAAGACTGGTTCAAGAGAGAAATAGTATTCTGCCAGCTGAAACGGCTGGTCGGGCGATAGTTACGAATCATCGCTCTACGGACGTTGTCTATGGTGAGAAGTTTCTGTACGGCATGAACTTCTCCATCGAAATGGAGACTGGTACGGGCAAAACTTATGTGTACTTACGGACGATTCATGAGCTACACCAGCATTATGGTTGGAAGAAGTTTATCATCGTGGTGCCGAGTGTGGCGATTCGTGAGGGTGTGCTGAAGAACTTGGTGATTACCAGGGAGCACTTCGCCGATCTCTACAACAAGCCAGAGATGGACTACTGCGTCTGGGATAGTAAGAAAACTGGTCAGGCGCGTGAGTTTGCGACGAACGATACGTTGCAGATCATGGTGATTACCATTGATAGCTTCGCTAAGGCTCAGAATGTGATGAATCGGCAGAGCGACTATGGTCGGCCGCTCGATTTTATCAAGGCTACTCACCCAGTAGTTATTCTCGACGAGCCGCAGAATATGGAGACGGACATGCGGCGGAATGCTATTGCCAGCCTTAATCCGCTGTGCACGTTGCGTTATAGTGCCACGCACAAGTACTTATATAATTTGCTTTACCGGCTGACTCCGGTCGATGCCTATGATAAAGGATTAGTTAAAAAGATCGAGGTACATAGTGTCCAGAGTGAGGATAATTATAATGATGCGTATATCAATGTGTTGTCGCTGGAGCGTCAGTCGAAGACTCGCTCATTTGCCAGGATAGAGGTGGATGCGAGTGATGAGTATGGCTTACAGCGCAAGATCATCAAGGCGTTTCCGGGTGACGACCTGGAGGTGAAAACAGGACGTTCGGTCTATGCCGACTACTATGTCGAGTCGATCAATCACGGCGATGATTGCGTCGAGTTTAGTAATAGTAAAGTAGTTTATGTCGGTCAGCGTGACGAAAGTCTGCATGATGACATCATCAAGCGACAGATTGAACTGACGATTGACGATCACTTTGACAAACAGCGCCGACTGGGGAGTAGCGTTAAAGTGCCGAGTCTATTCTTTATCGATAAAGTGGCAAATTATCGTGAGTATACGGCGAATGGCGCCCAGAAAGGTAAATTTGATAAGAAGTTTGAGGAAGCCTACGCCAAAGTAGCGTCTAAACCAAAATATGCCGGTGTGATGAATGGCTTGTCGGCGGGTGGGGTGCACGATGGCTACTTTGCGGCGGACAAGAGCGGTCAGTGGAAAGACTCTCGTGATACCAAGGGTGAGGGTGGCCGTACTAAGGATGATGATACGGCGTATAACTTGATCATGAAAGACAAGGAAAGGCTGCTGGATACCGGCGAGCCGCTACGGTTTATCTTTAGCCACTCGGCACTGCGCGAGGGCTGGGATAACCCCAACGTTTTTCAGATTTGTACGCTTAACGAAACATCGAGTCAAATGAAAAAGCGCCAAGAGATCGGTCGAGGGTTGCGCCTACCGGTTAATATTGATGGACAACGAGTGCATGATGATAGTGTTAACATACTAACGGTAGTGGCTAATGAAAGTTATGCAGATTTTAGCCGTAAGCTTCAGGTGGAGATTGAGGAAGAGACGGGTATTCACTTCGGCGGACGAATCAAGAATCGTGATGATCGGCGACCTGTCAGGTTTCAGAAATCACGGGCGCTTGATCCGGCCTTTAAGGAATTGTGGGATAAAATTAAGCATAAGACGACCTACCGGGTGGCAATTGATACAGAAAAGTTAGTAGCGGAGGCGGCTAGTGAATTAGCACAGGTCACTATTAGTAAACCGCATATCGCTGATACTAAAACACTGATTGATTCGATGAATAATGATAACGGTTTTATGGTGCGCGAGACCGGTTTTAATGCCTATGCGGCACGCCAAACCGAGGTAAAGATACCGAATTTATTAGCGGATGTTCAGCATCAGACACAAATGACTCGTCGGGTGATATTTGATGTGCTTGATCGAGCGGGGATGTTTGAGCAGATATCTATCAATCCGCAGCAGGTTATTGATGAAACGAGTCGGGCAATTAATCGTGTGAAGCAGCGCTTGGCAGTCGATGGTGTTAAATATCACAGGACGGGTGAGTATTATGACATGACATTGTTTGAGAACAGTGAATTGCAGACATACCTGTATGATGCAGCGATGAAGAGTGGGGCAGTTGCGGTGACTGATCAAGCCAAAACTATTTACGACTACGTAACGGTCGACTCAGAAGTTGAGCGTGAATTCATGCAGTCGCTGGAGGACAATGCCGACGTGAAATTCTATATAAAGCTACCGAGTTGGTTTAAGATTGATACACCAGTCGGCACATATAATCCAGATTGGGCAGTGGCGCTTGATGGCGATAAGCGGATTTACTTTGTGGCGGAAACGAAAGGCTCGGATGATATTAACGATAACCACTTGAGCACCAATGAACGAAGTAAAATTACTGCGGCCCAGGCTCACTTTGCTACACTAGGAGTACGGTATGTGGCACCAGTGAGAGATTGGAAAAACACAGTAACGAGGTTAAGAAATGAATAGTATACAGCTAACTCCTGAGCAAGATCAGCAACTACGAGAAGCTCAAAAAAGGGCTGCTGGTAGCACGAATGCGCTCAATGAATCAAGTCAAGATATACGAGAAGGAAAAATAGATATATTCGATCAGATTGCAAGATACTCTGGCGGTACGGCTTCAGTGATGTTCACTTTCCTTGGTGTTCTTATTGGATTAAAGAATGGCAAAATACATATTGATTGTAGTTTTATTGCTGCAATGATGCTTTTTGTTGTCTGTATTGCCATATCGTTATTTTTGCGTCAAGCTACGAGGCTCTATGGTTATTATCAAACTAATCAGCTGAGATTGGATAGCCTACATAACAGGTATACACTTGAAAAGGATACTCTTCAGGACTATAGTCCCGGAGCTAATACAAGAAAAGATACCTCAAATGTCCATGCAGAATTAGAGAAAGCAACCAATAGGATAGATGTTGAAAAAGCAAGAAACCAAAAGAAAGCTAGACTATGGAGTACAATTTTTAAACATGGCCCCTGGCTACTCTATATAGCATTTGCTGGTGCGTATGCATTTTTGTTTTGCTTTGTTGTTAGGATCTCTAACTATTTATAAATAGTAGTTAATACTGTTTAAAGTTAACGTCAAAAAGATGTTGGCAAATATGGCTACCCGCCAGATCAGCAGGCGTTGGCAGCTGACATGGTATTAGAGCAAGCCAAGCGCTATGGTAATGAGTGGGGTCATAAACGCGCGGCGTATGACGCTGGCGAAGCGAGTTTGTTGGATTAATTTA